>Ga0210018_1001282_pt1 | contig 13189 bp, 7 predicted proteins | sample CryGeyCG2014_010_2_FD_183967 | JGI IMG/M metagenome (GOLD analysis project Ga0210018, IMG submission 183967) | Groundwater microbial communities from aquifer - Crystal Geyser CG09_land_8/20/14_0.10 (SPAdes) (version 2) | ecosystem: Environmental > Aquatic > Deep subsurface > Groundwater | place...
GCTTGCGCTCGTACTTCCCAGGCGGAGTGCTTAACGCGTTAGCTAAGCCACGTGAAGGGTCGATACTTCACACAGCGAGCACTCATCGTTTAGGGCGTGGACTACTGGGGTATCTAATCCCATTCGCTACCCACGCTTTCGTCTTTCAGGGTCAGGAAAATCCCAGCAAGATGCCTTCGCCTTTGGTATTCCGGCTGATATCAACGGATTTCACCCCTACACCAGCCGTTCTACTTGCCTCTGATTCCCTCAAGTTATGCCGTTTCCAATGCATTTTCGCAATTGAGTTGCGAGCTTTAACACTGGACTAACATAACCCCCTACAGACACTTTACGCCCAATAAATCCGGATAACGCTTGGCGCCTTCGTATTACCGCTGCTGCTGGCACGAAGTTAGCAGCGCCTTATTCTTGGGGTACCGTCGCCCCGTAAAAGCTTGCGCTCTACGGGGTTCTTCCCCCACAAAAGAAGTTTACAACCCGAGGGCCTTCTTCCTTCACGCGGTGTCGCTTCGTCAGGCTTTCGCCCATTGCGAAATATTCTCGACTGCTGCCTCCCGTAGGAGTTAGGGCCGTGTCTCAGTCCCTTACGTTGGGGAACGCGCTCTCACGCCCCCTAGCCGTCATTGCCTTGGTAGGCCATTACCCTACCAACTAGCTGATAGCCCGCAGGCCCTTCACCGAGCGATTCTTGCGAATCTTTAATGGTAACCGATTTCTATTCGCAAAAATCGCTCGGAATTTTCAATTTTAAATTTTCAATTTCTAATGAATAATTAATGACTTAATGTTTAAAAATTAAATCATTAAAAATTGATTAAAAATTAGAAATTAGAAATTAGAAATTACTTCGACTTTGTAAACAAAAATCGATTACCATGCCATTGAGTATTAGCCAATCTTTCGACTGGTTATGCTCATCTCGATGGCAGGTTCCTACGTGTTACTAACTCGTTCGCCGCTAGCTAATTTCTTGCGAAATTAACTCGCTCGACTTGCATGCCTTATCCACACCGCCAGCGTTCATCCTGAACCAGGATCAAATTCTCTGAAAAAAAATAGATAGTGACAACTTTAAAAAATCAATTATTTTTGGTGGACTTCAGTTTTAAAACAACAAACCACTATAGATATATACACTTATAAAACGATTGTGTCAAATAAAAAACCACCCGGAAATGCATATCTACGGGTGTCCGACACCCGAAGATACGGTTTTTACGCCCGTTTTTTGTATCCCGTTCCGGTCGGGATCAAACGCCCTAATATAACATTTTCTTTGAGCCCCAATAATTTGTCGGATTTTCCTTCGACAGCAGCATTAATCAAAACTTTAGCCGTTTCCTGGAAAGAGGCTGCCGAAAGCCAGCTCTCGGTTGTCAAAGCCACTTTCGTAATTCCCATTAAAAGTTGAGTTGCCGTCGCCGGTTTATCGCCCGCTTTTTTAACGCGGGAATTTTCTTCGGCGAAAGTCACTTTTTCTAAAATATCTCCCGGAGTGAAATTGGTGTCGCCCGCTTCTTTAACACGAACTCTTCCGAACATTTGGCGAATGATTATTTCAATATGTTTGGCATTTATATCGGAACCATTGGTGGCATAAATTTTTTGAACCTCATTTAAAATATAGCCGGCAACGGCTTGCGCCCCAGAAACAGAAAATAACTCTTTCAGATCCAAGTTGCCTTCAGATAATTGCTGTCCTTTTATCACTAAGTCTCCCTTATTCACCCATAAAGTATTGCCGCCTGACGCGCTATATTCAACAATTTCTTTATCCTCCAATTTACTTGGAGTAATCCTGATTAGTTTTTGCTTTCCACTGTCAACTATATCAACAATCTTGCCGTCAACTTCTGAAATTACAGCTTTACTTTTGGGAATCCGCGCCTCAAAAACTTCCTGCACTCGCGGCAATCCTTCAGTAATATCGGCTGCTGAAGCCACGCCACCAGTGTGAAAAGTTCTCATAGTTAACTGGGTTCCGGGCTCGCCAATAGCTTGAGCGGCAATAATGCCAACGGCAGTCCCAACTTCCACCGGTTCATCATTCCCCAAATCGTAACCGTAGCATTTCCGGCAAATCCCGAATTTCGTTTTGCAGGTAATAGGCGAGCGCACAACCGCTTCCGAAATTTCTTCTTTATCTATTTTAATGCCGGCTCTTCTGCCGACAATATCGCCGGCTTTAACAATAACCTTGCCTTCATTGTCTTTAATGTCTTTTGCCGCGGCGCGGCCAAAGATTCTGGCTCCGAGCCCAACGCCAAATTCGTCCCCGTCTTTTTTCCTCATAATAAATCCTTCATTTTCGCCGCAGTCGGCTTCGGTGATAACCACGTCCTGACTGACATCAACCAAACGCCGCGTTAAATAACCAGCCGAGGCAGTCCGAAGCGCGGTGTCAGCCGAACCTTTGCGGGCGCCATGAGTTGAAATGAAATACTCCAAAACATTAAACCCTTCTTTGAATGAGGAAATAATCGGCAAATCAATAATATCGCCGGCCGGGTTCTGAACCAAGCCCTTAAGACCAACCATCTGAGTTATTTGTTTCCAGGAACCGCGCGCCTTTGAGCTGACAATGGTAAAAACCGGATTGTTAGAATCAAACGAAGCTGGCACCGCTTGCTCAATTTTATCAATGGCGCTTTTCCAAATTTCTATAACCCGATCTCTTTTCTCTTCGGCTGTTAAAAGACCTCTTTCATAATACTTTTCCACTCCATCAATTTGCTTTTTGGCTTCTTCTATAATTTGTTTTTTCTCTTGCGGTATTTTTAAATCATCCATGCCCCAGGAAATACCGGATTTGGTCGCGTATTCAAAGCCGATATTTTTGATTCCATCCAAAATTTTTGCCGTTTCGTCTATGCCATACGCTGTAAAAATTTGGCCAATCAAGGTTCTTGTATCTCTTAATTTAAGTTCTTTATTGATAAATTCAAAATTTTCAGGCAAGGTTTGGTTTAGAAGAACGCGACCAACTGAAGTTTCCACTAATTTTGATCCATTTTTGCGAATGCGGATTTTTATTTTTGCTTGTAAATCAACTTCATTGAATTGATAAGTCAAAACCGCGTCTTGCTCATTTGAAAAAATCTTGCCTTCGCCTTTGAGGCCATCTTTAATGCTGGAAAGATAATAAACTCCCAAAACACTGTCTTGAGTAGGCACGACGATTGATTCGCCGGTTGCCGGTTTAAGCAAGTTTTTAGCCGAAAGCATAATTTCTCTTGCTTCCTTCTGGGCTTCCTCTGATAAAGGCAGATGAACCGCCATTTGGTCGCCGTCAAAATCGGCATTAAAAGCGGCGCAAACCATTGGGTGAATTCTAATGGCAAGACCCTCAACGAGAATTGGCTTGAATGCCTGAATGCCCAGCCGGTGAAGCGTTGGGGCGCGATTGAGTAGGACATATTTATTCTGTATCACCTCCTCCAAAATCGCCCAGACCTCATTAATGCCCTCTTCAATAAGATGATTAGCGCCTTTGATATTATGGGCAAGTTCTTGCTCAATAATTTTATTAATCACAAAAGGCTTGAATAATTCCAAGGCCATTTGTTTCGGCAATCCGCATTCATCAAGTTTTAATTTAGGGCCGACAACAATAACCGAACGGCCGGAATAATCAACTCTTTTACCTAAAAGATTTTGTCTGAAGCGACCTTGCTTACCTTTAAGCATATCGGCAAGCGAGCGAAGCGGCCTTTTTTGTGAAGCCAAAGCCGCGGTCTGATTTTGAGCGCGGCGAGCCGAATTATCAATCAGCGCGTCAACCGCTTCCTGAAGCATTCTTTTTTCATTTCTGACAATTACCTCCGGCGCGCTGAATTCCAACAGTTTTTTAAGACGATTGTTGCGATTGATAACCCGGCGATACAAATCGTTTAAATCCGAAGTGGCAAAACGGCCCCCGTCAAGAGGCACCATCGGCCGCAGATCCGGAGGCAGAACCGGAAGAATTGAAAGAAACATCCACTCCGGCCTCATGCCAGCTTTAAGAAAACTCTGGGTCAGTTTCAATCTCTTCAAAACTTTTTTTCGCGTTGACAGCGGCGCGGTTTTTTCTTCTTCTGAAAGTTTGCCGGCCAGTTCCGCCAAATTAATTTCTTCAAGCAGTTTTTTCACTACTTCACTGCCAATCCCGGCTTCAAAGATATTGCCGTATTTCAGCGACAAATCATGAAATTCGGATTCTCCTAAAATTTGATACTTGTGTAAATTTTTAAGTTCTTCCCTGGCTTTGTTTCTAGCTTTGTCCAACGCTTCCATATCGATTTTTTCAGTTTGCGACTTGTCTGATTTTTGTAATTTGTAATTTGTAATTTGTAATTTGGATTTTTGTTTATACTCCTTGCTGATTTCCTGAAGCGCTTCTTCTCTGGCTTTTTCATCAACTGACATCACAATGTAAGCGGCGTAATAAACCACTCTCTCTAAAGCGTTTGACGGCACATCAAGCATTAAACCGATCTTAGAAGGTATACTCCGCAGAAACCAAATATGGGCAACCGGAACAGCCAGTTTTATATGACCCATTCTTTCGCGCCTGACAATGGCCCGCGTCACTTCAACGCCGCACTTGTCGCAAACAACGCCCTTGTAACGAATCCGGCGATACTTGCCGCAATAGCATTCCCAATCTTTGGTTGGCCCAAAAATTCGCTCGTCAAACAAGCCGTCCTTTTCCGGTTTTTGGGTTCGATAGTTGATAGTTTCCGGTTTGGTAACCTCGCCGTGGGAATTTTTCAAAATATCATCAGGCGAAGCAATCCTTAATTTTATAGCATCAAATGTGTTCATAAGATTACTAATTACTAATTTTTACTAATATACGAATAATTCTAATTTGTATATTCGTATCAGATTTGTAATTCGTATTATGTGCGGATTCGCACTTTCTTCACTTCCCTCCTCTCGCTTTCTTTTCTTGGCTCCGCCGCCGGCGCAAATTGCTTCTCTACTAATTCCACGCTCAACCCCAGCGATTTTAATTCGTTTACCAAAACATTAAAGGAAGCGGGAATGTTCGGCTTTTTGATTTCTTCGCCGCGAATAATAGCGTCAAAAGCCGCCGCCCGACCGGCTACATCATCAGATTTAATGGTTATCATCTCTTGAAGAATATGAGCTGCGCCGTAGCCTTCAAGCGCCCAAACTTCCATTTCGCCAAATCTCTGGCCGCCGAACTGGGCCTTGCCGCCCAGTGGCTGCTGGGTAATCAATGAATAAGGCCCGACCGACCGCATGTGAATTTTATCTTCCACCAAATGATTAAGTTTCATTATATAAATTACACCGACAGTGATTCTATCGTTAAATGGCTCGCCAGTCTGGCCATCACAGAGAATAACCTTTCCGCTTTCCGGCAGACCGGCTTTTTTAAGCTCGGTTTTGATATCCTCTTCTGTTGCGCCGTCAAGCGACGGAGTTATGGCGCGATAACCGATTTTAGAAGCGGCCCAACCCAAATGAGTTTCCAAAATCTGGCCTATATTCATCCTCGAAGCCACGCCTAACGGATTTAAAATAACGTCAACCGGCGTGCCGTCAGAAAGATACGGCATATCCTCTTCGGCCAGGATTTTTGAAATCACGCCTTTATTTCCATGGCGGCCAGCCAGTTTATCACCGACTTGAACTTTTCTAAGCTGGGCCGCTTCAACCTGAATTCTTTTAAGAACCCCCGGTTCAAGCTTGTCGCCTTTGTCGCGGGAAAAAATCTTAATGCCAATGACGCGGCCTCTTTTGCCATGAGATAATAAAAGCGATGTGTCTTTAACATCGCGGGCTTTTTCACCAAAAATTGCCTGAAGCAATCTTTCCTCGGAAGTTAAATCGGCTTCGCCTTTGGGAGAAATTTTGCCGACTAAAATATCGCCGCTTACCACTTCGGCGCCAATTCTTATAATTCCCTCTTCATCAAGATTTTTTAATTTTTCTTCAGAAACGTTGGGGATATCGGGAGTAGTAATTTCCGGGCCGAGCTTAGTGTCGCGGACATCAATTGAATAGTCTTCAATATGGATTGAGGTGAAGCGATCATCTTTAACCAGGCGTTCGGAAATTATTATGGCATCTTCAAAATTAGCGCCGCCCCAAGAAAGAAAAGCGACAAGCAGATTTTGACCAAGCGCCAAATTGCCATTTTGAGTGGCGGCGCCATCAGCCAATGCTTGGCCTTTTTTCACTTTATCGCCTTTTTCAACCAGCGGCTGTTGGCTCATTGACGTGTATTGGTTAGATCGCAGAAAATTATTCAAATGATAGGTCCTATAGGTCTTATTGGACTTATAGGTCTTATCGGCGGATTCCACTACAATATGTTCCGCGTCAACAACAGTCGCAATGCCATCTTCAAGAGCCGTGATTACCTGCCCAGAATCCATTGCCGCCCTCTCTTCTATCCCAGTACCAACCAAGGGCGCTTGCGGCTTAATGCAGGAAATGGCTTGACGTTGCATATTGGAACCCATCAGGGCCCGTGTGGCGTCGTCATGTTCCAAAAATGGAATTAAACTGGTGGCAACGGAAAAAATTTGCTGCGGGCTGACGTCAATATATTGGACTTCTTCGCGCTTAACCATCCGAGGTTTGCCCAAGATCCTCGCTTCAACTACCGACTCCATGATTTTATTATCCTTGTCATATTCGGTGCCTCCGTGAGCAATCATATATTTTTCTTCATCAAAAGCGTTAAGCCACTCAATTTCTCCGGTGATTCGGGAATTTTTAACCTTTACATAAGGTGTTTCAACAAAACCCAATTCGTTAACCCGGGCGTAAGAAGCTAAATGAACCACTAAGCCGATATTCGGTCCTTCCGGCGTTTCAATCGGACAAATACGACCATAATGGGAAGTGTGAACATCGCGGACCTCAAAACCGGCTCTCTCCCTGGTCAAACCTCCGGGACCCATAGCCGAAATCCGGCGTTTGTGCTCAAGTTCGGCCAAAGGATTAACTTGATCCATAAATTGGGCCAGCTGGGAGAATGTGAAAAATTCCTTGACTGCCGCTATAAGCGGCCGGGCATTGATAAGCTGAGCCGGCGTTAACATATTGACATCATAGGTGCTCATCCGGTCGCGGATAATACGATTCATCCTTGCTAAACCGACCCGGATTTTTGTTTGCAAAAGTTCTCCCAAAGAGCGCACTCTTCGATTGCCCAAGTGATCAATATCGTCAGGGACGGCGTCTTCGGTATTATTCAAGCGGATAATTTCGGAAACAATATCCCGCAAGTCCTCAAAACTTAAAAGCATTTCCTCTTTTTTGTATTCATAATTTGTTTCGGATTTCGGATTTCGGATTTCGGATTTATTGAGCCGTTGATTCATTTTAAATCTGCCGACTTTCGCCAAATTGTAGCGATCGTTCCTAAAAAATATGCCTTCTACCAATTGCTTGGCATTTTCGGCTGTCGCCGGATCGCCGGGCCTCAAGTGCTTATAAATTTCAACAAAACTTTCGGCGGCATTTTTTGACGAATCTTTTTTCAAAGTCGCTTCTATATATTTTCCGCCCGAGGCGGATCCGCCTTGGGCGGAAATATCGCCGGCGTCAACATTTTTAAATAATTTCAAAATATCCTCGTTGGTGCCGCCCTTTTTATAATGAGCCGCGAAAACTCGCAATAGCGCCGTCACCGGCGTCTTGCGCTTCCTATCAATTTTAACATTGATTACTCCGTCAGAATCGGTCTCAAATTCAAGCCAAGCGCCGCGATTAGGTATTACTTTAGCTCCAAAAAGTTTTCGATTTCTATACAATAATGCCGTAAAAAAAACGCCGGGCGAGCGGATTAATTGGCTGACCACCACTCTTTCCACGCCGTTGACAATAAAAGTCCCCCGATCGGTCATTAGGGGGAATTCTCCCAAATAAATTTCCTGCTCCTTGGATTTTTTAGTTCTTTTATTAACCAGCTCCAACCTTACCCGCAACGGCGCTTCGTAAGAAAGGCCATTTTGTTTTGCTTTAAGCTCGTCAAATTTCGGTTCATCAAAATAATAATCATGAAAATATAAATCGATTTCCTTTCCGGTGTAGTCGGAAACCGGCGACATTTCTTCAAATAATTCCTTAAGCCCGTCTTTCAAAAACCATTTATAAGAATCAAGTTGCATCGCCATGAAATTCGGCATATCAACCCATTTTACTTTTTGCTTTGCGAAAGATTTTGTTTCTTTAAACATAGAAAATTTTTGACTCAACGCATAAAAAGCCCGTCTCACCTCGGGTTTTGTTTTTCACTTTAAGGTTTTATAAATCTAAATTATTCAAATTTGTATATTTCACCCTTCGGGTGATCACCCGCAGGGTGACAATTTTGTGAAAAAGAAAGTCCTAAAATAATAGCTCTAACCACTCGCTCTGTCAACATGCCGACCTTCCCTTCAAATTCTAACCTGGCATCCCTAAAATCGCTGATTTTTACAGTATGTCGCTTTTTCAACAGATTGTCAATACATACCAAAAATTCCTCGGTTTTGTCAATAGAGTAACTATCCACAATTTTCCCGTGGCGGAATTCAATCAATATTTTTTTGTTTTCTTGGGAAACAATGACCTTCATAAAATTTTCAACGAAATATAGGTGTCGGACACCTATATTTACTTAAGAAATTATTTCCGTATTTTTTGCACCGGTGCTTTTGTTCCTTCCTGAATTGGCGCTTCAGCTCTGTTTTGAGGCGCCGGCGCCGGCGGCGCTATACCCAGCAAGGCCGCCTTACCCGCTTTAAGATTCGCCAGAATTTGTTTTACTTCATTATTGTCCGGATTAAGCTCGGCAATTTTTCGGAACTCCTCAATTGCCTTGTTCCGATCCTCCGTAGCCTTGGCGGAGGAGGACTTGTCCATTTGAGCGTCCCGATCATATATCAAGCCCAAGAAATACCGGGCATTGGAATAATTCGGCGAAAACTGAATTGTCTTTTCAAAAACCAATTTTGATTCATTAAACTGGCTGTTCTTGTAATAAAGAAAACCGAGCTGGAACAGAGCGCCAACATCCTTAACATTGAGCGAAACCAACTCCTCGGCGCGCTTAATGGCATCGGCTAATTTCCCTTGCCGGTCGTAAACCTGAACCAATAAAAAACGGGACGGCGCGTAATCATCTTTTAGCCCTATGGATTTTTCAAGATTGGAAGCGGCCTTGTCTAGATATCCGTTAATTTCCGCCGCTTCCTTTTTACTATTGATCGCCAAGTCGGCCTGGGCAATTTCAACGCGAGCCAGCGCCAGATAATTTGAAGGATTTTGCGGGTCCAAAGCCACGGCGCCTCCATAGGAGGAAAGCGCGAAATTCGCGGCGTCGGCGATAAACGGAATTAAATTTTCATAAATATTGCCCAGTAAAACACTATTAGAAGGATTTTGGGGATTCAAAGTTTGCGCTTGCCGGCCTGCTGAAATAGCATTGGTGGTAATATTCTGAAACTGGGCCTTTAAAGTTTCCTGCGGCAAGTCCTTTTTTGCCAGCAAATCATTCAACTGGAAAAAGATGGCTTGCGACAAACTTTGGAAATACCGCTCGTCGTATTGCCAAAACTGAATGGCGCGGGAAATATTATTGATCGCCCCTGTGCCGATGTTGCCTTCGCGTTGAACCTGACTAGTCCCTCTTGAGAAATAAATCTCGGCAACATAGCGATTGACTTCAAAATAAATTCCGATAATCGCGCCGACCATCAATCCGACAATTAAAAGGGAAAACAGAAATGTCTTGGGAGGTGAGGTGAAAATGCGGATTTCTTTGAACATAGAAATGTTGGAAACCGAGTTTCTAACATTTCTAACATCGTGTTCCATGTTGCGTGTTGCGTGTTGCGTGAAAGATGCCGCCAAAAACAACCCTATACCCCAAAAAGTAAAAGCCATAACCGTGAAATTGGCGACATAAAGAAACCACATTATAAACAGGAAAGAGACCGCGACAAATATGGCTTGGCGCGTCCCCGTGCCGAAATTGCCGTTTTGTTGAAACGGACTTTTGGGACTTGGTCTCAACGACATGCCAATGTCGGCACCGGGACGCCCAGTCCACAAAAACGCAAAAATCAAAAATAGAAGCGCCAAAACGCCCAAAACGCCGACTGCGCCAACCCACGAAGCCATCGCCGAAGCGCCGCTGTTAAAAGTGGTAGACCAGAAAATCGTCTGGTTAATTCCGCCGGGTTTGTAAAGATTGAAAATATAACCGAAAGTATTTGGTCCCGAACCCAAAAGGTAATGACCGGTTTTAAGATTTTGAACTCCGATGTTTAATGTGGCGTTAAAATTAGGAGAAACTTCAATCGGCGTCTGGACGAATTTTGAAAGGGGCGACGGAATAAAAAGAAAAAGCAGGGCAATCAAAAGAATTATCGAAGCTAGCCAGGCCTTTTGGAAATATGCCAACTGGAGTCCTTGATAGCCCTCAACTTCAAAATCCGACATTTCTTGATGTCCGACATCTGGGAATTTCGATGTCGGACATCGGTCGGATTTTGTTAATCCCGCCGACAAAAAACTAATCATAAAAATCATTGCCAAGGCGAGCCCAACCCAAATCGCCCAAAAATCAATAACCACGAGATTCAAGATAAAAATAATAACCGCGAGACCCAGGAGCTTTTTTAGAACTGATTCCGAGAATCCTCCCTCCGCCTTCGGCGGATTCCTCGATTCTCGGAATCGCAGAGAGATGCCGGACATCAACCCGGAAGCGATGACCAAACCAAAAGCCAGAAGCGCGCCAACATCATTAACCGAACCAACCGGGTTAAATCCGAAGTTTTTTGTGAAACTAAACGGCAAAATAAATATTTTAAGAAGCTGAAGCAGTTCAAAAAGCCCTAAAAACGAAAGCGACGCCAAAAATACCAAAAGGGAAACAACAATATCCCGACGGTCAAAGGTCATCGCAATGGAAAGCGTCAAAAGGACGAATAAAAGCATCGCGAAAAAACTATCCGGCGTTGCCCAAGAGCCGATCAAACTTGTTAACTGATTAAATGAAAAAAACGCTGCCGCGCCCCAAACAAGAACTAAAATCAGAAGCGCGAGCATAAAGAGATGCCCCGGATAGCGCATCCGGCCTTCAATTAAAATCCGGCCCAAGAGCGCGAAGAAAGCCACCAGAATCAGAATAAAAACCAAAAGCTCTTTATGAACGGCAATTGGCAGGTTGGTAAAAGGCAGAAAGAAAATCGGCGCCAGAGCCGCGAAAATAATCAGCGCCCAGCGGCTTACGGCCGACCAGTAATGAAGCGCTTTTGACAAGTCGACACGAACCGCCACCTCCTGAATTTTGGGGCGGGCGTCTTGGAATTTTTCTCTTTCCTCAATTTTTCTTATGTTTATGTCCATATGTTTTAATTAATTTTCAATTTCTAATTTTCAATTTTCAATAAATTAACAATTTTTCAATTTTCAGACCTTATTGAAGATGTAATCTTTTGAAAAATTAAAGTTAATTCTTGACATTCTTTCCACAACTTTTTTATATCTTCCGCTTTTTCTGGTTCGCATTTTGTCATCATACGCAACCAATGTTTTGTTTCTTGCGCTTCTTTTTTACAAATAAAAATTTTGTTACCAAAATCTTTCTTTGAACTTGCTCCATTTGCTTCCATATAATTAGCACCAATACTTGTCGCTGAACGGACAAGCTGGTTTATAAGTGGCCTGCTTATGGCATCTTGATTTGCTTTTTTACAAAACCCAATAATTTCTTCTCCAAATTTAGCGGTTCTGTCTTCTAAGTTGTAATTGTTTGTAATTTGAATCATTGAAAATTGATTGTAAATTGTAAATTGAAAATTGTAAATTATCTTAAGGAGTAGTAGTTGCTGTTTCCGGCGTCGTAGTAGAAACTATAACAGGTTCTGATGCGGGCGCAATATCTGGCGTAGTTGTAGCCATCGGCAAGATTTCCGGCGTTGTCGTCGCCGCACCCGGGATGATGTCCGATATCAAAGTTTCCCCGATGTCGGAAATCGTTGATGCTGACGCAGTTTCAATCACCGCCGCCGGCCCGCCTGTGGTGAGCACAGTCGCTCCGCACGCCCTATCAGAAGTCTTTATAACTCCCCCTTCTATATATATACACTTTGGCGCGCCGGTCTTATAATAATTTAAACGAACCGTTTTATTTCACTGGCGGCATAAATTTCTGCCAGGCCTTTTCTAATCGGAAAATTTTTATCCGGCTTTCAACATACTTCTTTATTAAATCTTCAACCAAATCAAAATCCAATTTACTGCCGTAAATGCCTCTTGCCTGCTCCAGATAAATAATCATCTTGTTGCAGCCGGCCATGGCGTTTTCCAAAAGAAGAATCGCGCGCGGATGGTCGCCAAACCTTATTGAATGCGCCTCGCCAATAAAAAGCGGAGTTGACATAGAACATTGAATCATACCCTCAACAAATGGATATTTTAGCTGGGTCAGTTTTGTTTTCAGATTCTTAACAACCGCCACCGACGCCTCCATGGTTTTCTGGTAAACCTCCAAATCCCTGAAAGTGAAAACCGGTTTTTTTACTGAAAATGTTCTCATATCTATTAAATCTTACTTAATTATTTAATTGCCCTATTAGTTAGCGCTCAAAGTTATCCACATGGTCTATTGACAAAATAAAAATCTTTGCTATACTCTAAATCAAACGCTGATGTAGTCCACCATGGGCTAAAATCGGGTGCTAACAAAGGGGCTTTCTTGTAAAAGAGAGCTCTTTTGTTTACACTGTTTCTGTGGACCTGGGCTCGTGGTGTATGTAATAACATATCAGCGTTAGCACCTGATGAAACGGGTGTAAGTCCCGTCGGGTCCACATTAAAAATCCTGTCTTCGGATGGGGTTTTTAGTTTCACACCATTTTTATCTCATTTTTTTCCGGCACTTCGACCACAGTACCCGTTTTAAACCTCACTTTTCTCTTTTTTCTGTCTTTCATTTTATAAACCACGTGAAGCGGATAAAATTCAAAATAATCTTTTTCATCAAACCAGCCGCACTTGAACTCGTACAACCGCAAACCGGTCAGCCGCGACAACGCCAAAGCGTACCAAGTCAATTGTTCAATCGGTTTTTCTTTGGCGGCGTTAGGTTTGAAATCTAATATATGAATTAAACCATTTCTTACTTGAATTAGGTCTATGTGACCTGTCATAAGTTTTGGTGGTTGAG
>Ga0210018_1001290_pt1 | contig 13147 bp, 13 predicted proteins | sample CryGeyCG2014_010_2_FD_183967 | JGI IMG/M metagenome (GOLD analysis project Ga0210018, IMG submission 183967) | Groundwater microbial communities from aquifer - Crystal Geyser CG09_land_8/20/14_0.10 (SPAdes) (version 2) | ecosystem: Environmental > Aquatic > Deep subsurface > Groundwater | place...
TTCGGAGAGACCAAGTTGGCCCAAAGCTTCGCTTCGCTCCTTGGCAAGCTCGTCGGAAAGATTCTCAAAAACATCCTTCTTCCCCGTAAACTCCCCCATCTCCTCGGCGAGGTTCTCCAGTCTTTCTTTGGTTGTTCCGAGCAGTTTCGCTAACTCTTCCATCTCATTCACCCATATTATTGATACTGTCAGCAATGTCTTTCACCGCCTCAAGCTCCGCGTCTGTTGAGTCGGGATCAGAGAGAGCAGCATCTATCTCGAAGACCGCCTCTAAGAGAATGGTATCAGAAATGCCATCAAAATCGGTATCAACCTGCTGATTCCAATCAATTGAGCCGGAAGCGAAGTTGAAGAGAAGGGCGAGGTATTGGGCTTTAGCCTTCTCTTGCATCGAAGAGGCATCGGGGATTCCAAGAATCTCTTGGGCCTGGGTGAAGGTAAGATCGGTAAAGACGTCGGTGAGAAAGTCGGCGATGGCAAGGTAGCGCTCCAAGGTTGTTTGAGGGATAAGGTTTCCTATCCCCTCCCCAACCCCGAACTGATATTTCCAGAAGCCGGTCGTTCTGATTCCGACCGAACCATCATCCTGAACCACAGTATAATCCTGATCCGAACTTTCACCGCTGTCGTCATCAGTAGCAGTGAGGAAGGGTTGATAAACTCCGGGGTTTTGGTAATTATGGCTAGCCGAGGCGGTAACATCCCGGGGATTAATCTCCGGCGAAGGGGAAGGATCGGGACCAACCTCGGGATCGTTCAAGAAGGTCTGTGATGAGCCTGCCGAACCATTATCAAAGTCAAAGGTTAGCTCCAGGTCGTCACTCCCCGGATCGGTGACGTTACCACCGAGAGCGAAGCTCTGCCCAACCTTGGTAAGAAACGCTTCTTCGGCGGGGAACAGAATCATAGTCGAGCGATCAAGGGTAATTATCGGGGAAACATTGGTGATTGGAACGGGAGTATCATCCTCCGCCACCCATCCGGCCATGTCTTTGACGGAAAGGGAAGCGCCAAACTCCCCATTATCTCCCCAGGTGTAGGAAGCGGAGACGGAGGGCTGGGATGTCTCTTGGCCCTCTACCGCGGGAGCAAATCCCCAAAGGTAGCTCTGGATTCCAGAAACAGCATCGTAGGAACTGGAACCATCGAATTCAACAGCACTTCCTTCCTCACCGGGGTAAGGCCCACCGATCACTACCACCGGAGGGCTCTTATCCAAGTTAACGATTGCTGTCTTCTCCGGCTCAACATTCCCCGCCCTATCGATCGAACGGCAGAGGATCTTAACGATTCCCTCTTGGGAGATGGTAAAGGGAACGGTATAGGTGACCCAACCGGCACCTAAGTTGTATTCAGTTCTCTCGATTCCCAAGGGACTGGTCGCGGAGAGGGTAGCTGTGACATTGCTGACATACCAGTTATTCTCTCCATTTGGCTCGGGAGGATCAAAGGAAATCGTTGTCACCGGGGCAGCAATCTCCTCAACAAAAGTAATGTTCTGAATCGTCCCCCCATGGTCTCCAACCCAGCCGTCATTGACAGCGTGGCCGATCCTGATCTCTGTTAAAACCTCCGGGGCAACTCCAAACTCATCGAGATAGTCGCTCTCTAAGTTGCGGGTAAAGGTTTCCCATTGGTTGTAGGTAGGCTGATGAGGACTTATATCAACATAACCAACCTGATCCCACCGATCGGGCGCATTGGCGGCATAGGAAAGAAGTCGATCTTTCCCATCCTGGCCTTCAATCAGAAAAGCAAGAATTAAGGTGTAGTCCTTATCAAACTGTTCCCAGGAGACGAAAACGGGGGATCTGAAGAAGATCGGAGCCTTAAGTTTAATTGCGGCGTAAGCATCGGTGAGCCATTTGTAAACACCACCGACGCCATCGACGATTATCTGCAATCCCAAGCCGACGACTCGTTTAATTTCGATAATCGCCTGCGTTACCGGCTTAATAATAAGGGTGAACCAATCGCTCCTTTCCCAGTTAACCTTCAGGTAAGAAGTCACGTACCCTTCAAAGTGCTCCACCCGAATATAATGGTATCCCCTGGACAGCGAGTACTTGAATTCGAAAGACCTTGCCTGATCAACCCAGGCATCAATAAGTTTTGTATCATCAATCCAAACCCGCAAGCCATCATCGGAAACGAATTTAAAGGTGTGGGTTCCAGCGTCAAAGTAGTAACGAGTGACATAGCGTGAGGAGAAGTTGTCCTCATCGATCGAGGGGTCAGGAGAACCATAACCCCAATTTTTGGTAAAGATGCCGTGACTGAGCTCATCGCCTCTGATAACTACGGGCGGAAGAGAGATGTTCCTACCGCTGAAATGTGAAGCGACCCAAGAATGAGTGACGTCAGGAACGGGAGGACCAGTCGGGTAGGCAGCTAAACTATCGAGATCGCAGATGTCCCCCCACCTAAAGCGCAGACCTTGAGTGAAGGTTGTCGCGTTTGGTATCCCCCGCTTCTTCCCCTTCTCAACAAAATAGACCGCGGCTGTTCCCGTCTTTCTGACAAGGTAACACTCGACCCTCCTATTCTTGTTAATGAAGTCGGAGGGGTCGACAAAATAATATAGAATCTGATCCTTACGGAAATTCAGAGTATTCGCAGTGGCAGAAAGATATCTATATCTGATCGCCCAATGTAAGTGTGGAGCCCAACATCCGCCGGTACCAATCTTTCCTACCTTTTGACCTTTGGAAATATTCTGACCAGCGCTGACCAAACGGGCACTCATGTGGTTGTAATTGGACCAAACCTTCTTAACTTTTCGTCCATCAGGAAGAGTAAACTTAACCCCAGAGGGAGGTACGTGTTCGGCCATGACGATATGGCCAAAGCATCCGCCCCACTTACCTGAGGTAATTACCTTACGTTGGCAACCACTTTGACAGGGTCTCCAAAAATGCCCCCACCAACTTTACTCCAATCCTCACCGTTGTGCCAGGCGGTTCCATATTTCCTACAAAACTCCGCATGCCCGAGGGCACAGAAATCGATCTTGCTGAGAAAGTCGTAACCCCTTCTTGCGTAACCGGCGCCAAGCGGAAAACTAAAAGAACTAGCTGGTGCGGCCAAAACTTCATTACTTAAAGCAAATAGGAAGCAAGAGAGGGCTGCTAGAATAGTGCACCCACGAATTAGAGATTTAACTAACGCAAATTTATCCATGATCGAGCCTCCAAAATCTGATTTTCCGCTATTCGAACTTAAAGCTACCAAGTATCAAATCAAAGTTTGATGCTTCGGCTTCGCTGTAAGGATAACCCTCTCTGTAATATTCCACATTGAACACCAGCTCTGGCGTAACTGCTATGTAGACAAGCGTCGTGGTTTTAGACCTCATTGCCGCCTTGCCGCCAACGGTAATCTGCCTGAACCGCTCGATTGGAGGGGCGATTTGATCTTCAAAGAATTCCTCCGGGAACTGGAGGCCTAACCCAGGGCCTGCCACTATCTCAAATATCCCTCCCCATTTAGGCGCTGTAGCACGGAAATCAGCGTGGGGTTGCGGAGCAAAGCTCCAGTCAGGTGGGTATTTGATCGAATATCCATATGATGGGCTGGTATAAGTCTTCCAGTCCTTGGTTTCATCTTCTTCTGGCTTCGACTCCTCCCCTGGTTTCTCACCTGGCTCTTCTCCAGGCTCCTCACCTTGATCGCTTGGTTTAGCTTCTTTACCAAGGAGTTCTTTGACTCTCGCCGGAAGATATTTATCGAGGTAATTAGTTCTCCAAGCCAAACCAATCCCAACCCCGCCGACGGCGATCACGAGGGCTAATACAATAATGAGGACTACGGGGACGACTCCCTTTCTGCTTTTCACTATCTATCACCTCCCTTCCAAGATCAACTCTTCCACTTCTTCAAAGCCTTCTGAAGTTCTGCCTTCCTCAACAGCCCCGCCTGAGCCCCAACCTTTTGGGTGGCAAAAGCGGCGTTAACCGTCCCCCAGCGAAGAGCTTCCTTAAGGTCCTTACCGCCGACCAGCGCGGCGGCAAACCCAGCGGAGAAGGCATCTCCTGCCCCGGTTCGCTCAACTAATTTTAGTGGATAGGTCTTCTGGAACAAAAACTCCCCCCCGGCACCAAATCCATACGCCCCGCGAGGACCGTCAGTAACAACGACAAAGCGAGGCCCTAAGTTGCGTAGCCGTCGCAGGCACTTTTCCTCCCCTTCAAGGGCACACTCCGCTCCCAAAAGTTGGCCAGCTTCGTCACGATTAAGAAGCAGCGCCTCAGTTACCTCAAGGATTGGCCCCAAGATCCTCCGCCCCTCTTTAATCTGGTAAGAACCGGGATTAAAGATCAGCTTTGCCCCAGTTTTCAAGACGAAAGCTGGAATCTGGTAGTGAAGTTTAGCGTGCTGTGGTGCTACCGAGGAAAAATAAAGCCATTTGGCAGAAGCTTTAGGTAGATTATAGTCTCTTCCTACCTGAGAACTAAGAATTGTCCGTTCACCTTGGGCAGAGAGGATGATATTGACCCTTGTCCGCTCTTTTTTGTCGATCTCCAACAAAGAGGTACTGACCTTTTCTTTCTTAAAGTTTTTCAAAACTTCTTTCCCAAAAAGGTCATCCCCAAGATGGGTGTAGATTGCCGTTTTTACTCCAAGTCGAGAAGCACCAACTGACACATTGGCGGCGTTGCCGCCAAAGGTCAAGCTAAAACCCTTGGCTGGGACTTTACTGGCATAAGCCAGACAAAGTTCACATTTTTTCCTGTTATGAAGTTGACAGTGAACGTGGGATTGATCAGGAAAGGCGAAGATATCAACGGTGGAATCACCAACGCAGAGGAGATCAAATTTGACCATCAAAATTAGGATAGCACTTTAGGGTTACCAACCGCCTCCGCCCCCTCCACCGAAGCCGCCGCCAGAAAAACCACCTCCCCCAAAACCGCTTCCTCCGCCACCGGTTTGGGCAGGGGTTGAGGGGAGGGTAGAAGCAAGAGCACTACCCATCCTCCCCATTGAAGAGGAGAAAGCACCAGCGTTGAAAGCGTAAGGGGCGACATACCAGCCAGGCTGCGGTGGTTCAATTCCCAATTTCTCAAAGGCTTTAACCCACTTATCAACCACTCCAAAAACCATCGCGTAAGGGAGAAACTGATCAAACCGGTTGATCCGCTCATTGAACTGTTGATGGTACTTCTCTGCTTTGGAGATAAACAGTTTAAAACCGCTGGCGCGGCGAATTGCCTCCGTTCCGGCGGCGGTCTTTTTCGGCATAAAAGGAGAAAAGATCAAAAGAAGAAATCCTAAGACGAAGGCAGGGCAGAAGAACCAAAGGGCGCTGAATCCAGAAGCGGAAGAGATAATAAAAGAAAGGGCCAGAATAACGATCCCCACTCCGGCGTATTTAAGTTTGACCCGATCTGGGCGTTGGGTGAAGTATCCCTTGGTCTTCATCAACTCATAAAGTTGATCTCTGATCTTCGCCAGATGTTTGTAGAACTTATCTTTAAGATCATCAAGCTCTACTTTTTCACCTTTCTCAAAAAGCCCCCGCAGGACCTCTTTTTCGTAGTCTGCTAACGCTTCCTCCTCCTCGAATCCCTTAAGTTTTTCAAACCAGTAAATCCTCTTTCTCCCCTCTTGCTTCTCTCCGATCTTGAGGTACCCCCGGACAGCGAGATCAACGATCGTCGCCGAGATGTCGTGGATATCAACCTTCTCATCAATGAGCGTTCCCACCTCCGCCGGCCGTAATACTCGGGGCGGACCCGTCTCGACTTGGCTCGAGTCGAGCCGAGGCGGATCGAATTCAACGACAACTATCTCTTTAGTGAAAAGAGGCTTGGTCTCCGCCTTCGCCTCAGGATTGAGGATAATATTTTTGCGGTACCACATATCCCGCCCATGCCGCCACCACTGCCGAAGAATAAAAACAAGTGCCGCAAGCGACCCTAAAATCGCCCAGAGGGGTTTGAGGACATCTTCGATATAGAAGGGATTAGCAACGAGTCCTTTGGAGAAGCCGTAGACGATTGTTAACCCATTCCCCGGCAGAAGAGATTTTTTCGTTTCAAAGTGGGCTACCCCTGCCTCCATCGAGGCAACACAGTCCTGCTCCCTCGCCCCGAAAGGTCCCGTGTAGCAGACAACATTCTCGATCTGACTTTCGAGCGAAGCGCGAAAGCAAGGAGTTCCGCCCTGCGGGACGACGCCACATTCCCCCTCCAAAGTTACAGTCGCCATTACCTTTTCAATCGGTATTGTCCAATCGCTACCGGTAACATCCCAGTAGAATTCGTCGTAATCGGAAAAGCGGGTGACCACCCTCCCCACCTCGTAAGTGATCTCGTAGGTGTGCTGCCCGGTAATCGTTTGATCTGGGTCACCGATTCTGATCTCTTTCCCCTTTGGCGCAGAACTAACTTTCGTGATCGCTTTCACCCCATCCTGCTTAACGCCCAAAAGCTTAAACCTCATATCTGTCGTTTCGATCGTCCGGTAGATCCCGTGTTTTTCGATCTCTCCGAAGTCGGCGGTGATCGTCTCGGTAACCTGAACCTTGCCGTCTTTAGGAATGAAGACATCAGCGTTGAAGCTCTCAATCGCCCAATTCTCAGTTTGCGCAAGGGCTAATCTCGGCAAAAGGAAGAGAATGAACGCTAAGGGGGTAAGGAATCGTTTCACGCCAAAATTGGACGCGATCATAGATCGCTAGCTATTATTTGCTGCGCTCATAATTGGGACGCTCAGCTTCGCTCCGCTATCAACTATTTGCTTCGCTCATAATTGTATCAGTTTTGTCCGATTATTCTCCTCGGAAAAATTTCTTTGCAACGAACGTTGTGAGGAAAAGGAAGATACTCGTCAATACTACCGCTGGCCCAGATGCAACACCAAAGAGAACTGCTAGATTGATCCCCGCCACTGCCGAGACTACCCCAAAAAGTATCGAAAGCAAATAATAGCTGCCAAGGCTGCCGCTAATGTTTTTAGCACTTGCTGCGGGAATGATTACCAAAGCTCCCATCAGAAGCGTTCCAACAAACCTTATCCCCAAGGTGACCGTGGTGGCAACAAGTAGAAGGTAGATTAAGTCTATTTTTCTTTTGGAGATGCCGATCGAGGTTGCCAATTCCTCCGAGATAACTCCCAACATGAGTTTCTTGGAAATGATATAAGCCACTAGCAAAACTACAATCGATAAAGCGATTACCAATACCCCCTCAACTGGAGTAATCTTCTCAATATTTCCAAACAAAGCTTCAAGAAGCTCTGCCTCCGGGGTAATTAATACACCAATGGCCAAAGCAGTTGTAAAAAATATGCCGACCAGCGCCTCCGGGTAAATGCGGGAAGTTTCTTCAAAATACCAAATCCCGATCGCAGCAATGACAAGAGCAATAAAAGCACCAGCCATCGGATCCTGGTGAAGCAGCAAAGCGATCGCCATTCCCGGCAGGGCCACGTGGGTGAAGGCATCCCCGACCAGAGCCATTCGCTTGAGGACCATAAACGAGCCGATAAATCCTGCCGCTCCTCCCACAAAAATTCCGACCAAAAGAATGAAGAGAAGACTTGTTTCAATCATGATGCTCACAATGATGGTGTTCTAATTCCACGCCAAACAGTCTAGCTAGGGTAGTTGCATCAAGCGCTTGCTTGGGCGGTCCGAAGCAGATCTGCTCTCGGTCAAGACAGATTACCTTAGTGGCGTGCTGGAAAACCACTTGCAGATCGTGAGAGATAAGCAGAATCGTGAGCTTGCGGCCAACCTGAAGCTTGTGGAGGAAATGGTAAATGGTTTCGCCGGCGGCGATATCTATCCCGGAAGTTGGTTCATCAAACAGTAAAATGTCTGGATTCCCTACCAACGCCCACGCAATTAAAACTCTTTGTTGCTGTCCGCTGGACAATACTCCAATTTGCTGGTTGAGGATCTCTTTTCCAAACCCGACCGAAGAAATCTCCGTTTCGATTTCCTTAGGGCTGCCGCCTTTTAGCTTGAGAAACTCTGCAACGGTCAAGGGCAAGTCCGGTTCGATTGAGAACCTTTGTGGTACGTATCCAATCTTTACTCCCGGTATCCACTCGATCTTTCCTTTGTAAGGGATAAGCCCCAAAAGCGTACGGAAGAGCACCGTTTTCCCGGCGCCATTTGGTCCAACAACAGCAAGAGTCTCTCCTCGCCCCACCTCAAAACTTATATCCTCGAGGATGCGGTGCTGTTCCAGCTCTACAAAAAGGTTGGAAACTTTAAGTAGTGGTTGTTCCACAAAGATTATTCTACAGAATGCCCTTCCTGCTGCGCCACTTAACTCTTCTTGGAAAGCCCTGCAAAAAACACCTTGCCTACCGGCAACTCTAACCAAAGACAATCTTCTTGATCTTCTCCGTTATTTTAACGGAAGTCTTTGTCTTTCCAGACGTTCACAGGCTTCACTAGCCGATCAGCCTCCGGGCGCCAAAGCTCCCTCTTTCTGACCCAAAAGGTATTTAGTCCCTTGAACGGTTCCCTCACCCTCTCCGGACGCTCCACCACAACTTGCAAAACATAGCGTGGCAAGAAATTGCCTTGCTTGTCATAGTCCCCTTCAACACGGTCTGTTATGAACCAATAATTGATCTTCGTGATCCCCAAATCATCTCTGAGTGCCCTCCGAAGACCCTGCTCCAAAGTCTCCCCAACCTCAACCTTATCGTTGAAAGTGGAAAGACGAGCATCTTTGTCTTTGATATCACGCTTGTTGCAAAACACCAAAGCGTACTCAGGAGCTACAAACTCCCCAAGCACCTCTGCTAATTGAGGAAAGAATTTTCCAATGAGGGAAAGAAATAAGAAGCGGTGCAAACGTGGCCAACCACCAAAAGAGGAGATAAGGATCTTAATAAAATACTTCCTTTCCGCTGGATTTTCAAAGAATTCCCTATCTGGTAAGACTTGTGACATGGGCAAAATGACAAGATGGTCCTTGCCAGTAACTCAATCAAAGACAATCTTTCTAATCTTCTCCGTCATCCCAAGAGGATCTTTGTCTTTCCAAACGTTTCGTCCAACCGCAACGCCGATCGCCCCGGCAGCCATCACATCCTTAAGCGTTTGGAGAAACTCATCCTCTTTCTCCGTCTTTTCCCCACCGGAGAGAACGACTTTTGTTCGCCCCGCGGCGGAAACGGCCTTGGCAAAACTTTTTCGATCCCCGGTGTATTTGATCTTCACGATATCCGCTCCAAGCTCCAAGCCAACTCGGGCAGCGTAGGCGACAACCTCAGGGTCAGTATCAGAGCCGTACTTCTCCTTCACCCACTTCCCCCGAGGATAGATCCAGCCGATCGCCGGAATCCCCGCCCGGTGCGCTTCGCGAACCACCTCACCAAACTCCCAAAACATCGTTGATTCTTTCTCACTTCCCAAATAGATGGTGTAACCAACAGCAGAGGCTCCGAGCTCAATCGCTTCCTCCACCGAACAAACTAAAGGTGAGTAGGGTTCAACATCGGGGATGTTTGTTTTCCCGTTGAGCTTAATAATCAAAGGAACACACTTGCGCTCATCCGCTCCCCAGGAGAGGTAGTACTTCTCAGCAACCCCTTTGTGGAGGATAACGGCAGTGTAACCACCCTTATGGGCAATATCCAAGATGAATTGAGGATCTTCCGCCTTTTTAGCATCCCTGAATTCCACCGGCCCGTGTTCCATCCCATGATCGTAGGCAAGGAAAAGCGCTTTTCCGTCTTTAAGAATTTTTCCAAGATTAATCATTTTGCCTTTACCACCTCCCCTGCTGCTTGAACAATATTTTTACTCGTTAGCCCGAATGCCTCAAGAAGCTCCTCTGGCTCACCTGATTCTCCCCATCGATCATACACCCCAATCCGCCGCATTGGAACGGGATAGTTCTCACCTAAAATTTCCGCTACTGCGCTTCCTAATCCTCCAATAATCTGGTGCTCCTCAACCGTTACCACCGCTCCAGTTTTCTTAACCGATTTAAGAATTGTTTTTGTATCCAAAGGCTTAATCGTATGGCAATTGATCACTTCCGCTCCCAACCCTTTGTCTTCCAATTTTTCTGCAGCAAGCAAAGCGTCATAAACAAGAGGACCGCAAGCAACGATTGTCACTCGTGGTTTAGAAGAGGTCCAAAATAGCTCTGCCTGACCGATCTTGAAGGGAGTTTTTTCCGTTGTAAAAACAGGTGTCTTCTCCCGCGCAAAACGAAGGTAAACTGGTCCCTTCCATTGAGCAGCGGCTAAAGTTGCTTTTCGCGTCTCGTTGTAATCACAAGGGGCGAGAACAACCAAACCGGGCAGGCAACGGGTAATCGCCATATCCTCAAGCCCTTGGTGGCTCATTCCATCCGGCCCAACAGAGATTCCCGCATGAGCTCCCGTTAACTTGACATTGGCATCGTTCTGACAAACACAAACCCGAAGCTGACTCCAATTTATTCCCGGGCAAAAGACGGCATAGGTTGAAATAAAAGGAACCTTACCAGCAAGCGCCAAACCAGCGGCCAGACCCATCATATTCTGCTCCGCGATTCCCACTTCAATAAACCGCTCAGGGAACACCTTCTGGAACATCAAGGAGCGGGTCGAGTCAGAGAGATCGGCGCAGAGAACAACCACATTGGGGTCACGCTTGCCGGCTTCAACCAATCCCTCCCCGTAGCCATCACGGGTTGGAATCCGCCCGATCTTCTTTTCGTCTAAGAGGTTTCTTGTTAACTTTGCTTCTCTATTTACCGACATCTCACATTGTCACACATTTTGTTCTAAAGAAGGTCTCCAAGATTGTTCTCAAAATGGGTTTGGGCCCGATTGTTGGAAAGCAATCGATCGGAAACTCCACTAGTGCGTAGGCCACTACGTAAAGAAGAGCAAGCGCTATTAAAATGCTAATGATCTTCTTCTTATTCATCTTCCGATCTGATCTTTCCCTTCAGCGTCCGAAGCTCCCGAAGCGCTTTCCTTGCCTCTTCCGGCTTAGGTGCTTTCCCGTGCCAAGCGTAATCCCACTCGATGAAATCAACCCCCTTGCCGGGGATGGTGTGGGCGATAATCATCACCGGTTTTTCAAAGATCGCTTTCGCTTCATTTACAGCATCAATAATCGCCTCAATGTTGTGGCCGTCAACCTCGATTACATGCCAGCAGAAGGCTTCATATTTTTCCCGAAGAGGCTCCAAAGGCATCACATCCTCGGTGTAACCGTCGATCTGAATGTTGTTTCGATCCATAATGAAGGTTAAGTTATCAAGATGATGCTTGCCCGCAAACATCACTGCCTCCCAAGTCTGTCCCTCCTGCTGCTCCCCGTCCCCCACCAAGCAATAAACTTGCCATTTCTTCTTATCCATCTTGGCAGCGTAAGCTAAACCAACGGCGACTGAGGAGCTGTGGGCAACAGGACCAGAGCTGTTTTCAATTCCCGGGAGACTCCCTCTGTGAGGGTGACCCTGAAGCCGAGAACCAAACTTTCGCAAGGTCTTTAATTCAGAAGCGGGAAAATAACCAGCCCGAGCCAAGGTGGCGTAAAGAACCGGACAGATATGACCGTTGCAAAGGATCACCCGATCGCGCTCTGGCCAATTTGGACGTTTGGGGTCATGGTTTAAAACTCCTCCAAAATATAAAGCGGTAAAGACGTCCGCCATCCCCAAAGGACCAGCCGAATGCCCCGATCCTGCTTCAACAAGCATCGCAATGATATCCTGGCGAATCTGATTGGCGATCTGATCTAACTCCTTAAGGGAATAATGTTTCTTCATGGTTCGATAAACTCACCACAAGTCAGACCAAACTTTGTCCCTCCTCCTCCAGCTTCTTGATCTCTTCTAAAACCTCCTCCGGCGTGTCAACGATCCGATACACCTCCAACTCCTCACCTCTAATATACATATTTTTGGCGATCGCCTCCAAAATCTCATGCCAAAAACTGCCGAAGAGGATAAATGGTTTGTGGTGGCCAAAATAAAGTCTAGCCAAACCCCAAGCCATCCCAAACTCGGAGATTGTTCCCGTTCCTCCCTGGAAGATGACACAGACATCACCGATATCTAAAAGTTTCAGAGTTCGCTCGAGATAGTTTTGGGTCTTTATCTCCTGGTCAATTGGATTGCTCTTATCCCGGCCTTCAAAATAAGGAGCATCTTTCGGGTAGAAGGTAACCCCAATCACTTTCCCGTTGGCTTCTTTCGCCCCAAGGCTGGCTGCTTTCATCACCCCTGGGCCACCACCATTGACGATGGTATAGCCGTTCTCGGCCAAGAGCTTGGCGGTGGCAAAGGCATCTTTGAAGACCTGGCGATCCTCATGGGCATCGGCAAAACCGAAAATGGCGACCTTCTCAAATTTAGGCATTAGCGTTCCTTAAGGTCTTAATCGCTTCCTCAATGTTATCAGAATCAAAGATAAATGAGCCGGCGCAAAGGGTGCTGGCCCCAGCAGCGATAACTTGAGAAGCAGTTTCCGCATTTATCCCCCCATCAACAGAGATGTCCAGTTCGGGGAATGACCTTCGCACCTCGCCGATTCGATCCAAAACCTCAGGAACAAACTCCTGCCCTCCCCAACCCGACTTCACCCCCATCGCCTGGAAAAGATCGACCTCGGGGAGATAATCCCAAACCTGTTTTAAGGGGGTATCGGGGTCAAGGGTGAGACCAACCTTGAATCCGGCAGTTTTCGCATCTTGGATTAAAACTTCCGGCTCTGAGGTTGACTCCACATGAAAGATCAACCGATCCACACGGGTATTGAGGAACCGCTCAATCCAGTTTTGAGGATCGGCAACCATTAGGTCGGCTTCAATCGGGAGCTTAGTGTCTAAATCCTTGAGGACAGAAACATCAGAGAAGGTGGTGTTTTCCACAAAAACCCCGTCCGCGATGTCCCACTGGACCCGATCAACAAACGGCTCAACCAATCGCAACCGCTTCTCAAACTCTTCCCGACTCTTGACCAAGATGGTGGGAACAATTTCAACCATCAACTTGATTTTAGCAGGATTGGTACAAACAAAACCGTTGCACTGCTATAGGGTCATGGTAAGATGGGGTAACTTAAAAACGTAGGAAGGGAGGGTGCAATGCGGACAATAAGGTCCTTAGCATCTTGGTGCTTTGACGTCGTGCTTTGGATCGGTTTCTTAGCACTTCTGCTTGGAATTTTTGTACTA
>Ga0210018_1001295_pt1 | contig 13126 bp, 9 predicted proteins | sample CryGeyCG2014_010_2_FD_183967 | JGI IMG/M metagenome (GOLD analysis project Ga0210018, IMG submission 183967) | Groundwater microbial communities from aquifer - Crystal Geyser CG09_land_8/20/14_0.10 (SPAdes) (version 2) | ecosystem: Environmental > Aquatic > Deep subsurface > Groundwater | place...
CCGACAATAATGTTCGTGCCTGCGCCTGATTGCGAAGCTTCGGCTATTGATTTTACCGGCGAATGTTTTTTGGAAGTAAAAAACTCAGTGATTAAAAACATAAAAGCAGCAATCAAAAGACCAACCAGGATAGGCAGATAAAGATTTATTGTTGGAACTTTTAAACTTTGGCTGAACTGAAGAATTACCGGCAAAAATCCCAAAGCAGACAAAACGCTGGCTGCAATTAAGCCCTTATAAAGAGCAGACATGATATTCTGGCTTTTCCCTAACCTGACAAAAAAGGTTGAAATAGTCGTAGCTAAAATGGCAATAGAACCTAAAATCAAAGGTAAAAATATAGCTTCCGGCAAATTAGGAAACAACAATCCTCCCAAAACCATGGCAGCCACTATTGTGATAACATAGGTCTCAAAGAGATCGGCGGCCATTCCGGCGCAATCGCCAACATTGTCTCCAACCTGGTCGGCAATGACTGCCGGATTTCTCGGGTCGTCTTCGGGAATACCCTTTTCCAATTTGCCAACCAAATCAGCGCCAACGTCAGCGGCTTTGGTGTAGATACCGCCGCCCAATCTGGCAAAAACGGAAATCAAGCTTCCGCCAAACCCCAGAGCGATTAAGGATTTTAAATCCTGGGTAATGAGATAAAAACCGGCAACCGAAAACAGTCCCAGACCGACAACCAAAAATCCAGTCACCGACCCGCCCTTGAAAGCCAAACTTAAAGCAGGTTTTAAACCGGCTTTGGCGGCTTCTGCCACCTTAACATTGGCTTTGGTTGAAACAATCATGCCAAGAAAACCAGCTAAGCCCGAAGCCGCGGCGCCAATTAAAAAGCCGATTGCTATTTTTATTCCCAAGAATATTAAAAGCAGAAAAAAAATAACAATGGCAACCAGGCCGCAAGTTCTGTACTGCCTTTTTAAAAAGGTAAGGGCTCCTTCTTTAATCGCCTGGGAAATTTCAATCATTTTGCCCGAGCCCGAAGATGCTTTGTTGATTTCCTGAACAAGGAAATAAGCGAAAAGCAAAGAAAAGATAGAAACAATAATTGGAATAAATAACATATTACTTTTTTTCTTTAGTTTTTTTTAATCGGCTTTTTTTGGTTTCTTTTTTAACTTTTTTGTCTTTTTTTTCTGTCTCCTCAACTTTTTCTTCAGCGGGCTCTTCGCTCGGCGACTTGATATCTATTTTCCAGCCGGTTAATTTTGCCGCCAATCTTACATTCTGGCCGTCTTTACCAATAGCCAAAGACAATTGGTCTTCTGCCACAATAACTTGAGCCTTGTTTTTAGGCATTATTTTTACCTCTAAGGTCTTGGCGGGCGACAAGGCATTGGCAACATATTTTTCTGCGACCTTCGAATACTCAATAATGTCAATTTTTTCTCCTCCCAATTCATTAATTACGGCCATAACCCTTGTTCCTTTTTGGCCCACCATTGAACCGATCGGGTCTATCCCTTCAACGTCTGTGCTTACGGAAATTTTAGACCTGGAGCCCACTTCTCTGGCAATTGATTTTATTTGAACCTGGCCCGAAGAAACTTCCGGCACTTCTAGTTCAAAAAGTTTTGAAATTAATTTTGGATATGCCCGAGATAAAATTATGGCCGGACCTCTTGGCGTTTCTTCAACTTTCAAAAGGTAAACTTTGAGTCGCTGACCCGGCCGGTGAAATTCTCCCGGCACCTGTTCCTCTCTCGGTAGAATTCCTAAAGTTTTGCCAATATCTAAAAAAACATTTCTCCCTTCAACCCTTTGAACAATTCCGGAAATTATCTCTCCTTCTTTAGACTTATACTCTGTAAAAATGCTTTCTTTTTCCGCCTCCCTGATTCTTTGCAAAATAACTTGTTTTGCGGTCTGGGCAGCAATCCGGCCGTAATCTTCTTTTGTTTCTAAGGGAATTTCCAGTTCTTCGCCAACTTTAATTTTGGGATTTATTTTTTTTGCCTCTTCCAGCATAATGTGTTTTTCGGAATTGAAACGGACTTTTTTACCCGTTTCTTCCTCTGCCGTTTCTTTTGGCAAGACTTCGGGAGGCAAAGCTTTCATTTTTTCTGATACCTTCTCTTCCATTTGTAAAAGCTCGGTTTCAGAATAAATCATGTCTTTATCAACAATTAATTTAACCTGCCGAAACTTAACATCGCCTGATCCCGGCTCAAGCTTGGCTTTGATTATCTGTCCTTTTTTCCCGTAATCTTTTTTATAGGCGGCGGCAATTGCCATTTCAATGGTCTCCAAAACTTTTTCAACCGAAATGCCTTTTTCCTCGGCAATCTGGGCAATGGCCGACATGAAAGATTTAATGTCAAACATACCTTTAAAAATGTCCGCAACTTTTGCGGACTAATTATATAATAACAAATCAAAATTAATTGTCAACAGGATAAAAAGCTGCTAATAAGGCTCCCGGACCCGTATGGGTTGCTACTACCGGAGAAACCGGAGAAACGTACAAAACTTTTATTTTCGGTCTTTTCTCCAGTTCGATTTTAAGTTTTTGAGCCTCTTTTAAATTATCGGCGTGAGCTATGGCTACTTTTATTTCCACGCCCTTCCTTTCCAGGTCAATCGCTTCAGCCAGAATTCTCGCTTTGTCTTTCCCCAAACTCGCCCCGAAAAATTTAACTTTTCCATTTTTTAATCCCACCAAAAATCTGATTCCTAACTTTTGGATAAATGAAGCCGGTTTGATGAATATTTTTGGCAATCTGACTCTTCCTCCTCTGGCCACATATTTAAAATCGTCTATGCAGGCCAGCAAAGTAATTTTGGGACAAAATTCTTTTAGTTTTTCTATTATTTCTTCCATTTTTTTTCCTTGAGAGGGCGAAGAAGGTAAACCTTCTTCTTCCCACTTCGCTAGCGCTCGTGAAATCAATTCCTGGGCTCGAATTGCCACCAAACCTTCACCGACCTCGGCCGTATTGCAATCAAATACATATATATTTAGTTTCGTCGGTTTCTTAAAAATAGAACGGGCAATCCTGGCCGAACTATAAGCCCCTGAAAGTTTTGAGGAAACAGTAACAACTAAAATTTTTTCAAAATTTTTAAGGGCCTTTTGATATACGGAAAGGAATTCCTTGAAAGAAGGAGCGGAGGTGGTTGGTAAAGGGCTATCTTTTTCCAGGGCCTCTCTCATTTTAGGATAAATCTCTTCTTTGGATTTTACTATTTCACCGTCGGGAAATCTGGTGGTAAAGGATACTTCCATTATTCCATTTTTCTCCAAAAATTCTTTTGGCAAGTCGGCAATTTCATCAATTACCAAGCCGAGTGGCTTCTTTTCTCTTCTGTTTATTTGGGTCTCCATATCTTCGACCCGCGATTGAAAGTCGGGAAAATTCTTGAATTTATCCTGGACAGATTCGGGCTCACTGGTATGTATATGTATTTTAACCTTACTTCCCAGTTCCAGAATCTCCAAACTATTGCCCAGTAAAGACAATTCTTCTTTTAAATCTTCAATATTAATTTCTGGAGTTTTTCTGAAACTCAATACCACTTCGTATCTGTATTTTAGCCTTTCTTTTATTTCTGGCTCGACAATTGGAAAAGTTGTCTCTGCTTTGGTTGCGACTGGAATTCCTTTTAAACTTTCAATCCAGGCCTCTAAAATCTTAACAAAACCCAGGGCTCCGGCATCAACCACGTCGTTTTCTTTTAAAACCTGTAATTTTTCTTTGGTCTCTTTTAAGGCGACTTCGCTAATTTTATGAGCTTCTTCCAAAATTTTAATAATGTTCTTTTCTTTTTTCATTTTTGCAACTTCATAAACTTTTTCTCCAGCCGCCTTAATCACGTCTAAAATGGTCCCTTCGACTGGTTCGGCAATCGAAGACCAAGCAGCTTTTATTCCTCTTTTCATCGCTAAGGCCAAATGAAATGCGTCGATCGATTCCAAATGTTTAATCCTGTCTAATGCTTCGATAAGATAACCCGTTAAAATCATTCCCGCATTGCCCCGAGCATTAACCATAGCTGCCTCTTTTATGTCTTTCGTTAATTCTCTTAAGTTGAGATAATCTTTTTGAGAAATTACTCCTTCCACTCCTAATAAAGTTGCGGCTAAATTGTAGCCGGTGTCTTTGTCAGCCACTGGCCAAACGTTTATTTTATTAATTTCCTCCTGATGGAGAACGATTTTTTTAGAAGCGGCTATCATCATTTTTTTAAAATCTTCGATCCCGATTTCAGTAACCACTTTCTCGTGATTTTTTAGAATAAATTTCTCGATTGGTTTTTTCGCCATTTTCACCCCAAATTTTGCTACTTGCCAACCTATTTTTGACGACCACCAAATGGGAGTAGTCATTGGTTTGACTATTTTCATTACCTTACCAGAATTATTTTGGGTTCTTTGAAAAATTCTTTTAATCCGCAAATCTAAAAGAGCTTCGTCATTATCAAAAAGAAGGCGATTTCTAATTAAAGCTGCTTTATTTTGAGATTCTCTTATTTCTTTAATTGGACTTAATCTTTTAATTAGAATCGGAGCTAAAGAAACCAAAGCATATACTCCACCTGTCTCAAATTGGCCGAAGTAATAAGAGAGATAAATTGCCGTAGCTAAGAACAAAAGAGTGCCAATAGCTAAGTTCCAGATAATCCCTAAAATAATTAAAGGAATAATGGAATAAAGTAAAATGACTGGTGACAGAGCTAAAAAGGCACCAATAAAAGTGCCAATACCTCGACCTCCGGCAAATTTCAAAAAAATTGACCAATTATGGCCGGTGACTGCCGCCACTCCGGAGAAAATTTGAATCTCTGTAGAAAGCCCTATTTTTTGAGCTCCATAAACTGCCAGATACCCTTTTGCCAGATCCAAAAGTCCGGTTAATATTCCCTGCCATTTACCAACATTTTTAAAAACATTAGAGCCGGAAGTTTTCCTCCAGCCAACTTTTAAAATATCTTTACCGGAAAAGCGAGAAATCAAATAGCCAAAAGGAATTGACCCTAAAACATAACTAAAAATTATCCAAAAATAAGGCATTAAATTATTTTAACTGAAAACAGCATTTTTAAAATGCTGAATTTTAGCCAAATTATTATCAGAATCTATTTTAATGGCAACGACATCAATCTGCCACTTTTTATCCAAAGGAACTTTCTTTGCCATTAACCAAAATTGGGCAGTTTTAATCAATTTCTTTTGTTTTAACCAATTAACTTTATCTTCTGGTCGAAAGGGTTCACCCTGAACTTGTTGAAGGGTTTTTACTTCAATAAAAGAAATTACATTATCTTTTCTGGCAATAATATCAATTTCTCCCCTTTTGGGACCGGAATTAAAATTGGTTGAATAATTTTTGTCTAAAATCCGGTACCCTTTATTTTCTAGATATCTCGAGGCAATCTTTTCGCCCAAATCTCCCAATTGTTTCGAATTCATGGTGGACCCAGGCAGATTCGAACTGCCGTTTCCACAATGCGAATGTGGCGTCTTACCACTGGACCATAGGCCCTAGAAATTTTGTCGGGATGCTGGGAATTAAACCCAGCATTTTTTACTTTATTAATTCATCTAAGGAAACACTAAGAGCTTTGGCGATTTTTTTGGCGGTTCCAATAGTTGGATTTTGATTTTCGCCTGACTCAATTTTTACAATGGTATTATAAGCCACTTCTGCCAGTTTTGAGAGTTTGTCCTGAGAAAGTCCAAGCTTCTTTCTGTAGTGCCGGATATTTTTTCCTATTGTGGATAATTCTCTTGACATATGTTTATTATTTTAATACTATTAAAGTAGGGGTTCTTGTAGATTATTTTCATATATTCTCTACTTTGATAATACTAAATAAGTAAGCAATGTAAAGGTTTAGAACTATGAATTTAGTAAAAATAAAATGTGCGTTTTGCGGAAAAGAGTATTTTCGACAAGCGGGACGGGTAAATGAAGCTATAAAATTTGGCTGGAATCAGTATTGTTCTCAAGAATGTCAAAATAAAGCTAAAACTACAAGGGTTGAAAAGGTTTGTGGAAATCTTAATTGCAATAAGTTGGTTTCACGGGCGTTAAATCAGTTCAAGCGATCTAAATCAGAACTCGTTTTCTGCTCTCAATCTTGCGCAGCTATATTCAACAATAAAAAATGTCTCAAGGGTCACGCAAAGATAAAACCAAAATTAAAAACTTGTGCAGAATGTGGTAAATCATTTAGAAAAAATCCTGGTGATAAAAAATATTGCTCAACAGAATGTAGAAGACAAGCTCAGTGGTATTACCCTGAAAAACTATTAGAAATTATAAAAAAAGAGGTTAGAAAATTAGGAAGAATTCCTACTAGACGCGAATTGGGAAGAATTAATAGTGCTTGCAGAAGGCATTTTGGTTCATGGAATAATGCTGTTTTGGCAGCCGGTTTTACTCCAAATAGGTCTCACGATAACAGAATGTACAAACGATCTAATGCTAAAGCTTTAGATGGTCACTTGTGTGATTCTGTTTCAGAACTTTTAATTGATAATTGGCTTTACAAAAACAATGTTCCCCACGAAAGAAACGTTTCTTATCCCGGAACAAATCACAAAGCAGACTGGGAAATAATATCCAAAAATCAAAAAATATTTGTTGAATATTTTGGCCTTGCTAATGACAGTCCTCGATATGATCGCGCTGTAAGGGAAAAGAAAAGACTTTGCCGTAAGTATAATCTTACTTTGATCGCAATTTATCCTCAGGATCTTTATTCTAAAGAAAATTTTACTAAAAAATTAAGAGACGAATTCAAAGACTTAACTGGTGTTAAATTTGGAAGAATTCAGGATGCTGGGAATCGAACCCAGGCTTCACCCGCCCGGGGGGTGTGTACTACCGCTATACTACATCCTGATAAAATTTAGAAATTATGTTGGGAACTTCGGAAGTTCCAAGCTATGTTACCCAATACTTTTTCTTTGTCATTTCGTCTCTTTTCATTTCTATATCTTCTCTTTCTTTGCGGGCTTTTTGAACTAAATTTTGCAATTCTTTTTCTGGCAATTCCTCTAATTTTTTAATTTCTTTTTCTAAAAATTCTTTTTCGTTTTTCTTTGGGTCTTCTAGGACATAACCCAGTAGAACATCCAAAATTTGTCCTACCTTTGGTCCCGGCTGAATTTTCAAAATTTCCATTACATTTTTCCCATTCACTTTAAGCATTTTAACAGAAATCGGGTCTCGGCTAACTTTTTCAATAATATATTTTAGGTGTCTTAATTTATATGGCTCTGCTTTGGGAACGCCAGAGCCAATTCTGTCTGCCATTCTCAATTGCAGCAATTCCTCCATATTTTCCGGACCTGCCTTAAGAACCAATCTTCTGACCGAAGAATCTCCAACTTCGCCAACATTATAGTAAAAAAGATGACATCTGACCAATTTAACAATTTTGTCATGGTCTTTTTTGGAAAATTTTAATCTGCTCAAGATCTGAAAAGCCAATTTGGCCGAAAGAGTTTCATGACCGTAAAAAGTGGCATCCTGGCCTTCGCCCCGCTTGCAGCGGGGCTTGGCAATATCGTGGAGCAAAGCAGCCAATCTTACATATTTATTAAAATTCTTTTTGGCAGCGTAATCCAACGATTTTAAGCTGTGTTCATAGCAATCATATATATGATGTTTGTTCTGGGAAACTTTATAACCCTCTTCCAATTCCGGAATAATATATTTTAAAAGACCTAATTTCCTTAATAATTCAATGCCTTCAGCCGCTTTTTCTGACATAATAATTTTCATTAATTCATCCCTGATTCTTTCTTTAGAGATTACTTGAAGCAACGCTGAGTTCTTTTGAATAGCTTTGGCGGTCTCGGCTTCGATTTCAAACTCCCGAGTTTTAGCGAAGGGGGAAGAAGAAAGTTTGCCTTCTTTGCCCCCCAAAGTCGTGGCAAATCTTGCAGCTCTTATCATCCTCAAAGCATCCTCGCCAAACCTTTCTTCCGGATTCCCAACAGCCCTAATAATTTTATTCTTTAAATCTTGCTGTCCTTTAAAAGGATCAATAATTCTAATTTGACTTTTGACTTCTATTGCCATGGCGTTGATTGTAAAATCTCTCCTGGCCAGATCTTCTTCAATGCTTTTGGCAAATTTTATTTCATCCGGATGGCGCTTATCGGTATACTTCGCCTCCTTCCGAAAAGTGGTGACTTCAATTTCTTTTAATTTCGGGTTTTTGTTTCCAGGGCGAAGAAGGTTTGCCTTCTTCTTCCCCCTTCGCTGAAGCTCGGGAGTCAGAACGGTTACTGTCAAAAATTTATTTTCATAAAAACTCTTAGGGAATACTTTTTGAATTTCTTCTGGTTTAGCATTAGTTGCCACGTCCCAATCTTCCGGCTCCGCTTCCCGCAGAAAATCCCTAACGCAGCCACCCACAACAAAAGCTTCAAACCCTGCCTTTTCCAACTTTTCAATAACAAGTTTTACTTCTTTTGGTATTTCCATTGGCTTAATTTTATCTTAAAATTTGATTTTTTTCAATGCGTCTGTTAGAATAATAAAATGCAATGGGAAACGCCCCTGTGGCGTAATGGATAGCGTACGGGCCTTCGGAGCCTGGGGTGAGGGTTCGAATCCTTCCAGGGGCACAGAGCCAAGCCCCCGTAGCTCAATTGGCAGAGCAGAGGACTCTTAATCCTTTGGTTCCGCGTTCGAGTCGCGGCGGGGGCACCAAAAACAATTTTTAATTCTCAATTATCAATTTTAAAAACACATGTTAATACCGCAAGAAAAAGAAAAAATAATCAAAAATTATAAATTGCACGATTTAGATACGGGTTCCCCTGAAGTCCAAATTGCTTTGTTGACCGAAGAAATCAAACAGCTGCTTTTACATTTAAAAAAGCACGCTAAAGATTTTCATTCAAAAAGAGGATTGTTAAAAATGGTTTCAAGGAGAAGGGCTTTATTAAATTATTTAAAGCAGGAAGATATAAAAAGATACAACAGCATAACCAAGAAGATAGGACTAAAGAAGTAAATTTTTACGTTATGGTAATTAAACATCCCGGGCAGCGCGTAGCCGTATTAATTGACGTTCAAAATCTCTACCACTCGGCAAAAAATCTTTACGGAGCTCGCGTTAACTTCGGAGCCATTTTAAAGACAGCCGTTTCCAACAGAAGCCTAATCAGGGCTTTTGCCTATGTTGTTAGGACAAAGAGCGGCGAAGAAAAACCATTTTTTGAAGCTCTAACCAAATTAGGAATTGAAACAAGAGTCAGGGATCTACAAGAATTCTTTGGCGGCTTGAAAAAGGCAGACTGGGACGTGGGAATCACGGTTGACGCCATAAGAATTGCTCCCAGCATTGACACGATTGTTTTATGTTCGGGAGATGGCGACTTTATTCAATTATTAGAATATTTAAAAAATCAGGGGAAAAGAACGGAAATTGTCGCTTTCGGGAGATCATCTTCCTCTAAATTGAAAGAGGCCACCGATGAGTTCATTGATTTGGAAGAAAACCCGGAAAAATATTTATTAACCAAGCGCCTCAAGAACGACGCGAAGGTGGAAAAGAGCGCCTAGCGTCCTTTGACCATCTTCAATAAATCTTCAATTTATTTCGATGAACAGAGAAGTTTTCAAGTTAAATATTGGCGGGAAAGAGTTAAAAGTTGAATTTAGAAATTTAGCCGAGCAGGCCTCGGGCGATGTTTTGGTCCAATACGGAGAAACCATGGTTTTGGCCACGGCGGTTATGTCAAATTACGAAAGAGAAGAAATAGATTTTTTCCCTTTAACGGTTGATTACGAAGAAAGATATTATGCTGCCGGGAGAATTCTGGGCTCAAGATACATCAGAAGAGAAAGCCGGCCTTCAGACGAGGCCATTTTAACTTCAAGATTTATTGATAGAGCAATAAGGCCGAGATTTCCCAAGCACTTAAAAAGGGAGGTCCAGGTGGTGGTCACTTGCCTTTCCTGGGACAGGGAAAACGATCCCGACATTATTGGTTGTTTAGCAGCCTCCCTGGCCCTTTCTGTTTCTAATATTCCCTGGTCAGGCCCGATAGCGGTTCTAAGGGTTGGCAAAAACGGAGAAGATTTTATTCTCAACCCAACCTATCAAGAAAGAGAGAAAAACGATTTGGATCTGGCAATAGCCGGGCTGGAGTCTCGCTTGGCCAAAATTGCAGCTGGCGAGGGGGACGATAAAATTCTAATCAACATGATTGAAATGGAGGGAAACGAAGTAGAAGAAGATACGGTTTTAAAAGCAATGGACTTTGCCAAACCTATTCTTGAAAAACTGTGCGACTTTCAAGAAGAAATTGTTAAGAAAGTAGGCAAGGAAAAAATTAAAATTGAAGAGTCTCCAAAAGATTTAGAATTGGAAAAAGAAATTAAAGATTTTCTTGGCGACAGATTGGAAAAAACTCTTTACCAAGAAAACAAAGCCAGCCGAATGGGCAAAGAGAATAAATTCTCTTCTTCATCTTCATTTCCGCGAAGCGGAAACTCGATGGACGAAGTTAATGCCTTGAAAGAAGAATTGATTTATTACATTCAAGGAAAATATCCCGCTAGGAGAGGCGGAGAGGATTTATCCTCTTCGTCATCCTCCGCTACGGCTCGGGTTTTTGAAGAAGAAATGGAAAGATTAGTTCATGAAAATATTATTAAACGCGACAAAAGACCCGACGCGAGAAAAATTGACGAAATAAGAAATATCCAATGCGAAGTGGGGTTATTACCCAGAACCCACGGCTCGGGTCTTTTTATCAGAGGGCAAACCAAAGCCCTCTCTATTTTAACTTTGGGAGCGCCGGGAGACGTAAGATTGCTGGAAGGGATGGAAACCATCGGCAAGAAAAGATTTATGCACCACTATAATTTCCCTCCTTATTGTTCGGGAGAAGTAAAGCCGATGAGGGGACCGGGTAGAAGAGAAATAGGCCATGGAATGCTGGCAGAAAAAGCTTTGATGTCGCTGGTCCCCAGCTTTGATGATTTTCCTTACACTATCAGAATAGTTACTGAAATTCTCTCGTCTAACGGTTCAACTTCTATGGCTGCCGTTTCAGCGGCATCTCTGGCCTTAATGGATGCCGGAGTGCCGATAAAAAGACCGGCTACCGGAATCGCTTTAGGGCTAATGCAAGACAACAATGGAAATTACAAAATCTTAACCGACATCCAGGGACCGGAAGACCACCACGGGGATATGGATTTCAAGATAGCCGGAACAGAAAAAGGGATTACCGCCATTCAAATGGATGTTAAAGTCGCGGGAGTTGGCAAAGAAATTATAGAAAAAGCCTTGAGACAGGGGAAAAAAGCAAGGCTTCAAATTTTAAACGAGATGGCAAAAGTAATTTCAAAACCAAGACCGGAACTCTCGCCTCACGCACCCAGGATATTAACTTTACAAATAAATCCTGTTAAAATAAGAGAGGTGATTGGCCCCGGCGGAAAAGTAATCAATGAAATTATTGAAGAATGCGGCGTTTCAATAGACATTGAGGATTCGGGCAGAATTTTTGTCACGGCCGAGAAAGAAGAAGCAGCCAGAAAAGCTGTTGAGTGGATAAAAAATATTACTCGCGAAGTTAAGGTGAATGAAATTTTCCAGGGAAAGGTTAAAAGAATTTTGGACTTTGGAGCTTTTGTTGAAATTTTGCCCGGCCAGGAAGGATTGGTCCACATTTCTCAATTAGCCACTTATCGGGTTAACAAAGTGGAAGACATTGTTAAGGTGGGAGATATTATCCCGGTTAAAGTGATTTCCATTGACGAACAAGGAAGAATTAATCTTTCTTTAAAAGAAGCGAAGAGATAAATCTCTTCTTCACTTTCGTCCTGCTGTGCAGGACTCGGTAAGCAAATAACAAACAAAAAAACGTAATTAAAATGGAGGAAGAAAATAAAAAACTAGAATCTTTGAAAAAGCAAAGAATCAGAACAATGCAAAAAGACATTGCTAAGCTGAAGGGGGAAGAAATCTCTGATTTAGAACCAGAGAGAGAAGAAATCAAGATTAAAAAAATAAAAGAAATAGTGGAAGAGAAGGCGGAAGAAAAAGAAGAAATTGAAATAAAAAGAAGAATTACCGAAGAAGAAGAAAAGAAGAGGCAAGAAGAGCTTCTGGCAGAAAAAAAGGCGGCCGGCCAAGCGGAAGCAGAAAGGATGAAAGAAGAGGAAAGAAGAAAAATTGCCGAAGAAGAGAGAAGAAAGGATGCCGAAAGAAAAACGACCGAGGAAGAAGAAGAAAAGAGAAGAAAAGAAAAGATTTTGGCAAAAAAAACTGAAGAGCAAAGATTAACTGATATTGATAAAGAAGTCGCCAATATCGACCTGAAAAAAGGGGCATTAAACAAAGAAAAAAAACAATTCTTAACAGAAATTAAAAGTTTTGAAACTCAATTAGAGCCGCTTTTGAAAGAAGAGGCGGTTATTGAAAATAAAATTCGGGAGATTGAAGAATTAGAAAAAAAAGCTTCCCCCGAAAAAAAGAGCCAAATTGAAAAGAAAAGATGGGAAACAGACGCCAGAAGACGGGATATTGAAAAAGCAAAATGGCTAATTCTGGAGGAAATTGAAAAGGTAGAAGAAAAGATTAAAGACGTTGAGTCAAAATATCAGGAAACGTCAAGCGAGGAAGAGCAATTTAAAAAAGAAAAGGAAGAAATTTTACAAAAAAAACGAGAAGAAGAGCTGATCCGGGAAAAAGCTCGCTTAAAAAATGAGATTTTTCAGTTAAACGACGAGAAAAAAATAATAGAGAACAGAGAAAATGAACTCTCGGCAAAGAAAGATAATCTCGAAAGTGAATTGGAAAAGGTTTTGAACGAAGAAAAAATTACCGAAGAAGTAATCCAAGACATGGAAGCCAAAGAAAAAGAAACTCCGGATCTAAAAGAACAAAGAAGGATTGAAAAGGAAAGATGGAAGGTTGATGATGACAGAAAAAACTTAGAAAGAAAAAAGTGGGAGTTAGAAAAAGAAAAGAAAGAGCTGTCCGCCGGACTAAAAAAGGTAGAACTAGAATATCAGGTAATTTTGGAAAAGGAAAATCTCTTGAAGGAAAGATTAAAAGAAATTAATCGTTCGTTAAAAATCTCTCCGGAGGGCGAAGAAGATAAAAAACCGGAGAAGGAAATAACAACAAAAGACAAAGA
>Ga0210018_1001298_pt1 | contig 13098 bp, 11 predicted proteins | sample CryGeyCG2014_010_2_FD_183967 | JGI IMG/M metagenome (GOLD analysis project Ga0210018, IMG submission 183967) | Groundwater microbial communities from aquifer - Crystal Geyser CG09_land_8/20/14_0.10 (SPAdes) (version 2) | ecosystem: Environmental > Aquatic > Deep subsurface > Groundwater | place...
CCCAAATTGGCGCTGGAAAGCCTGGCGGTGAGTTTTTAAAATTTAACTAAATTTTATGTCTAAAATCTCTTTGCCAAAAGTAATATTTTTAATGCCGGCGCTGCTGCTGCTTTTGTCCGGCTGCGGCTTGACGGTTACCTCTACTGGCTCAAGCGTCGCCGGCTCGGGCGGAGCGACTGACGGCGGCGTTTTTAAATCAACCAACAAGGGGAATAATTGGCAGCAGCAGGTTTCCATCCAGACCGTGGGCCGTGCCAGGAATTTTGCCGCGGCCGACATTAACGCTTTAGCCCTGGACCCCGGCGATAATCAAGCGATTTACGCCGGCAGCGTGGCCAATGGCCTATTTTATAGCTATGACTCCGCGGCCAGCTGGCAAATAGCGGCCGGTTTAAGCGCGGCCACCATTAATGACGTAGCCGTTGACCCGAAAAATAAGTGCGTCATCTATCTGGCTTTAGACAACAAGGTCTTAAAATCAGCCGATTGCAATCGAACTTTATCCGAAGTTTATTTTGACAATGATTTAACCGTCAAGATTACTGCCTTGGCCATCGACCAGACCAATAGCAATAACGTCTTTATCGGCACCTCGCGGGGCGAAATAATTAAAAGTTCGGACGCCGGCTCCAGCTGGCGCACTCTAAACAGATTTAACGGTCAGGTGGACAAAATCGCCATTAACCCGTTTGACGCCAAGATTATTTTTGTCGGCATCGACACCAAGGGCGTTTTTAGGTCAATGGACGCCGGCGCCACCTGGGTCAGCTTGGCCGATAAGTTAAAAGCCTTTGATGATATTTTACGTTTCCGCGATTTGGTTTTAGCCAAAGAAGAAAAAATGAGTGTATTTTTAGCCACTTCCTACGGCTTGCTGAAATCAACTAATGACGGCGACACCTGGTCCAAGATAGAATTAATCACGCCGGAAAAGGATGCTAAAATTAATGCCCTGGCGGTTAACCGGGCCAATGCCAAGGAAATATATTATGTTACCAACACCACTTTCTATCGCTCTTTGGACGGGGGCAAGAATTGGACTTCAAAAAAATTACCGACCAATCGCGCCGGTTCCGCCATCTTAATCGACCCGAAAGATTCGGCGACTATCTATTTGGCGGCGAAAAAAGCGAAAAATTAATGTTGTCATTGCGAGCGACCGAAGGGAGCGAAGCAATCTCACGTATGTCATCTTTGGACAAGAGGTTGATGTTCGTGAGATTGCTTCGTCGCTAACGCTCCTCGCAATGACATTATAAATATGAACAAATACATTCAAACGAAGCTTGGAGACTTTTCTAAGACGATTGATTTTTTTAAAAAAGACATTGCCAGCTTGCGGACCGGCCGGGCCAACCCCGGAGTTTTGGACGGAATTTTAGTTGAGGCTTACGGCGCCAAAACTCCCTTAGTCGGCCTGGCGTCGATTACCGTGCCGGAGGCGCGCAGCCTCGTTGTCTCTCCCTGGGATAAAAGTATTATCAAGGAAGTGGAAAAAGCCATTACCGCCGCCGCTTTAGGCTTGAACCCGGTGAATGAAGGCGCTCAAATCAGGCTGGTGGTGCCGCAATTGACCGAAGAAAACCGGAGAGAATTGGCGAAAAGATTAAGCGAAAAAATGGAAACCGGAAGAATTTCCCTGCGCCAGACCAGAGATGAAATTAAAGAAGCCATTGAAGCGGCTTTTAAAAATAAAGAAATTAGCGAGGACGATAAGTTCAGGTTCGTCAAGGAGCTGGACGAAGAAGTGTCGCGGCGAAACGACGAGTTAAAGAAAATTAAAGAAAAAAAAGAAGAAGAAATCATGACAATCTAAAATATTTTTATGCTTTTGACCATAATTACTTTCATCATAGTTTTGTCCGTTTTGGTCTTCGCCCATGAGCTTGGGCATTTTTTAACCGCGCGCCGGTTCGGCGTTAAAGCCGAAGAATTCGGCTTTGGCTTTCCGCCGCGGGCTTTTGGCGTCTATAAAAATCCGGAGGGCAAATGGAAATTTGTCTGGGGAGGAAAAGAAGTGGCTGACTCGCCTGAAACGGTTTATTCAATTAACTGGCTGCCCTTGGGCGGTTTCGTAAAAATTAAAGGCGAAAATGGCGAAAATGAAAGCGAACAAGACAGTTTTGCTTCGCGTTCCATCGGGCAGCGAGCCATGATGCTGTCCGCCGGCGTGGTGATGAATATTGTTTTGGCGGCCATTTTAATCAGCGCCGGCTTTATGATGGGCCTGCCGCAGGCGCTGGACGGCTCCTTGGACTCTGGCGCGCGAATTAGCGACCGGAAAATTCAGGTGGTCCAGGTGGTAAAAAATTCTCCGGCTGAACTGGCCGGACTGCAACTCGGGGACACGATTTTAAGCATTGACGGCAATGAATTCGCCGATTTTGAGGAACTGCAGGCCTACGTCAACGCCAGAATCGGAAAAGTTCTGGATTATAGAATCGGGCGCGGCGCCGAAACGCTCGCGGAAAAAATTACGCCGGTCGTCATGGCGGAAACCGGCCGGGGCGGCATCGGCATCGCCATTTCGGAAATCGGCCTGGTCCGCTATCCCTGGCAGTTGGCGATTTGGCAAGGGGTTAAAACCACCCTGATTTTAACCTGGGCGATTATGGTGGCGTTTTATGAATTGATTAAAGGCCTGATTTTCGGCCAGGGCGTGACGGCTGATTTGTCCGGCCCGGTGGGCATCGCCACTTTGACCGGCCAGGTGGCGCGGCTGGGGTTTATTTATCTTTTGCAATTCACGGCTTTGCTTTCCATAAACTTGGCGGTGATAAATTTTTTTCCGTTTCCGGCGCTGGACGGCGGCCGGGTGCTGTTTTTAATCATTGAGAAAATCAAAGGCTCGCCAGTTAAAAAAGAGGTGGAAGGCGCGATTCACAATATCGGTTTTGCCCTGCTGATGGTGTTAGTGCTGGTCGTTACCTTTAGGGATATAAACAGGTTTAGCAACATCTTTAATAATATTTGGGATAAAATTTTCTAACCTGTCATTGCGAGCGACCATAGGGAGCGAAGCAATCTCACGAATGGCAAATTTGGTACAAAAGTTATTATACGTGAGATTGCTTCGTCGCTACGCTCCTCGCAATGACAATAATTCTTTTATGCAACTAAATATCAAAGCTACGAACTTAGAGTTAGCGCCGAATTTAAAGGACTACGTGCAGAAAAAAATGGACGCGCTGGATAAATATTTGGGCAAATTGAGGGTGGTGAGCGCCTATTTTGAGGTCAGCCGCACCACCAAACACCATCTTAAAGGTGAAATTTACTCGGCCGAAGCCAACCTGTCCTTGGGCAGCGATTTGCTTAGAGTGGAAAAGACCGAGAAAGACGTTTATAAAGCCGTTGATAAAGTCAGGGACCATTTGGAGTTGGTGATTAAAAAGTATAAAGATAAAAAAATAGACCGGAAAAAGAAAAAAGTTAAGTTGGGAGAGATGATTGAGTAACTTGTCATTCCCGCGACTTGCCCCGTTAAATGCGTAGCATATTTAACTGGGGAGGCGGGAATCCAGAATCTCTTTGTCATTGCGAGAAGCCTGTAATCAGGCGACGAAGCAATCTACGGTTAGCTGGTATAAAGACGCCAACTCAAACCCCCAAACCCCATGGTGATTTTTTAAATTATTTCATTTTAATAAAAAAGAAAAACCGCCAGTTAAAAGAATTTTTTGTTCAATTTAAACCTTACACCATAGCACATTTTTATAATTATGTCAAGAGGGCGGTTTCGCATTGATTTTTTACTAAATAAGTAGTAGAATTAAGATGTTTTAATCACGCTATGGCGTGTTTTTTATAATAAATATTATGAGCATTTTAGATAAAATTTTCGGCGACGCCAATGAAAAAGTTTTAAAGATTCTAAAGCCGGTGGTGGAGGAAATTAACGGTTTGGAAAAGAAATATCAGGTCATGAGCGATGAAGAGTTGCGCGATATGACAGCGGAGTTTAGGAAGAGGTTGGGAGTTGAAACTGAAATTGAAAAAATAAAATCCCCCCAGCCCCCTTTGTTAAAGGGGGAGTTAGACGCAATTTTACCGGAAGCCTTCGCCGCGGTCAGGGAAGCGGCTAAAAGGGTTTTAGGGCAAAGGCATTATGACGTTCAGCTGATGGGCGGCCTGGTCTTGCATCGCGGGCAAATCGCGGAAATGCGCACCGGCGAGGGAAAAACTTTGGTGGCCACTCTGCCGGCCTATTTGAACGCGCTGGCCGGCCGAGGCGTGCACGTGATTACGGTTAACGACTATCTGGCCAAGCGCGACGCCGAATGGATGGGGAAGGTTTACAGCTTTCTGGGTTTAAGCGTCGGGTGCATAACCCATGAGTCTGCCTATATTTATAATTCCGGCCAGAATTTCCAATTTCCAATTTCCAATTTCCAAACAAATTCCAATGACCAAATTTCCAATGACAAAAACGAAAGCAAGCTAATTCTTGTACCGAGGAAGGATGCCTATAATTGCGACATCCTCTACGGCACCAACAATGAATTCGGCTTTGATTATTTGCGCGACAACATGGTGCCGGATTTGGCTTCAATGGTACAGCGCGGTTTGAATTACGCCATCGTGGACGAGGTTGATTCCATTTTAATTGATGAAGCGCGCACGCCTTTGATTATCAGCGCGCCGGCCGAAGAATCAACGGAAAAATATTATAAGTTTGCCGAGCTGGTGGAGCGGCTCAAGGAAAACGAAGATTACAATGTTGACGAAAAAATGCGCGCCGCCATTTTAACCGAAGCCGGCATGGCCAAAATGGAGGCCTGGTTGGGCGTGGATAATATTTACACTTCGGCCGGCTTGGGAGACGCCCACCACATTGAGCAGGCGCTAAAAGCGCGCGTTCTCTTTAAGCGCGACCGAGACTACGTGGTTAAGGAAGGAGAGGTCATCATTGTTGACGAATTTACCGGCCGGCTGATGTTTGGCCGGCGCTACTCGGAAGGCCTGCATCAGGCCATTGAAGCCAAGGAAAGAGTGAATATCCAGCGCGAGTCGCTCACCTTGGCCACGGTTACTTTTCAAAATTATTTCAGGATGTATAAAAAACTCTCCGGCATGACCGGCACGGCCGTGACCGAAGCCGAAGAATTCGCCAAAATCTATAAACTGGAAACCGTGGTGATTCCGCCCAACCGCCCAATGATTAGGAAAGATTTAAACGACTTAGTCTATCGGAGTGAAATGGGAAAATTCCAGGCCGTGGTAGCCGAAGTTAAGCGCCGGCACTTAACCGGCCAGCCGATTTTGGTGGGTACGATTTCCATTGAAAAAAACGAACTGCTGGGCGAAATGCTTGAGCGCGAAGGCATCAGCCCGCAGATTTTAAACGCCAAGCATCATGAAAAAGAAGCGCAAATCATCTCCCAGGCCGGACGGCTCGGCGCCGTAACCATTGCTACGAATATGGCTGGCAGGGGAGTTGATATTATACTTGGCGGAAATCCGGTCGATATTACTGAGCAGAAAAAGGTTTTACAGGCAGGCGGTTTGCATATCATCGGCACGGAGCGGCACGAAGCCAGGCGCATCGACAACCAGTTGCGCGGCCGCGCCGGCCGGCAGGGCGACCCGGGCTCCAGCCAATTTTACGTTTCCATGGAAGACGACTTAATGCGAATTTTCGGCGGCGACCGCATGAAAAATTTAATGGCAACTTTAAAAGTGCCGGAAGACCTGCCCATCGAAAACGGCCTGGTGTCGCGCTCAATTGAATCGGCGCAAACCAAAGTAGAAGGCAATAACTTTGATATCAGAAAGCATTTGGTGGAATACGACGACGTGATTAATAAGCACCGCGAAACCATTTACCGGAAGCGAAGAGAAATTTTGGAATTAGCGGAAGATAAAACCGTCATTGCGAGGAGCGAAGCGACGCGGCAATCTCCGGTTAGTAGCGATGAACCCGGGATTGCTTCGCTCCCTCCGGTCGCTCGCAATGACAAAAAAGGATTGTCTGATATTATTCTTCAGATGATAGACAACGAAATCGACCAAGTGGTGATTTTCCATACCGCGTCCGAGCGTACGGCTGATTGGAATATAAATGAAATATATCAGGTGGCATCCACGATTTTTAAGGTAGAGGCAATATTAAAAGACGAGTTAGCCGGGTTTTTGGTTGATGGCGATAAGCTGGATAAAGTTAAAATCAGGACGAAAATTGGCGACCATTTAATGGCGCTGGCGAAGGCTAATTATGAAAAAGTTTCCGCCTTGGTCCTTGAGTCCGGGGTAAATTGGCGGCAAGTGGAAAAAGCGGTTTTACTGCGCTCCATTAACATGCTCTGGGTTGAGCATTTGGAAGCCATGGACCATATGCGGGCCGGCATCGGCCTAAGAGGCTATGGCCAGCGCGACCCGCTGATTGAATATAAAAAAGAAGCTTATATTTTATATAACGAGTTAAATAACCTGATTCAAAAGCAGGTGGTTTATTCCATTTTTAAAGTGGCGGATTTAGGCAATTTCGCGGCTCCGGTTTTGCGCGTCGGTCCGAGAAAATACAGCGCGCCGGCCAAAGAAATGGAAAAAGGTTCTAGTCAATTTGCCGGCTTTAAGAAGGCTGGCGCCGGCAAAACCGCCACCGCTGATTTGGTCCATGAAAAAGTCAAAGACGCTTCCGGGCAAAAAATAGGCAGGAACGACCCCTGCCCGTGCGGCAAAGTAGATCCGAACACGGGCAAACCTGTTAAATATAAGAAGTGTTGTTATCTTAAAGATAGTTAAATTTCAATATCTTTTTAAGTTTGCTGCGAATTTTTGAAATATCTTTTCTGTTGGTTAACAAAAAAACCTTTCTTGTTATAAGCGCATGGCAATTAGGGCATAGTACTGTTAGATTATCAATTTCATGCAATCCGCCCTTATTTTTAGGTTTAATATGATGCGCATCAATAGATAAACTGTATCCGCACAGTTCGCACTTTTTTCCATATTTTTTTAATGCTTGCGATCGAATCCACGCTTTGTGTTTTTTTATTTCTCCGTACAGATATTTTTTAACACCGAGCTTTCTTCTGCGATATTTTACTGTGTTGGTATTAGCTCCTTCATATCCTTTCCTTCTTAATATTTCGGCAATTTTTTCATCAAGCGTTGTTTTGCATTTTTTTATAATAAAATTATCCACGAAGGAGTGGGGCAACTTTTCCAAGCCGTGTGACCCACTTTTCAATTCCGTATTACCGTTACGTTTAATTCTGGCAAGGTGCATTGGACAATACCTTGCCTTGGTATTTTTATAACGAGTAAATTTTTTGCATCCCCTAGCTAAACATTTTGGCATATTAATATTATATAGTATAATCTTAAGAATAACAATAAAGCTTATTTTTTATTAGTATAAGAAGTATTGTGAGTAATAATTTTATGATAAAAATTAACAAAAAAGACAAAAAGCGATACGTTTTAGCCGAAGAAAGGGACTATATAATTCTCGGGAAGATTTATCAACTTGAAAAATGTAAATTGTCTCTGGCGGAAAAGAAAATTATCAACCTCGTCAGAACCCAATTGGAGCGTGATTGGCGCAAACCACTTATTGAATTTTTAGATGGAATGGCAAAAAAATATAAAAAATGCTGCGGAAAATAAGAGCTTATCTTCTCTTGATTTTATTAATAAGTTGAATTAGAATATAAAGTAAGAGAAAATAACTTCAGCTACACCTTAACGGGTGTTCTTAATTTATGTCCGATAATATTCTGCAAAAATTACTGAATCCCAGCGCCCGCGGCAAAGTCTGGTGGGTTTTTGTTTTGATAATGATTTTGGCGCTGGGCGCGGGTTTAATTGATTTCGGCGATTATTACAATAAAGCTATTGATAAATTAAAAATGCCTTTGCCGCATGTCAAGGAAGTACCGTTCCGTTTAGGCTTAGACCTTTTGGGCGGCACGCAATTGACTTACCAGGCTGATGTTTCGGCTATCGCGGCCGCGGATAAAGGCAACGCGGTTGAGGGCGTGCGGGACGTAATTGAACGGCGCGTTAACGCTTTCGGCGTAAGCGAGCCCAACGTGCAAATTAACAGAACTTCGGGCGGTGATTACCGCATCATCGTGGAGCTGGCCGGTGTCAAAGACGTTAAAGAGGCCATTAAAATGATCGGCGAAACTCCGCTTTTGGAATTTAAAGAACAGAACACGGAAAAAAGAGTTATGACTGCCGAAGAAACCAAAGAGCTAAATGATTATAATAAGGCGGCGGAAAAGCGCGCTACCGAAGTTCTGGGCAAAGTTCTATCCGGCGGAGATTTTAACGCTTTAGCCTCGGCCTATAGCGAAGACGCGGCCACGAAAGGCAGTGGCGGCGACTTGGGCTGGGTTACGGAAAAAGACAACGCGGAAATTTATAATTTGGCGAAAAATATCGCCGCGGGAAAAACCAGCGCGGATTTGGGCAAAGTGAGCGGCGGCTATGAAATTTTAAAAGTTATTGATAAAAAAGTAAAAACCGACCCCTTTACCAATACGGAATTAAAAGAAGTTAAAGCCTCGCATCTGCTGATTTGCTATGACGGCTTGAGCGGCTGCGAAAGCGGTCTGACTAAAGAACAGGCTTTGGAAAAAATCAACAGATTAAAGCAAGAGGCCGCGCCGGCGAATTTTAAAGACTTGGTCAAGCAGAATTCCACCGAGCCGAACGCGCGCGACACCGGCGGAGAGTTGGGCTGGTTCGGCGCGGGCCAGATGGTTGAAGCTTTTGAGAAAGCGGCTTTTAGTTTGGCCAAGGGCGCGATTTCCGACCCGGTGGAAACCGAATTCGGCTACCATTTAATTTATAATCAGGACGAAAGAAAGGTGGAAGAAATCAGCACCAGGCATATTTTCATAAAAATTAAAACCGAAGAGGATATCATCGGCACGCAGAGCGAATGGAAAAATACCGAATTGACGGGCAAGAATTTGAAGTCTGCGGCCGTGGAATTCAATCCGCAGGACGGCTCGCCCGAGGTTTCCTTGTCTTTTGACGACCAGGGCGCCAAGATGTTTGAAGACATTACCGGCCGCAATGTCAGCAAGCCGGTGGCGATTTATTTGGACGGCTACGCCATCTCGCAACCCACGGTTAATGAAAAAATTTCCGGCGGCAAGGCCGTGATTACGGGAAAATTCAACATTACCGAAGCCAAGCTTTTATCGCAGCGGCTTAACGCCGGCGCTTTGCCCGTGCCGATTAATTTAGTCAACCAGCAAACTATCGGCGCCAGTCTTGGCCAGCAGTCCGTGGCAACCAGCTTAAAAGCCGGTTTAATCGGCTTTATAATTATTGCCTTATTCATGATTGTTTTTTATCGCTTGCCAGGCCTAATGTCGGTTTTCGCTTTGCTGATTTACAGTTTACTGGTCTTTGCTTTGTTTAAAATCGGTTTTTCCATGGCGGCGCTGGTTTTAGTCGGCATCTTCCTTTTAATCGGCATTACGGTTAACGCCTGGTTTATTTTGTTCGCCTTTTTAAGCTATATCCTATTATATTTAATCGGCGGTTTGGCGCCGGTAACTTTAACTTTGGCTGGACTAGCCGGAGCCATCGTTTCGGTTGGTATGGCGGTTGACGCCAATATTTTAATTTTCGCCAGAATGAAAGAAGAGATTGCTAACGGAAGGCCGCTCTCTAACGCCACTAGCGAAGGCTTTAAGCGCGCCTGGCCGTCAATCCGCGACAGCAATTTCAACACCTTGCTTACCTGTTTAATTTTAATCATGTTCACGACCAGCGCGGTCAAGGGTTTTGCCGTGACCTTGGGCCTGGGTGTGATTATTTCCATGTTTACGGCCATTTTTATCACCAGGAATTTTTTGGATTTAATACCGTCGGCCTGGCTGGAAAAACGGCACGCCCTGATTACATCGGTAAAATCAACTGATAAATAAATTACCAATATTGTCATTGCGAGCGGCTGAAAGGAGCGAAGCAATCTCACATACTCGGAGTTTAACCAGAGATTGCTTCGTCGCTAGCGCTCCTCGCAATGACAGAATGAGCTATGACCAATTTTAAAATAATCCAGAAGAAAAATATCTGGCTGACGATTTCCGTAATTTTATTTGTAGTTTTTTTCGCCTCATTGCTCGTTTGGGGGTTAAAATACGGCATTGATTTTACCGGCGGCAGTTTACTGGAAGTGAAATACGCCGAGACTCGGCCGGGCGTGGCCCAGGTTGAAACCGCCTTGGCTGATTTGAAATTAAACAGTCTAATTGTCCAGCCGATAGGTGAGCAGGATATGTTATTAAAATTTCAGGAAACCTCGGAAGAAGTTCACCAGTCGGTTTTAACCAAATTAAGGCAGCAGGCCGAAGCCGAAGAGCTGCGCTTTGAGTCAGTCGGCCCATCCATCGGCGCTGAGCTTAAAGCCAAGTCGCTGTGGGCCATATTTTTCGCGCTCATCGCCATGTTGGCTTACATGACTTACGCTTTCAGGAAAGTCTCCAAGCCGGTAGCTTCCTGGAAATACGGCTTATCGGCCATTATCGCCATGTTTCACGACGCCGTCATTACTATGGGCGTGTTCGCAGGGCTAGGGCATTTCGCCAGCATTGAAATCAATACGCCTTTCGTGGCCGCGCTCTTAACCGTCATCGGTTATTCGGTGCACGACACTATCGTGGTGTTTGACCGTATCCGGGAAAACCTGCCCAAAAGCGATCTGGATTTTCCCGGCACGGTGAACATAAGCTTAAACCAGACCCTGGTGCGTTCGCTTAACACTTCAATGACGGTTTTACTGGTTTTATTGGCTATTATAATTTTCGGCGGCGCTTCCATCAGGACTTTCGCCCTGGCTTTGGCCATCGGCATTTTTATCGGCACTTATTCTTCAATTTTCGTGGCTTCGCCGCTACTGGTGATTTGGGAGAAGCTGGGGAAGAAATAGCTGTAAAATTTAGATAAATATTTAAGAAAACGGTTGCGTTTTAGGAGCAGCCGTTTTTTGACAAATCAGGTTAACTTAGGGTAAACTGGAAAGGTAAAATAACGCCATGTTAAATAAATTTTTCGGAAAATTTTCTAAAGATTTAGGCATTGACCTGGGCACGACCAATACGCTGGTCTATGTGCCGGACAAGGGGATTGTGATTAACGAGCCGTCGGTGGTGGCGGTTAATCTGCGCACCGACGAAATTTTATGCGTGGGCGCGGAGGCCAAAAAAATGCTGGGTAAAACCCCGCCGCATATCCAGGCGATTAAGCCGCTGGTGGACGGCGTGATTTCCGATTTTGAGGTGACGGAAAAAATGTTAAAGTATTTCATTGATAAGGTGCACTCGGAATATTTTACTTTGGTGCCGCGGCCGCGGGTGGTCATCGGGATTCCTTTGGACATTACCGAAGTGGAGAAAAAGGCCGTGGAAGACGCGGCTAAGTCCGCCGGCGCGCGCGAAGTTTTTTTAATTGAGCAGTCGATGGCCGCGGCCGTGGGTACGCGCCTGAACGTTACCGGGCCGCAGGCCACCATGGTGGTGGATATCGGCGGCGGCACCACCGAAATCGCCGTGATATCTTTGGGCGGCGTGGTTACTTGGAAAACTTTGCGCCTGGCCGGCAATGCCCTGGATAACGATATTATCCAATACGTGCGCGAAGAATTTAACATTTTAATCGGCGAGCAAGTGGCGGAAAACATTAAAATTAAGATCGGTTCGGCTGGCGGCTTAAAAGAGCCCATGGAAATGCCCCTGCGCGGCCGCGACCTAATCAATGGCCTGCCCAAAGAAGTTCTAATCACCGATACTCAAGTCAGGGAAGCCATGCAAAGAATTATCCGGCAGATTATTGAAAACATTAAAATAACTCTGGAAACCACGCCGCCGGAATTGGTTTCCGATATCTATGAGCACGGCATCGTCCTAACCGGCGGCGGCGCCTTGCTGCGCGGCCTGGACAAGGAAATCGCCCTGGCCACGAAAATTCCGGTTAGGGTAGCCGAAGACCCGCTGACTTGCGTAGTTAGGGGCACGGGCATTTTACTGGCGGACCCCGAACTTTTGGCCAAAGTGTTATCGCCGGCAACCGAAGAATACTAAATTAATTTTCAATTTTCAATGAATGTCAAATTAAATGTGGAAAAATATGCAGTTGTCGCGATAATCATTCTGCTCCTTGTTTTTTTTCATTACACGGGATTATTAAAACCGCTGGAAGCGGTTTTGCGCCGGGCCCTGGCGCCAGCGGCCAAAAGCCTTTATTCGGCTAGTTTGAATTTGAGCGGTATTTTTCAAGATCAATCCGCCAATAAAAATTTGGCTGAAGAGCTAAGCCGGGCCAAGGAAGAAATTAGCCGTCTAACCGCCCAGAACGCCGAGTTAAAATTTTTAGAAGAAGAAAATTCGGTTTTAAGAAAAAATTTGAATTTTTTAAGGCGGGCCGGCGGCCATTATTTAATGGCCAATGTTATTTCCCGCGGCGCCTTAGCCGCCGAGTCTGGCAACAGTCAGTCGGTGGTGATTGACAAGGGCGCTCGCGACGGTCTGTTTCCCGGTTTGGCCGTGGTCAGTTCAACCGCTGACGGCGCTAGAACTCAAGGCGCGATCATCGGCAAGGTTGCTAAGGTTAAAGAAAATATTTCCGAGATATATTTAGTGACTAATAAAAATTGTAAATTAGCCGTGGCGATTTTAGGGGAAAATAAAACTACCGGCATCGCCCAGGGCGAGCTGGGTTTAACCGTGCGCTTGGATTTTATCCCGCAGACGGAGAATATTAAAATCGGCGATCTAGTGGCCACTTCCGGTCTGGAAGAGAATATTGAGCGCGGCTTAGTCGTCGGCCGAGTGGCGCGGGTATCCAAAGAAAATAACCAAGTTTGGCAGAGCGCCGTGATTGAGCCGCTTTTAAACCTTGACAATATGACGCTGGCGGCGATTTTATTGCCGTAAAACCCTTAAAAACTTTTTCAAATTTAAAATACTATGGAGATTAAAAAAAATTACGACTTGGCGCTCCTGACCACTTTTAAGGTTTCCGGCCGGGCGGAATTTTTTGTCGCGGTAAAAAATAAGCGGGAGCTCTTAGCCGCCTTAAACTGGGCCGAAGCGGCCAAGTTGCCGGTTTGGTTTTTTTCCGGCGGCAGCAATA
>Ga0210018_1001301_pt1 | contig 13086 bp, 10 predicted proteins | sample CryGeyCG2014_010_2_FD_183967 | JGI IMG/M metagenome (GOLD analysis project Ga0210018, IMG submission 183967) | Groundwater microbial communities from aquifer - Crystal Geyser CG09_land_8/20/14_0.10 (SPAdes) (version 2) | ecosystem: Environmental > Aquatic > Deep subsurface > Groundwater | place...
CAGACTTGTACGAGTAAAGGCACCTGGTCAATAACCTCTTTAGCGGCTGGAACCAGTCTGACGCTTGCGGACAAAACAGGGTTGACGATAGCAACAGCAGGGACGCATATCTATTATGTTAAGGTGGACAGCGCCAATGTGATAGACGAGAGCAATGAAACGGATAATGTGGGAAGCGCTTCGGTAACAGTAAATACTCCCACACCGATTGATCGTCCTCCGACTGCCATTATTTCTTGTGATGCTTCAGGATGTCAACCCGGCGGCCAGTGCGGCGCCAATTGGATTGCCTATAACCGAAATTGTATCTATAAAATCTTAAATCAATCAACTGACCCTGATGATAATATATCAAAATCTATTTGGTCAATCTTTTATCAAGACGGCACTCCCTGGCAGGATCCTTATTTGACCTGTTCAGGAATTTGCGACCTTACCTTACCATCTCTGCCAGTCTCGAATTTCTATGAGGTTAAATTAAAAGTTGAAGATACTGGCGGCTTGAGTTCTTCCATTACCCATAGCTTTTATGTCCGCCAGGATGCCATTGCCGACTTTGAATGTTCTTTAAACGGCACCAATTGGAAGAATTGCCAGGGATTTAAAGTTCCGGAAGATGTCGTGGTTTATTTCCGAAGCGTAGATGGCACCCGGCTTTCTATACCATCTGAGGGAGCGAGTTCAATTACCAGTTTTCACTGGACATTTGAAGATGGCACTCCTTCGAGAAGTACTCTCCAAAAGCCCTTAGTCAATTTCAAAAAGGTTGACGCTAATTCCGGCAATATTACTTTGATAATTACTGACAATGTTGGTAGAACCGATACCCAAACCTATCACCTTTTCATTACTAGTCATCTTCCCGAATGGCGGGAAGTCCCACCACTTTAAATTCCAAATTCTAAGCACCAAATAACAAATAAATTCCAATGACCGACCCCGCCCTTTCTATTGGATAACGTTCCCTTTCATCTTTTTAATTTCGATGAAAGGGCGGGGTGGAATTTATTTGAGATTTGGAATTTGATAATTGGAATTTTCATAGGTTTGACTTTTTAGTTTATGAATTTTATTTAGGTTTAAAAAAGGTAGAGAAGAGAACGAAGTTCTCTTCGCCTTCATTATAACTCGGGTATATGAAATTTATGAAAATTTTTGGCTGGGTTCTATTGGCTTTTGGACTGGCAATAATAATTTGGGCTTTGTATTCTTCTTATAATATTTTTACCGGAAAATCATCTGCCCCCGAATTTTTCAATATTGAGGAAATGGTAACTCAAGCCCCGCTTTCCCAAAAAGGGAAATTGCCTCTCAGTCCGGAAGCGTTCCAGCAAGAAATTGGAAAAATGATCGGTGAACAATTGAAGGGAATATTACCTCTTGATACTCTTCCAAAAATTTTAAATTTATTTGTTTGGTCAACGTTGGTTTGGATCTTAATTTTTGGCGGCGCTCAAATTTCAGGTTTGGGAATTAAACTCTTGAGAGATTAACATTAAATAAATTAAATGGAAGAAACAGAAACGCAGAATATTTTTTGGCAGTGGCTTTCGTGGCAATTTTTTGATATCCCAAAAGATATCTTGAAAGCCGAGAAAAATTTTTTAAGGTTTGGCTTTTTTTATTTTTCAATCCCCCTTTTACTAAAAACTTTATTTTCTCCCTGGAGAAGATATATTTGGTTTTATCCTAGAGGTTTTGACATCGGAAAATATCTCGAGGTTTGGGTTTCCAATTTAATATCAAGAATTATTGGGGCGATTTTGAGAATATTCTTGATAATTTCTGGTCTAATTTACGAAATTCTTATCCTTTTTGTTGGTGCAATAGTATTTTTTGGCTGGTTGATTTTACCGGCTCTTTTAATCGCTGGATTAATTTTTGGCTCTAAAGTTATAATTTAAGCGAAGCGAAACCCCGCCCTCTAAGCATAGGAAAATTAATACATATAGCATAGAGGGCGGGGTGCTTCACTGCGTTCAGCATGTTTAATCTAAGGGAGGCAGCAATTTTTCAAGCGGTGAAGTGGGAAAGAAACCCAGTTTTTAGATGGGCAAGAACTTTAAAGAAGCTCTTTTTGATTTTATTTATCCTTGATTTTGGGTTGTTTCTTTATTTTTTAATTTTTGAAAAATATCCTGCCTCAAAATTAAAAGGATTAGCTTTAATCTTTTTAGCTTTTACTCTCATCAATTGGTTATCCGAATCTTTTTTCAATTCGAAACTTAAAAAACCGAGACTTAGAGCAAAAATTGAGGAAGCTATTAATAGGCCCGATGAATACAATTTAGCTGAGTTTTTAAGTTTTGAGGTTGCCGAAGCAGTTGATAGCTCTATCAAATTTGCTCAATCAAAAAAACTTTCCGAAATTAATTCTTCCATTTTATTTTATTTTCTGATATCTGAGAATCCAAAATTAAATTTTGTCTTTGCTCGAGCACTTTTAAGCCCAAAAGAAATTAAAAAAATATTAGAACCTCATTTCAAAATTTTAAAATCGACAAATGTTGACGTCAGACGTCAACAGATTTATTCTGAAGATTTTCAAGAAACGATTCTTGATTCTTTAAAAATTGCTCAAGAAAAGGGCCACCAGAGACACGAGCGAGGCGAAGCCGAGCGAAGCGTGGAGATGAGCGAAGCTCATCGACGAGTTGAAATAGGCGATGTAATCACTGCTTTGGCTAAAAATGATTTGATTTTCAAGAAAATTTTAATTGAGGCGAATTTGAAATTTGAAGACATTGAGAATTTAACCTGGTGGCTTGAGAATTTGGAAGAAAAAATTGAAGAGCAGAAAAGATTTTGGGAACTTGAAAGTTTAATGAAAATTGGGTCAATCGGAAAAGAATGGGCGGCCGGTTATACACTCACTTTAGATAGATTTTCAATTGATTTGACCGAAACGGTAAAAAGGCAGGGATTTCTAGAAATAATCGGACATCAAAAAGAAATTAAGGAGATGGAGAGGATTTTGTCAAGGAGGGAATCTAATAATGATGTGTTAATAGTGGGTCAGGCAGGCAGCGGAAGGAAAAGCATGATTCAAGCGTTGGCTGAAAAATCGGTTTTAGGAAAAAGTTTGCCAGAAATAAATTATAAAAGGATTGTCCAATTGGATTTGTCGTCGCTTTTGGCTCAAATTCAGAACGTTGAAGAAGTTGAGGAAATTTTGGATCGAATTTTCAGAGAGGTTGTTTATGCTAAAAATGTGATTTTGGTCATCGATGAATTTCATAACTTTATTGGATTGCCAGGAATTCCTCAGCCCGGAAAAATTGATATTTCCGGAGTTATCTCTCAGTATCTGGCATTACCACAATTTCAAATCGTGGCCATAACAACCTTTGAAGGACTTCACCAAAACATTGAGCAAAATTCATCGATTTTAAATCTTTTTGAGAAAGTTGAGGTCTCGGAAATTTCTCAAAGAGAGACCTTAAGGCTTTTGGAAAATTTGGCTTTGAAATTAGAATCACAACACAAAATCCTTATTTCCTATCCGGCAATCAAAAATATAATTTCGCTTTGCGACAAATATTTCCAAGCAATTCCCTTTCCGGAAAAAGCGATGGATTTAATAGAGGAAGTAATGGTTTATGTTTCTCAAGGAGGGGAAAAAATTATTTCGTCAGAACATGTCTCAAAGGTTGTTTCGCAAAAAACTCAGATTCCAGTCGGAGAAATCGAAATTAAAGAAAGGGAAATTTTGTTGAATTTGGAAAATTTGATCCATCAGAGAATTATTAACCAAGAGGAGGCAGTTAATGAGGTTTCGGCTGCCTTGAGGAGAGCCAGGGCAGAGATCTCAGTCAGAAAAGGACCGATGGGTTCATTCTTGTTCCTGGGGCCTACCGGTGTGGGAAAAACCGAAACCGCAAAAGCCCTGGCGGAAATTTATTTTGGTTCGGAAAATAAAATGGTAAGGTTAGATATGTCTGAATTTCAAAACAAAGAAGACATAAAAAGGCTTTTAGGAAAAAGGGGAGAGGAAGGGATTTTGACGACCCCTGTGACGGAAAACCCATTTTCCCTTGTTTTATTAGATGAATTTGAAAAAGCTCATCCCGATCTTTTGAATTTGTTTTTGCAGGTTTTAGATGAAGGGCATTTAACCGATGGTCAAGGCCGGAAAATTGGCTTCAAAAACACAATCATTATCGCTACTTCCAATGCCGCCTACCAGATAATTTTGGAGGCATTAAAACAAAAGACCGAGTGGTCAAAAGTAAAGGAAAAACTTCTGGATTTTGTCTTCAAGGAAGGAATTTTCCGGCCGGAGTTGATAAACAGATTTGATGCGGTAGTAGTTTTTGGACCCCTCAGTAAAGAGAATCTTTTAGATATTTCTGAATTATTACTTAAAAAAATAAAAAAGAGTTTGGCGGAAAAAGAAATTGAATTTATCATTACTCCCGTTTTGAAAGAAAAAATTGTTGAATTGAGTTACGACCCGACTTTTGGAGCAAGAAAGATGCAAAGGGTAATTCAAGATAAACTTGGAAATGTCTTAGCCGAAGCAATTTTGTCTGACAAACTAAAAAGAGGATATAAAGTAGAGATAGAGCCAGAGGAATTTAAATTAATAATTAATCCTTAAAGAATAGAACGAAGTTCTCTTCGCCTTTTCTTTTCTTTGCTTTGCTAGCGATAGCGAAGCTTTTTATTTGTTCTGTGGATAAAATGTGCATAAAGTAGAAATTTATATTCATTTTAGGGTCCTTTTTATTTTAGGTTGACGAAGGGTGATGAAGTGCGATAAAGTGAAGATAGGTGGGGGATTGTGGATAACTATGGGAAAACCCTACATTTCTGTGGAAAAGTGCCATGTTTATTGGTGAATACACATACTCAATAGATGAAAAGAAAAGATTAGCCATACCGCCAAAGTTTCGGCAACTTTTGAAGAAAAAGGGTTTTATTACTCGTGGACTAGATCAATGTCTTTTCCTTTATCCGGCGAAAGAGTGGCTGGTTTTAGCTAAAAAATTAAGTCAACTGCCCTTATCCCAATCCGATGCCCGGGGGTTTGCCAGACTAATGTTAACCGGAGCGATGGAAGTCAATCTTGATAATTTGGGTAGGATTTTAATTCCCGATTATCTAAAAGAATATGCCTTTTTAAAAAAGAAAGTGATCATCGCCGGGGTTTTTAATCGAATTGAAATTTGGGACGAGAAAAAGTGGGGAGAATATAAAGAAAAGACTGAAAACGAAGTAGGGGATATAGCGGAGCGTCTTAAAGAGTTAGGCGTATAGGCGAAGAGAACTTCGTTCTCTTCTTAACCTTCCCTTCTATAAATAGAAGCTCGGTAAATGACTACTCAAATACCATGAATTATACTTTAAGTTTAAATCAACCAGGGCAAATCATTTTTAAAAGAGATATCTTGACAATTATTTGGGTCATAAATTTAATTTTCTTCTTGGTTCTTTTAATTTTTTATATTTTTCAGGTAGGAACTTTGACCCAAAAAATTTATCTTCTTGGAGATTACGAAGAAAGATTAGAAAAACTTTCAAAGGAGAATGAAGTTTTAGAAATTGAGTTTTCAAAATCAAACTCTTTGGCGAATATTGAAAATTATCTCATCGGCGAAAATTTCGTCAAAGCCAATGCAAGCCAAGTAAAATACCTCCAAATTTTAGAAAGCACGGTCGTAACTTCTAAGTAACTTTGTATTACCACGCTCAATGAATTAAGTCGATGAAACTATCGTTTCATCTCCACGCTTCGCTGGCGCTCGCGTAAATGAAGAATTGGCGGATAAATTTAATTTTTTTCCTCTTTCTTGTTTTTGGAGCGGCTATAATTTCGCGCTTAATTTTTCTTCAAATTTTAAAAGGAGATTTCTATAAAGCCCTATCTCAGGGTCTTCATAGCTCTTTTCAGAAAACTCAAATTGAAAGGGGAGAGATTTTTTTAAAAGGTGGGGAACCTCTGGCAATTAATATAGATTTGCCATTCGTTTTTGCTTCTCCAAGAGGAATCGAAAAATCTGAAGAAACGGCCGAGGCCTTAAGCCAAATTCTTAACTTAGACAAAAATTCGGTTTTAGAGAAACTAAAAAAGGATAATTTTTATTCGTTGCTCAAAAGAAAACTAACTCAAAAAGAAGTAGATGATTTGAAAAAATCGAAATTTGAGGGAGTATATTTAGAAGAAGAAAAAGTAAGATATTATCCTCAGGAAACTCTGGCTTCTCAAGCGATTGGTTTTTTAGGAGCAGAAGGGATAGGACAGTATGGCTTAGAGGAATTTTTTAATGACATTTTGGAAAATGCAAAAGATGCCGAGGCGAAAAAGGGTCAGGATTTAATTTTGACAATTGATTACAATATTCAATTTAAGGCAGAAAAATTATTACAAGAAGCAAAAGAAAATTTAGAAATCGAATCAGGTCAAATTATCGTCATAGAGCCTATTTCGGGGAAAATCCTCACCCTGGCTCATTTTCCCAATTTTAATCCGAATCAGTATGAGAAATATGCCAAAGAAGAAAATTTAGAGATTTTTAAAAACTCTGTCACCCAAAAATTATTTGAACCGGGTTCGGTTTTTAAACCAATGACCATGGCTGGCGCCCTAAATGAAGGAAAAATCACCCCCGAAACAACTTATCATGACCCGGGAGAAATAAAAATTGGCGGATACAAAATTGATAATTATGCCAAAAGAACATATCCCGGAGAGCTGACAATGACTAATGTTTTAGAAAAATCAATTAATACCGGAGCGGTTTTTGCGGAAACTCAATTAGGTGAAGCACTTTTTCTAAACTATATTAAAAAATTTGGATTTTTTGAAAAAACCGGAATTGACCTCCCAGAGGTTTATTCTGAAAATGAAGAATTTAAAAAGGGTTACGAAATAAATTTTGCTACCGCCTCCTTTGGTCAGGGAATCGAAATGACTCCGATTCAACTGGCCCGGGCATATTGTGCCATCGCCAATGGCGGCAAACTTATCAAACCCTATCTGGTGGAGAAAATTCTTGAAAATGGAACTTTACTCAATGAAATTGAGCCGGAGATTTCTTCATCAATTATCTCTTCAAAAACTTCGCGACAATTAACGGCGATGTTAGTGAGCGTTGTTGAAAACGGTTTTGCCAAAAGCGCTAAAATTCCCGGATACTATATTGCCGGGAAAACCGGAACGGCTCAGGTCGCCGAAGGTGGGGTATATTCACCCGATAAATCCATTCAAACATTTGTTGGTTTTGCTCCGGCTTTTGACCCTAAATTTTTAATTTTAATAAAACTCGATAATCCAGAGACAAAAACTGCCGAATATTCCGCCGTCCCAATCTTCCATGCGCTATCCGAATATATTATTCATTATTGGCAGATTCCACCTGATTATGCCCCGTAGAGAAATTTCGACTGGGTTTTTCTTTAGAAAAACCCAAAAGCAACGGAGGGCATACCAAAGATCAATTTTGTTAATCAATTATTATAGAAAATTTCGACCCCCTGGATATATTTATTAATAGTCGAAATTCTTCTACGGGGTATGAATAAATTAATCTTTCTTTTAAAAAAGCCATCAGTTATCGTTGTTAGTGGTAATGGCAGATTTTTAGCTAAAGAAGCTATTTTAAAGGTATTAAGTTCTCATTTTAGAATTGGGAATGAGATTTTGGTTTTTGAGGTTGGAGATAAAGAAATAAAAAAATTTGGATTCTTTTTAAAGAATTCTCCCAGGGCAATTTTGGTCGTCACCCCTGTTGGTGATATTCCTTATGACAAAGAATTCTTCGGCGGCGCAAAAGAAGAGGTAAAAGAGGTGACTTTACTGGCTAAAACCTTACCGGCCCAAGCTAATTTAATTTTGAATTTCGATGACGAAACCGTCGGGGAGATTAATGATGTAACAAATCTAAAAACTTTAACTTTTGGGTTTGGTGAAAGAGCGGATTTGAGAGCCAGCGATGTCAGGGTAAACCCCGTTAGAAACCTCGAAGACAAGCGTGATAATAATATTGAATCATTAAAGAAACAATTCGAAGTTTCTAACGGGGTAAATGAAGGAACCAATTTTAAAGTCAATTATAAAGGGAATATCGTTCCGGTTTGGTTAGAAAAACTTTTCGGAAAAGAACAAATTTACGCTGCTCTCTCGGCGGTTGCCGTAGGAACAATTTTTGATTTAAATTTAGTGGAGATGTCTCAATCCTTAAAAAATTGCAGTTTTGAGTGATCGAAGCCCATTGAAAAAATCTTTCAATTTGATACAATTGACGAGGGAAGGTCAAAAAAAGAAATTGCCGCCTTCGTCTAGTGGCCTAGGACATCAGGTTCTCATCCTGGAGATCGTGGGTTCAAATCCCACAGGCGGCACCCTAAATCGATTTCGTCGATCGGGTGCCCGACAGTTTAATTACTATATTCTCTTAATCCGTACGATCGTACGAATTATGAGATTATCATATGCGAAGAATCAAAAAAGGAGGATTCACTGAAAAATTTTTGAGTTATTTAAGTGAAACTTTAAAAAATTTAGTTGAATTAAGTTTGACTATTATTTTTGATCCTCGTCGTTTAACCAAAGGTTTTTCTTTATATTCTTATCCTTCGCTCTCAAAATCACAGCGAGAAAAATTAATTCAAAAAAGAATTTATTCTTTGAGAGAAAGGGGATACATTAAAGAAACCGAGAAAGGTTGGGAGTTAACATCGAAAGGGAGAATTGAACTCATTAAAATTATTCTTTGGAAAAAATTAGAGAATGAGAAATGGGATGGGAAATGGCGGCTAATTATTTTTGATATTCCAGAAATGAGCCGGAAAGATAGAGATTTTTTAAGGAGGGAACTCAAATGGATTGGATTTGTGGAACTTCAAAAAAGTGTTTGGATTTTCCATTATGATATGGAAAAAGAAATTATGGCTTTGTTAAAACTCTGGAAATTGGAATTTCGGGGAGACATAAGATTTTTAGTCGTTGAAAAAATTACTGGGGAAGAAGAATTAAAAAAGTATTTCAACTTAAAATAAATCCTGAGAGTAAAAAAGTATAAAAGAAAAGAAATTCTACAAAAGCGTACGATCGTACGCTTTTGTAGACAGGGAAGTAAAGTAGGTGAAATAAAAAAATTAATTTTTAGAAAAATTAATTTTAAAATTTAATTCTAAACATTCAATTAAATTTGATTTTTTGTTAAAATAGAATAATGGCTGAAATTTTTTGGCATAATTTATCGAAAGAAGAAGTAATAAAAACACTGAGAAGTGATATTGATGTGGGGTTAACTGAAAAAGAAGTTGAAATCCGACAAAGGGAATTTGGTAAAAATAAACTGTCTGAGGAAAAACTCTTACCCCGCTTGAGAATATTTCTGGAACAGCTTCGCAGCCCCCTGATTTATATTTTACTAATCGCTGGAATTATCGCCTTGATTTTGAAAGATTACACTGACGCCATTGTTATTTTTGGCGCCGTTTTTCTGAATACCATTGTTGGCTTCTTACAAGAAAATAAGGCCTCTCAGACCTTACGGGCGTTAAAAAAAGTTGTAAAACATGAAGCCGAAGTTTTAAGAGAAGGAAATCTCAAAATTGTTGATTCTACCGAATTAGTCCCGGGAGATATCATCGTTTTGAACCCGGGAGACAAAATTCCAGCTGATGGCAGAATTATTGAATGTCATGATTTAAAAATTAATGAAATGGCTTTGACCGGCGAGTGGCTTTCGGCAAAGAAAAAACCGGAAATTTTACCAGAAGAGGTGCCCTTAGCCGATAGAGATAATATGGTTTATATGGGTTGTGTAGTGGAAGATGGAAAAGGAAAAGCTATAGTTACTGAGACTGGCCTTCAAACCGAAATTGGGAAGGTAGCTGAGATGGTTCGCGAAACTAAAGAAGAAAAGACGCCTTATCAAAAAAAATTAGCTCATTTTTCAAGAATTGTTGGGATAATAATTGGAATAATTTGTTTTGGAATTTTTATCGAAGGAATGCTCACCGGCGGAAAGTTTATCGAAATGTTTACGACAGCTGTGGCAGTGGCAGTGGCAGCTATTCCTGAGGGATTGCCGGTGGCAATGACAGTGATTTTGGCCTTAGGAATGCAAAGAATTTTACAAAAGAAAGGTTTGGTGAGAAAATTGGTAGCTGCCGAAACTCTGGGGTCAACCTCAATTATCGCGACTGATAAAACAGCTACTTTAACCGAAGGAAGAATGAAAGTAGATGAAGTGATAGGGGATAAATTTTTAGCCCTAAAAGCAGCTACCTTAACCTCCGAAGCCTTTATTGAAAATCCCCAATATCCCAAAGAAAAATGGATTATCAGAGGAAGACCAACCGATAAGGCACTTTTGGAAGCCGGAATTGAAGCAGGAATCGATAGAAAAAAAGAGTTTGAAAAGAGAAAAATTGCTGAACTACCTTTTAGTCCAGAAAATAAAATTGCTGCTGTTTTGTATGAGGAAAATGGAGAAAATATTCTCTATGTTTGCGGCACCCCAGAGAAAATTTTAGAAAAATCTGATTTAAAAAAAGAGGAAAAGATAAAATTGGAGCAAAAATTAGAAGAATTAGCCCAGAAAGGATTAAGAGTAGTTGGAAGCGCCTATAAAAAAATCGCGAATTTTCACGAATTTGGACACGAATATTGCGAATCAATATTCGAGGAAATTGGTGGTAAATTCGTGCATATTCGCGAGTTAAATTTTGCTGGTTTTATCACCCTGAAAGATCCGATTCGGCCGGAGGTCAGGGAAGCAATGAAAATTTGTCGTCAGGCAGGACTGAGGCCAATTATTGTCACTGGCGACCATAAATTAACGGCGAAAGCAGTGGCCGAAGAACTTGGTTTTAAAATAAGTGAAGAGAATATTTTGGAGGGAATAAATTTAGATAAACTTTCTGACAGAGAATTTGAAAAAATTTTAGATAAAATTCAAATTTATGCCAGGGTAGAACCAAAACATAAACTTCGAATTATTGAAGCCTGGCAGGCAAGGGGAGAGGTGGTGGCAATGACTGGCGACGGAATCAATGATGCTCCGGCACTAAAAAGAGCTGATATTGGAATAGCTTTGGGTTCCGGTACTGAAGTGGCAAAAGAAGCATCTGATTTAATTTTACTCAATGATAGTTTCTCAACAATTGTGGCAGCAGTTGAAGAGGGAAGAGCAATTTTGGATAATATCCGAAAAGTTATTACTTATTTGCTTTCCGATAGTTTTACCGAAATAATTTTGATAGGAGCTAGCCTTTTATTTGGGTTTCCTCTCCCGGTGACAGCAGTTCAAATTTTATGGGTGAATCTCATTGAAGATGGTTTGCCCGATATTGCCTTAGCCTTTGAGCTAAAAGAAAAAGATGTAATGGAACAAAAACCGGTAGGTCATAAAACCCACTTATTAACTCGAGAAATGAAGGTTTTAATTTTTATTATCGGCATATTCACTGATTTATTACTTTTGGGATTATTTTTTTGGCTTTTAAAATTTTCGGGATATGAAATTTCTCATATTAGGTCAGTGATTTTTGCTGGATTAGCTGTCGATTCGCTCTTTTATGTTTTTTCTTGCAAAAGTTTAAGGAAAAATCTTTGGCAGATAAACCCTTTTTCAAATAAATTTTTAATCATCAGTTGGATTTTCGGAGTTCTAATGCTGATATCCGCTCTTTATTTTTCTCCGTTTCAAACTCTTTTGAAAACTGCACCTTTAACCTTTTTTGACTGGCAATTAATTTTGGGTTTCGGTTTATTAAATGTCATTTCAATTGAAGCCACCAAATGGCATTTCATAACAAAATCAAAAATTAAAAATCAAAATGCAAAAATCATTTAAAAATTATATTTATCCAATAGCCACCCTCTCTGGCACTATTATTGGTGTTGGGCTTTTTGCCCTGCCTTATATTACTCTCAAAGTTGGCTTTTGGGTAATGTGTGGCTATTTTTTAGTTTTGGGAGCTTTGGTCATTTTGGTTCATCAATTTTTTGGAGAATTGGCTTTGAAAACCCCTGATTATAAAAGATTGCCTGGTTTTGCCAAAATTTATTTAGGAAATTGGGGTGAGAGGATAGCTTACATTTCAGCAATTTTGGGAATCTTTGGAGCAATTTTGGCTTATTTGATTGTCGGGGGAGAATTCTTAACTGAATTGCTTTCACCGATTTTTGGTGGCGGAAATCTCTTTTGGACAATAATTTATTTTTTGGCTGGAGCAATTCTAATTTTCTTTGGAATAAAAGCCATTGCCAAAGTTGAATTCTGGGGATTGATTTTATTTTTTCTAGTTCTAATTTTAATATTTCTGAGAGGAAGATATCTCATTAATATTGAAAATTTATTTCCCCCAATTTCAAATTTCAAATTTCAAATTTCAAATTTTTTCTTGCCATACGGCGTCATTCTCTTTTCTCTCTGGGGAGCGGCTTTGATCCCGGAAGTTGAAGAAATGCTGGGAGAAAAGAAAAAGTTACTTTTAAAAATTATTCCCGTTGCCATTTTAATTCCGATAATTATCTATCTCTTTTTTATCTATTTAATTTTGGGGATTACCGGGCCTCAAACAACGGAATCGGCTTTGGTAGGTCTCAAAAATTTTTTAGGTAATAGAATAGTTTCTTTAGGATTCTTATTCGGCCTTTTAACTACTTTCACTTCTTTTATTGCTTTAGGACTAACTTTAAAAAAAGTTTTCTGGTATGATCTAAAAATAGGAAAGAATTTAGCTTTCGCCATTACCTGTTTTATTCCTTTAGTTCTTTTTTTAATTGGCGTAAAACAGTTTATTCCGGTCATCTCCTTTGTCGGAGCAACAATGCTGGGAATCGATGGAATTTTGATTTTGTTAATGTATCATAAAAAAATCAAAAATCAAAAATCAAAAATCAAAAATTTATTGGTGTACCCTTTAATTCTAATATTTTTGGGAGGGATTATTTATGAAATAATATACTTTCTAAAATGATTTTATTATCAAATATCATCATTTTTCTAATTTCTTGTTTGCTCCTCACTTTTTCCAGTAAGTGGTTAATCGGGGCCCTCTCCAGAATTGCCTTATTTTTACAAATAAAAGAATTTGTTGTTGCCTTCTTTTTGATGGCTTTTGCTG
>Ga0210018_1001307_pt1 | contig 13050 bp, 13 predicted proteins | sample CryGeyCG2014_010_2_FD_183967 | JGI IMG/M metagenome (GOLD analysis project Ga0210018, IMG submission 183967) | Groundwater microbial communities from aquifer - Crystal Geyser CG09_land_8/20/14_0.10 (SPAdes) (version 2) | ecosystem: Environmental > Aquatic > Deep subsurface > Groundwater | place...
TCCGCAAGGGCAGGGGTCGTTGCGTCCCACCTTCGCTAAAGCTGCGGCGGGCAAGCCGACTTTCTTTGGAGAATCCCCAGCGGGAATTTCAGATATGCGGAAGAGGTTGCTGAAAACCCAACCATCAAAATTAGCCATCATCGCGTTGAATAAATTGAAACTTTCCCGCCGGTATTCCACTATCGGGTCCTTCTGCCCATAGGCCCGGATGCGGACGGCCTCGGTCAGCGCCTCGATGTCTTCCAAGTGATTCATCCACAAGAAATCCATTACACCTAAAAGCTGCCGCCCAAGTTCCGGCGAGCGCGCGAGTTTCCCAACTCGCTCCGAGAAAAGCTCGCGCGCGCCATCTAAACTGATACCTTCCTCGGGGTTCGGGACACCCACTTCTTTAAGCACCTTCGTGAGTTCCGCGAGCACAGCCTCATTCTGTTCTATCCTCTTGAACTGATTCTCCACAGCTTCACCCAGAACGGCATCTAATCCCTCGCTGCTAAGCGCCGCAAGCACGCGTTGCCTTTTGCTATAGAACGCCAAACGTTGCTTATTTAGCACATCGTCGTATTCCAAAAGGTTCTTACGAATATCAAAGTTGATGCCCTCCACCCTGCTCTGCGCCTGGGCGATTGCTTTGGAGACCATACCGGCTTCAATCGGCACATCAGCCGGCAGATCAAACCGTTCCATCAAACGTTTGATGCGGCCGCCGCCGAAGATTCTCATCAGATCGTCCTCCAGAGACAAGAAAAATTGAGATGACCCCGGGTCGCCCTGCCGCCCGGAGCGCCCGCGAAGCTGATTATCGATGCGCCGCGCCTCATGGCGCTCAGTGCCGATGACGTGCAGCCCGCCCAACTCGCGGACTCTTCCGGCCTCCTTCGCGTCAGGCGGATTCCCCCCGAAAACGATATCCACGCCGCGGCCAGCCATATTAGTCGCGACCGTGACGGCTCCCAACCTGCCAGCTTGGGCGATTATCGCGCCTTCCCGCTCATTATTCTTAGCGTTTAAAACCTCGTGTGAAACGCCTGCGGCCCGGAGATGCTGCGAAACCAGTTCATTTTTCTCAATCGAGACAGTCCCGATTAGGATCGGCTGGCCGAGTTCATGCCGGCGTCTAATGTCTTCGGTAAGGGCGTGCAGTTTAGCATCAAAAGTTTTATACACCACATCGGAGACGTCCTTTCTCGCGAGCGGCCGGTTCGGCGGTATGCTCACCACCTCCAAGTTGTAAACCTTGTGGAATTCTTCGGCGGACGTTTGGGCGGTACCGGTCATACCCGCAAGTTTCTTATACAAGCGGAAATAATTTTGGATACTGATCTGCGCCAAAGTTTTGGACTCATTCTGCACCCGTACTCCCTCCTTCGCCTCAATCGCCTGATGCAGCCCGCCGGAATAACGGCGTCCGAACATCATCCGGCCGGTGAACTGGTCAACGATAATTACCTCGCCCTCGCGCACCACGTAATCACGGTCGCGCTGGAAAAGCGCCTTTGCTTTCAAACTTTCTTCTAGGTAATGAACCAAACGCAGATTCTCCACCGCGAACAGGTCTTTGACGCTGGTTAAGCGCTCAACCCTATCTATTCCCTGTTCGGTTATTTCAACCGAGCGCAGTTTTTCATCCACAGTATAATCCTCCTCCGGCTTAAGGCGCGAAACCGCACGCGCAAACGAACGGTAGTAATCGGATGATTCAGCATCGGGATACGAAATGATAAGCGGCGTCCGGGCCTCGTCAATTAAAATCGAGTCTACCTCGTCAATGATCGCGTAGTTCAGCCCGCGCTGAACCCGCAGCTCGGGAGTTGTCGCCAAATTGTCCCGCAAGTAGTCAAATCCGAATTCGTGGCTGGTACCGTATAGAATGTCGGCGCGATACGCTTCACGCCGCGAAATCGGCCTTAGAAATTCTTCCTTAACCTTGAAACTTCCCGTCGCGTCGCGTTCTTTATCAGCCGCTGCCGCTTCCTCTTCTGAGACGCGCCAAGATGGGTCATAAATGAACGCTGTCTCGTGGACGATACAGGCAACCGTGAGGCACAAAAAATCATAGATCTGTCCCATCCAGACCGTATCTCGCTTAGCCAGATAGTCATTCACTGTAATCACGTGCACCCCCTCACCAGTAATGGCGTTTAGGTAGATTGGCGCAGTCGCCGCGAGCGTCTTGCCCTCACCAGTCATCATCTCGGCGACCGCTCCGCGGTGCAGAACTATCCCGCCCCACAATTGCACATCGAAGTGGCGCTGACCAAGCGTGCGGCGCGATGCCTCTCTTACGAGCGCAAAAGCCCGCGGCAGGACTTCGTCCAGAGTCTCGCCACTCTTAAGCCGTTCTTTTAATCGCGGACTTTCTTCCTTAAACTGCGCATCCGATAGTGACTTCACTTCATCCTCCAGAGCCGATATTATCGCTATCTCGCTTGGCATCCGCGAAGATGCCGAAAAGCGCCGCCAAAAATCTTTAAGTGCCATAATTATCCTTCTGAATTATTCCGGCGATGATCCTTGCCGTGCCGCGAGAGGTACGCTTCAACTTCCCGCTTTAGTTTGTCCTTCACCGCGTCTACCGCCGCGCGCACATCTGTATCATTCCCCTCCGCGCGCAGAATGTCTTGCGGCAGTTCCATATTCGCCTCGGCTCGGTACACCTCACCCCGGCGGTGATGTCGGCTAGAACGCGCGACTTCAAATTGGACTTTAATCGTGTTGACCTCGAAATGCCCAAGCAACCGGCCCAAACCGCCGATCTTCTCCTCAATGTATGTCTTGAGCGGCTCTGTGAGAAATTGGACTTTAATCGTGTTGACCTCGAAATGCCCAAGCAACCGGCCCAAACCGCCGATCTTCTCCTCAATGTATGTCTTGAGCGGCTCTGTGAGTTCCAAACCCGTAGCTTTGATAAATATACGCATCGCTACATTATAGTCCGGCCGAAGCAGGTGGTAAAAGACCCGCTATAAAAGGCGCCCCGACACTGGTCGGGGCGCCTTAACTTAAGAAGAGTATCGCTTCTTAACTAATCGAAGCTACTTCTTTTTCTTCCTTTTCTTGGCCATAGTCGGACAAGTTTTCGTTTTTTAGAGCTCGCTTGTCGGACTGTCGACCGATCAGTCCCGCTGGCTTTTCGTGCAAAGTTTGATCCTGCGTTAATTATAGCAAACGCAGGCTGTTAATAACTCTCCCACCCGCCGCTAGAGGATCGAAATTTCCTCTTCGAGCTCCACGCCGAATCTCCGGGCAACCTCACGCTTCACGATTTTTATCAAATCGCGCACGTCCTCGGCAGTCGCCTGCCCCGTATTCACGATAAAATTCGGGTGCTTAGTCGAAACCACCGCGCCGCCGACCATCCTCCCTTTCAGGCCAGCCTCGGATATCAAATACGCCACCGGAATCACCGGGAAGGGATCATTTTTAATCTTCGCTTTCGCAAATTCGACTGTCGCGCGAGGAGCGGCTTTTATATCCACGTTCTTGAACATACTGCCGGCGCTTGGGTACTCTAGCGGATAGCGCGAAGTACGGTAAGCCATTTTCTCCTCTATAGCCTTCGCGATTGCGCCGCGATTACCCTTCTCCAAACGCAAAACGGCTTCCAGAATAATCTCTCGCCCGCCTTTGCGGTGCCGTAGCCCGCTTCGGCGAGGCGGAGGCCCGCCTTCGCGGTGCCGTAGCCCGCTGCCTCCTTCGCCGGAGTGGCTACGGAGGCCGAGTCGGCTGGGCAAAGGCCCGCCCGAAGATTTGAAAACACTGTTCCCAAAGGCCCGCCCGAAGATTTGAAAACACTGTTCCGGTAAGCGAATTCGCATTCCTTATTGTTCCGCCTCACGATTTTGCCGCCTTCGGTATCGAAACTCATAACCTCTTGAACCGCGTCCTTGATTTCACCGCCGAAGCACCCCGCGTTCCCGCGGATCGCGCCGCCAAGCGTCCCAGGCAGGCCGCCAGCCCACTCCAAACCGGATAATCCTTCTCTTGAACAGAAATCAAGCAGGTCATTCATCAAAACTCCGGCCCCGACTTTCACTCCGCCGGGGCTGTTTTCTATAAAATCGAATTTTGGTTTGATTACCACTCCGTGGAATCCCCCGTCGCTGATTAACATATTCGTCCCGCCGCCCAGAACAAAAAACGGTACGCTATTTTCACGCGCGATGCGGAGGGCCTCTTTTATATCTTCTATGTTCTGAACTTCACAAAGATAATCGGCCGGGCCGCCGATGTGAAAACTAGTTAAGTCTTTAAGACTTGCATTGCGCCGCACCACCATATAATACAAATTCAATCGGAGCGGCAGGGGTGACCTCAGTAACTATTTGTTGTTAGAGTGAGTGCTCTTCCTGCCGCTCCAACTTAATTCTAAACGGGCGTCAAGAAAGCGTCCAGCTTATCCTCCTTGATTGATCAAATTTGCGGTAAGTCACAGCCTCAAAAAATTCTCTATCTTTCTCCTCCGTCCAGCGGCAGCCCGAAAACTCACTCTTCAAATCGGACAAGATCTCATGAGCCTGATAGGGCGTGGGGGCGGACACCAAAACGCGCACATTGCCGCTCCAAGCCCCGCCGCGACGCCGCCTGCCAAAAACCAGCTGGAACACCACACCCTCCCCGACCTCGTTAACTTTTGAGAAATCCAGGTCCCCAAAAAGCTGTATAAAAGCACGAATGCAACCACTCGAGTCGCCCTTAGGCGCGAGCGACCCACCGACATGCGCCCCGCCTGGATGGTAAATATTGTAATCCGGCACTTCCCGGCACTCGGCTTTTTGCATCAACTGATCAGCCCTGTTGGCCGGAATCGCAATGTAAGTGTGCACGTCACGGCCAAGCTGATGTACCGCTACTTCTAACGCGAAGGGCGGGGTAAGGACTTTGAGAATATCTTTGAGCGACGCAGCCCCGCCCTGCAATTCTGCCACCCGAAATTGCTTCCGCGAAACCCTGCTGCGGTCATACAGCCGGCGCACGAACACGGCCACATAGAATAACCCCAGCGCAACCAGGACTCCCAAGGCTAAATCGACTGATGGTGTGAAGATAGAAGTCATTGTACAATTTAAAAAATTACGATGAAAAAGGAATATTGGTGGCTGATTCTTATCGTTATTATAGCAGCTCTGCTCCGTTTTATGTATTTCACTTCCGCGCCGCCGGGATTGTACCCAGACGAAGCGATGGACGGCACGAACGCGCAGGAGATTCTGCATACCGGCGCGTTCAAAGCCTTTTACCCAGAGAATAACGGCCGTGAGGGACTATTTATGAATATTCAGGCGGTCCTGCTCGCGCTCATCCGTCAAAATCAGCCGTGGGCTTTGAGATTACCTTCAGCTGTATTTGGGCTGCTCACCGTAGTCGGCCTGTACTTCTTGGCCAAAGAGTTATTCAAAAGCACAACGATGGGACTTTTATCCTCATTTCTTATCGCCGTGAGTTACTGGCACGTCACCTTTTCTAGAATAGGTTTCCGCGCGATAATGTCGCCGGCATTCTTGGTTTGGGGATTATATCTTCTGTTAAAGTCGTTAAATCAATTTTCAATTTTCAATCTTCAATCAAATCCAGAATCTCAGGTCCAAAACCAAAAAAATAATTGGAAATTGGAAATTGGAAATTGGTCATTACCAATCCTCGCGGGATTGGTCTATGGCCTTGGATTTTATTCCTATATCGCCTATCGCGTAACGCCGCTTCTCGTACTCATTGTTCTCGGCTACTTCTTTATAAAATCCAAAAAACAAAATTGGAGAAAAAGTTTCTGGGTAATAACGGCGGTATTTCTTTTAGCCGCTTTCCTAGTCGCGCTGCCGCTCGGGATGTATTTCCTGAAAAATCCGGCCGACTTTTTGGGGCGAACCAGCGAATTATCTGTTTTTAAAGCCGCTTCGCCAGTGCTAGCCTTCACAACCAATATTCTAAAAACTGCTGGGATGTTCACGGTCGCGGGGGATTTCAACTGGCGGCAGAACTACGCTGGCCGGCCGGAGCTTTCGGCTACCGTGGGCGTACTTTTCCTCGTCGGTCTCGCGCTCGGTCTCACACGTCTGTTTAAAAAAGATTTCGCCTTCGCCGTGCTTTTCGGGTGGATATTCCTCGCCGGACTGCCGGTTGTGATTTCGAACGAAGGTATTCCTCACGCGTTGCGCTCCATTCTCCTCATCCCGCCTATTATCATGCTCGCCGCTTACGGCGGCATTGTTTTCTACCGCTGGGCAAAACGAGTCTTGGGAATTACTGACGGCCGTCTACTTATTTCTGCATTACTAATTCTGGCTTTAGTGGGTGTGGAAACTTATATGGTGTTCTTCGAACTCTGGGCTAATAATCCAGCGACCGCCGGGTCCTTCAATAGCGACTACGTCGAGGTTAGCCGGGAAATAAACGCCCTGCCAAACGGAGTGGTCAAGGTAGTGCTGGTTAACGCGGGCGGCGTCACGGTGCCCACTCCGCCCGCTCATCAACTTCCCGGACCCCCAATGCCAACCCAAACTGTAATGTTCCTTACCGACACCTTTTACGGCACAGAAAAAATCGGCGATGGAATCTACTACAATAAGGATAAAAATATCACTTACTACGTGATGCCCGAAGCCGCGGATGCGGTGAAAACGTTAAATCTTTCTCCAGCAATCCACGTTTACTCATTGAATTAGTTCAGACGTTCCTCCCCAGGCCGCTAGAATTACCGCCTTCATCGGTCGTTAAAAAAACTAAACGTGGTTACTCTGCAGAATTTTCGTTTATATCCTGCAACTCGCTGTTAATATCTCCCATATTAATCCCTTCCAAACCCTGAAGTACTTTGGCGCGATTATCCGGAACAGCAGCCGAGGGTTTGGTTGGGGTTTCGCCCTCGGTGGTCTGCACACTTGGGTTATTCGCCGCAGGCGGCGCAACGCGGCCGCGGCTCTTCCACAACTACAGTCCGGTCACCATAACGGCTAGCACCATCAGTACCACAATAGCTATCATTATTCTCCCTTTCATATCCATTTCTCATATTATACGCCACTCCGGGTTTTATTAGAATCGGAGATAAGAATTCCAGAAGTTATAGAGTTCGCGCGTGGCTCTTAAATCACCCACATTGTACCTCGCGATATCAAGGAATTTCTTTTCCCTGAATAACCGGCCGACATCGTCCCCGGTTATTCCCTCGGCCTTGGGACTTTGAATCCCAAAAGCCTTAGCCCATAGATGCAGATTGCCCTTCCTTCTAACCGCGCCGTAGAAAGTAAGTTGATCCAGCAAGTCTATGTGGAGACAATCCCTTTGCTGGTAAAGGTATCTGCCCTCAACTAAATTTCTGGTCGGTCTGATCTTGTGGATTGCTGACCTTACCATCATAAACGGCGCGTCGAACGCCCGGCCGTTGAAGGTGATGAATTCCTGATAATTTCTGGCGCCCTGCCAAAAATTTTCCAACATCTCCTTCTCGGTCATTTGTCTAAACTTGATGTTGCCCTCGCTGAATTCTTTTATATTCTGCCCGGGCGCCTGGAAATAGACCGCGCCCTGATTCTTATCGCAGTCAAAAACGCCGATCACAATAATCTCGCCGGTAAGGGGCGAAAAGCCTAATCCTTCCTTTAATTCCTTTAAAGATTCATCGTAATCTTCGTCGCTCACAGATTCCTTTTTAATCCACCGCGTCAAAACATCTTGCGTGGTTTCATCCAGCGAATCGAAATCCACGCCTACGGTTTCAATATCAAAAACAAGTTTGGACATTTTTTAACGTATAATCGTTCCCGGCGGCACTTCATCCGCGGGCATAAGGATTACCGGCCCGTCGCCACTCGCGGCGGCGAGGAGCATCCCCTGGCTTTCAAGCGCCACTTGCCCTGAGTCGAACCGAAGGGTGAAGGTGCGCGGCTCCAGATTGGCTACAACTATTATTTCCCGCGCGGTCAAATTCTCCGGCGCGTACTTCCTGCCGATGCCGGCGATGATTTGGCGCGTCTCACTGCCCAGATCTACAACCAATTTAACCAACTTTTCCGATCCCTCCACCCTTTCGGCTGATGTCACTTTGCCCACCCGCAGATCAATATTCTTAAAATCTTCTATGTTTATCATTTTATATTTTAGTCAAATCTTTAAGCGGACAGTTCTCGTGTTTATGCGGCCTGGCCGGACAATACCGCCTGCCATATTCAATTATAAGATAAGTGAACTGAAACCAGTCTTTCTTGGGGATTATCGCCATAAGGTCGCGCTCAATCTTCACCGGATCCTTTTCCGCAGTGAGACTAAAGGCGCGCGAGAGGCGGATGACGTGCGTATCCACCGCGATCCCCTCCACCACACCGTAAGCGTTCCCCAAAATCACGTTCGCGCTCTTCCGCGCCACGCCGGGAATGGTGGTTATTTCTTTCATCGTGCGAGGAACCTCGCCGTGAAATTTTCCTCCTACTATTTTCGCCGCCGCCAGAATATTCTTGGCTTTGTTGCGGTAAAAACCGGTTGGGCGGATATTCTGCTCAAATTCGGCAATGGTCCGCCGGCTGGCGGACGCCTTAACGTAATCATCGAATGTCCGGTACTTCTTGAAAAGTTTTTCGGTCACCTCGTTCACTTTCTTGTCGGTACATTGGGCCGAAAGTACCACCGCGACAAGTAATTCCCAAGGATTGGAGTACTTGAGCGCGATTTCTGCGTCGGGGATAAGTTTTTTAAGTCTCTTCACTATCGTTGCCGCACGCTTTTTGCGCTCTTCCAATTCGTCGGTTAAAGATTTATTCATATAAAGTGGACTGATTATATTATTTCCTCTGGTCGTGCGGGCAGATAACGGTAGCGGAATAGATACTAGTTAGTAATCTCGAAACTAGCTAGAAAGGGTAAAAACTGATTCTGATAAGTAATATCTGGATAACTGGATTTACCCGATTGATAATCTTCAGTTAGATACCACTCTACATAAAAGACTTTGTCGCCGAATTTTCTAAAAGCCTCACCCAATTGTGCCCTTCCACTATTACCTTCCCCTATACCTACCACGCCTTCAAACCCGTTTCCTAAAGAGAAAGTATTAATTTGATGTTTTATGTGCCACTGATATTCTTTTTCAAAATCATTAGCAATAGATCCTTTTGTCGGTATCAAGGAAAGTTTATCGGAGTAATAAACACTTACCCCCGCACCATTTTCTGAATCAAATAATTTATTAGATCGGAAAATCTCGATTGCCTTGTATTTCATTAACTGGCCAGAAATCCCTTGAGGAAATGAGGTTTTATCCCAATGTCCCCAACCAGATGGGTATTTTACTTTAAACCCGTAATCCTGATTCTCATAAGTCAGCCAATTGACAGTTTTAGCTGTCAGCTCTTCGAGAGTTGGCAATTGAAGTTGACCTGCTGACGTCGCAGGTGGAGTAGATGGTGGGACGGTGGCAGTGGTGGTAGAGGGGGTTGTCTGGTTACTAGATGGTTGAGTAACCTGACCAGGCGAAGAATGAGGCTTCCTGAAATACAAGAGATAAGCCACCACCGATGCGGCCAGGACTACCGCTAATAGCCCGACCAAAACTCTCAATCTGGTCGTCCCCATCTTACGCCCCCCGAGTTCGCCATCTAACATTGAACTTTCCCTTCCCGCCATCACTCACTCATCCTATCACACCAATCCCGCTGTACCCACCCAGCCATCCCAATCTTATCATCGACAAACTTCTAGTATACTATAATACTGATCAGTATTATAGTATACTAAGTCTTAGTTAGGGCTATTTGTGGTATCAGATATCAAATATCAAGATATTAGCCGTGCCTTATTTCCATCACATCGCCATCCAAAACCGTATATTCCTTCCCCTCCAATCGCATCCAGCCCTTTTGTCTCGCAGCCGCCCACGAACCCTGCCCTGAGCCCCTCGGTCCTGAGCTCGGGGTCGAAGGACTTGCCGAATGGGCGGCTTCCAATAATTTATCCCACGCGATAACCTCGGCGCGGATGAACTTCTTTTCAAAATCGGTGTGGATTACGCCGGCGGCCTGCGGCGCTTTGGTCCCGCGTTCAATGGTCCAGCTTCTTGTTTCGTCCTCACCAGTCGTAAAGAAACTGATAAGCCCTAATACCTCGTAGGCTTTACGGATAAGCGTGCCTAAGTCCGCATCGCTGCTAAGATTGAAAACCAAATATTCGCTACCTAGCTTTTTGATCTCGTTTTTCAGCGTGTCCGTTACATCTCTCTCCTCGCCGTTCAAAAGATAAATCTGCGCTTTGGCTGTAAGCAGATTCAGTTCCTGAACAGCGGGTTCGTTTAAAACCTCGCGATTCAAGCGGTTAGCGAGTGATCCGGTGGCAAGCATATCGCGCACCTTACGCACCGCGTTTAAGTCCCTAATTTTGCTCTTATCTCCGGTCTTGGTTTCACTCTCAAGTTTCTGAACCCGCTTCTCCACGCTTTCCAAGTCTTTCAGGATAAGCTCGGTGTTCACGATACTCAAATCGCGCAAGGGATCAATATTCGATTCAACGTGAATTATTTCACCAGCCGGAAAGCAGCGCACCACCTGTACAATCGCCTTCACATCGCGGATAAACGCAAGAAACTGGTTCCCCAATCCCTCGCCCTTGTTCGCGCCTTTAACCAAGCCTGCGATATCGTAAAACTCCACGACCGCCGGAATTACCTTGGCAGACTTGCTCATTTTGGCGAGCTTATCCACTCGCTCGTCCGGCACCGCTACCACGCCGACATTAGGGTCAATGGTCGCGAAAGGATAATTTGCCGCAGTTACCTGCTGCTTGGTCAATAGATTAAATAGGGTCGATTTGCCTACGTTCGGCAGGCCGACTATGCCAATGGATAACTTCATTCTCGGTAGAGCAGGAAATCGATGAATTTATCAAATGCAGTTTTGGGCGGAGCGGTGTAGCCAGTTTTAAAATAGATATCTTTGAGGTGGCGGCGAGTCTCTCCCTCGCCAGCCCGGATAATCTCCGCGGCTTGCGGAAAATCCAGCCAATCAAAATGGCTCACTGCCGGGTGGACAACAAGATCGGCGTCCTGCAGCCGCTCGCGGGCGATCTGGTATTCAATCGCGGTTATTACCCTATCCATCAATTTGTAGGCGTTCCTCAAGTCAATCGCCTCTTCTGAAATATTCACCCAACCGGTGGTGACATCAACCGCGATCACAAAATTGACTCCCATATTTCTCACTATATCTGCCGGTATAGGGTTCACGAACCCGCCGTCCATTAGTAGTTTGCTGTCACTCTGGACTGGCGGGAAAACAAACGGGACCGCGATCGATGCGCGCACCGCTTCGGAGAGACTGCCGTCTTTCATAATTATCTCGTCTCCATTTTTGACGTTGGTCGCCACCGCCGCGAATGGGATAAGACAATCTTTAAATCGTTTTCCTTTTACTCCGCTCTCGACCGCATCGGTGACAGTTTTGTTTTTGAATAACACGCCGTCATGCTTCCAGAATATTTTCGTAAGCGGCGCCATATCCTTCTCGCGAATCTTCAAGAAGACATCTTCAAGCGAACGAATATCTTTAGTCGCTGCGTACCACGCGCCGACTAGAGCACCCATGCTCGTGCCGGCAACGGCGTGAATCGGGATACTGGCAGCTTCAAGCGCCTTTATGACGCCGATGTGCGCCAAACCCCTCGCTCCTCCGCCGCCCAAAGCTAGCCCGATTTTAGACGCCCTTTTCATTAATTCTATTTTACACTTTTCCTGAATACCGTTCTTAGCAACGCTGTCCTAATGCAAAACGATACTTTCTTCCGGCCCAATAGCGGCCGGCATAAGCCACGCCGACGCGGCCAGTCCGCTTAATTAATTTTTTACCCACCCGCACTCCGCGGTTCTCTATCCACAATCCGGTCTTAACCGAGCTGGTCCTATTATTGAGACCACGGCCTACCACAAACGCCTTGGTGATTTTGGCCGGACCGCTTATCCCATCCACCCCACGGATCAAAACGGCTGCCGGATAATCCTTCGGTCCGGTTACAATATTAAGCATCCAGTGCATACCGTAGGTGAAATAGACGTACCAATGCCCGGCCGGGCCGAACATAACTGCATTCCTCGCGGTCCGACCGCGGTGAGCATGGGAAGCTTTATCTCTAAACCCGTCGTAGGCCTCTACTTCGGTAATCATATAGGCCTCCGTTTTCCGCCCGCGCCGGCGGACTAAAAACTTACCCAATAAATCCTTGGCTACTTCCAAAGTCGGTCTGTCGAAAAACTCTCGGCTCAAAACTTTCCTCATAGGACCGCTTCGCGGAATTCACGGAGTATTTCTGAGGGCAAAGGCGCGCCGGGCTTGGTACGGGCGGGATATCTCCAAGCGGAGATCACCCGCCGATCTTTTCCTTTATCATTCACCATCACCCAGATTTCATAAGGCCGTTTTACGCTCCCTGCGACCTGCAACATCGCGACCGTATGCGGTGCAATGCCTTCCTCAACCCGAAACGGCGAATGCATTACCCGCCTCACCCGGGACTCGGATAAGGACCAGAACCGCATCTTCGCCTGCGCATGCCTTGTGAACAGAAATTTAGCCATTGCTACTGCTATAATACTAACAGTATGAAGAATTTCTTGAAACGCTGGAGCACGCTAGTATTAGCCGCGCTCCTTTTGACATCTTTTGGGATAATGTTCTCAATTTCCCGGCAGGAATCTCCAATCATGGACGAATTGGCACACATTCCGGCCGGCTACAGTTACCTTAAATACCAGGATTATCGCCTGAACCCCGAGCATCCGCCGCTCGTTAAAATGATTGCGGCGGCACCTTTACTGCTCATGAATCTAAACTTCCCGATAACAAGCTCGGCGTGGCAGAGCGACGCTAACGGACAATGGAGCGTCGGCAATTTATTCCTATACCACTCCGACAACAACGCAGACCAAGTAATCGACTGGGCGAGGGTAGGCCCGATTCTGCTTACGCTTCTCCTAATACTTATATCTTACATCTGGGCTAAGGAACTTGTAGGCGAATGGTGGGCGCTAATACCGGCATTCTTGGTGGGGCTCTCGCCTACCGTGCTTGCCCACGG
>Ga0210018_1001310_pt1 | contig 13043 bp, 10 predicted proteins | sample CryGeyCG2014_010_2_FD_183967 | JGI IMG/M metagenome (GOLD analysis project Ga0210018, IMG submission 183967) | Groundwater microbial communities from aquifer - Crystal Geyser CG09_land_8/20/14_0.10 (SPAdes) (version 2) | ecosystem: Environmental > Aquatic > Deep subsurface > Groundwater | place...
CCTGCTTTGACAATATGTCTAATTCTTTATTATAAAGCTGATAATAGGTATTGCCAACTCTTATATCATTGCCAATAAAGGTAAATTTATCAAAAAAACTTAAGGAAGGATTAATTATCTGTCTTCCGGCAAAGGAAAAATTCATATAAAAACGCCATGGCAAGAACAAAACTTTAAAATCATTCTTTTGTTCATTTAAATAATCATTTATCTGATACCAAGATTGAGGAAAATCATTAACTTTTAGCTGCCTTCCAAAACCCCAAATTATTTGATGTGTATTTATGATCGGTAAAAATATTAAGAAAGCTAAAAATAGCTTTATCATTTTTGAATTATTATTTTTTTGTAAGAAAGATTCAAAAAATAGACAAAAGAAAAAAATATAAACCAATAAAATCAAAGCCACCCATTTTTGCGGTTCCCTTAATCCTTTATAAAAAGGCAAATATTGATAAAAAGGTTTTGTTAATATCTCTGTTAGAGGATGAGCTTTACCAATGGCTAAAACGATCGCCATAAGAGTAAGAAAAAGAGTTATAAAGACTGAAAGTCTTTTTTTCTTATCTTTTAAACCAAGATAAATACCCAATAAAACAAAAATTAATATTAAAATACTTGAAACTCTAGAAAGGTAAGAATCTAAATGATATTTAAAAAACCCATCCCTTTCTCCCCAATGTCCATTTAAAGTTAAAACGTTAAGCCAAATATTGCCAATATTCCCCTTACTAGTCGCATAAAAAAGAAAATCATTCTGGCTAAATTCCGTTGATAGCTCCCCAATGCCATTTCTCTCTTTTAATGAAGGTAGGAGCCAATTGAAATTTATTAACGAGACAAAAATTAAAAAGACCAAAAAAGAAAAAATAATCTTTAAATAATCTTTTTGTTTTAAGAAAAAATATATCAAGATTGATAAAACCAACAGCCCAAGAATAAATAAACTATGAGGAAAGAGTAAAACAGCAATTCCATACAAAACTCCAGAAATAATCAAAAAAAGATATTTCTTTTTAAGAAAAAAATTAGTTAAAAACAAAACAACCCACGGATAAAAAGAAAGCCCTAGGATAACAGTTGTCTGCCCCATGACCATTCTTTCATAGACAAAGGGATTAAAAATAAAAAAAATACCGGCTAAATAACCTGTTAATTTATGCGACTTGCCAAAAAGATAAAAACAACCCAAGGCTCCAATAAAAAGTGGAGAAAACCATATCAACCTTTGAATTATCCAGGTAGGAATTAAAAAGCTTAACTTATCTAAAAAGAATAAGAAATAAGTCTGATTTGGAAGAAGATAATGAAGTTTATAAACGATCTTTGGATAAAAAAATAGCCCATCGTAAGAAAAAATAAAGCCTCTTTCAAAAAATGGGATAAATATAAAAAGAATTATTAAAAATAGAAAGAAAACTGATGGCAGGATCTTAGACAAAAGTTTCATCTGACAAGCAAAAATCTGGTGATGTTAAAAAGTCTCTTAAAATTCAAGTGCGAGAGAAAAACCAAGAAACGTTTTGGTGAAGAGAGGTAAAACTTTTTATAACAATATCTTTGGAGCTCTTTTAATTTTTTATAAGAAAGGTTTTTATTTATTAAAGCACTCCCCTCTTGCTTGCCAAACAAACGATAATCATTTGTTGCCAAGCGATAGCCCATCTTTTTTGCTTTAGCCAAAGAGTAAATTTCTGTTCCGGGAAAGGGGACTAAAATGGCAAAATTAGCCCCAACTACCGGCAACGATTTAGCAAATTCAGCAGTTTCCTTGATATCTTTTTCTGTTTCATAAGGTAAACCTAAAATAAAATAGCTGTGGACCTCAATACCCTGCTTTTGAGCCAGAATTATAACTTTTCTTATTTGCTCGGTCGTAATTCCTTTACCTGATTTTTCTAAAACTCGGTCACTGCCCGCTTCAACACCAATTCCAATGTAAAAACAGCCAGCCATTTTTAGGGCTTTAGCTATATCTCCATCAAGAGTATTTGCCCTAACCATAACTGACCATTTTATCTTTTTGTTTAATCCCTCTTCCTTAAGAAGTTTACAGATTTTCAAGGCATGTTCTTTAGAAATTCCAAAGGTTCCATCAATAACATCTATTCTATCTATTCTATATTTTTGGATAAGTTCTTTGATTTCTTTAACAGCCTTCTTGGGATTTTTCAGCCTTGCCTGACGCCCAACAGTTCTAAAACAAAACTTACAGCTGCATGGACAACCGCGAGTTGTTTCTAAAGGAAGGACTAAAATTTTTCTTTTTTGTCTTAAAAAACCAGCATAAACTGGTTGAACATATTTTTCCAAATCAAACAATTCATATTTTGGTGATGGCAACTTGTTAATATCGACAAAATTTTTGCGTGGCTGATTTTGGACAACCTCTCCATTTTCTTTACGATAGATTATCCCCTCTATATCTGCCAATCTCTTCCCTTTGACTATTTCTTCAAGGATTAATTCCCCTTCGCCAATCACCCCAATGTCAAAATTGGCAAATTCGTTCATTGTTTCCCTAGGTAGGGCAGAAAGGTGTGGACCACCAATTATAACCTTTACCTTATTGCCAAAAAATTTTTTAACAAAAGCGGCTGTTTTGTCAGCATTATAAATTTCAGTAGTAAAGGATGGAATGGCAACAAAATCAGGTTTAAATTTGATTAACTTATTTTTTATTTCATCTGCTGTTCCCTCGTTAACTAACTGGTATTGATCAATCACTTTAACCGGATAACCTTTACTTTTCAAATAAGTCGCTAAAGAAAGAATTCCGTAGCGAATAAACTTCTCTTGCATTTCGAAAATGTCTTTGTTTTCCTCAAAAATTAATGGGTGATTAAAAAAAATAATTTTTTTCATAAAAATTTATTTTCTTTTTAATAAGGCTATCCAAAAGCAAAACAGCAAATTTTTCGATTTAAAAATTTTAAATTTAGAAAATAATTTTGTCTTTATTTCATTGATTTTGTTAATATGATCAGCATCTACAGTTTTTTTTGAAAAACGTAGTTTATAGTCAATAAAATTGCCTAATTTATAAAGCAAATTCTCTGTAGGAATTGATAAAACTAAATAGCCTGTCTTTTTTAAGATTCTTTTAAAATCACTTAAAATCTCATCTAGATTGTCTATATGCTCTAAAACATCGGTACAAGCAATAAGATCAACTGATTTATCTTTAAAAGGGAGCTTTTTTGAGTATTTATCAATCTTGACTAATTGATAGTTGTTAAACCCTTCTTTTTTTAATATTTTATCGGCGTCGTTTAAAACTTCCTTCTTTATGTCAACACCAATTGTTTTCTTATATTTTGAACATAAATAAGCCATCAAAAGGCCACGCTGACAACCAAAATCAACGGCTAGGTTATTATTAGAAGAATCAATTTTTTCTAAAAGATTTGAAACCAAAAAAAGCCTCTTCCAGGCTAAATATCTTTTTATTAAATTATCAGAAATATAAATATAATTATGAGGTTTAATAATCTTACTGTTTAATATGCTATTCTCGAACTTATTGAAAGAAAATTTCTTATTCTTTTTCATTTTTTCCTGAAGAAAAGAGATTTTAGTAATAAACACGAAATTAAAAATAAAAATATTATTGTAATTAATCCACCAACTTCATAAAAAACCTGTGGTTTATAAATTAATTCTATTTCAAATTCATTTAAGCCAGGGGTAAAACCATTAATTTTTTCTAAATCATCTTTAGATACATACCAACCATTAGAAAAACCATTTACTAAAAAATGCTTATTTAGGGGAATTCCCTCCTTGATATTTTTAATGAAACTAATACTGGCCAAACCACCTTTTTTAAATTTTTCTTTATTATATGGTTTTAAATAAGCCTGCCAACCACTTTGAAAACTCTCGTTAAAAACAAACCAAAATGATTTATCAGCTTTTAAAATAGCCTTAAAGCTAGTTGGATTAGAATGATAAACATTCTCAATTTTTACAGGATCATCATTTCCATTCTTCAACTCAATAGATAACCAATTGAATGATTCTGAGCTAAATTTATAATTATGTGAACCATCTTTAAGTTCAATTGTAAAAGGCAATTTGTCTATTTTAAAATTATCAATTATTATTTCTTGGGAATTTTTATTATTTTTTAAATTTTTAGAATTAGCTTTAATTTCATAAAAACCACTATTGCCTAAATAAAAATTCCCTTTGTCTTGATAAAATAAATAAAGCTTCTTAAAGTTATCTTTATCAATAAAGAGTCCATCATTCTTAAATAAAACGGAACGTTCTTTATCTTCAAAATTATTAATTTCGTTAAATTGGCTAATCTCATTGCTATCACTAAAAATCAAAAAGCGTGAAACATAAAGATTAGGTTTATAATCATCTGTTTTCATTAGAAGTCCGTCTTCATCATTTATTATCACTTTATAGCCAAAGGCAATTAAGGAGTTGACTATTTTTTGATAGATTCGATAATCAACATTTTTAGCATTTTTAACCAGCATTATTTGACCAATTCCCAATTGTCTCAATATATTGGGATTAAAAGTCTTATTTTCTAAATTAATTTCCGGAAATGTAAAATTTCTGGTTCTTGGCAAGGTAGTTTGTATGGGCATAAAAGAAATTTGTTTTTGATGATTAAAAAAGACAACATTATATATGGGATAAGGTAAATCATTAAGCTGAAACATTGTTAATATTGGATAAACCAATAAATAAGAATTTTCGTCTAATTTCTCCCTAAAACGGGTAACTTTTTTTAATTGTTCATTGGTAACCTGGGCAAATTGAGAAGAATTATTAATTAAAAAAATTAATCCGAAAAATAATAACAAAACTGGAAGTGTAAGAAAATATTTGATAAATTTTTCTTTTCTCAATTGTGATAAATGTTCCAAAGAAAAACCAATCATAATAGAAAAGGGTATTGCCACTAAGGGAAGGACAGTATTCGTATCAATAGATAAAGGTGGATAAATAATAAAAACCACTTTTCTTATAAATTCCGCCTGTGAAATAAAATGGAAAGAAGATAAAAAGATTCCCGTCAAAAACAAAATTATGAGAAAAAGAAAATATTTATTTAGCTTTTTAAAAACAAGGAAGAAACTTATTAATAACGTACTTAACAAGAAGGGAACAACTATAAATAATAATTTTAAAAATATCAGGCTATATTGTCCCCCGTCGATAAAGTCAAAAAATCTTAAAGGTGATAATAGCGAGAGAGAATTAAAAACATTTTGATCTTGGGAATAAAAAGTAAAAGCAAAAGAATTGGCAAAAAATTCTTTCGAAGAAAACAAGCTATTTTCCGGAATTCTTAAAAAGACATAACTAATCGGAAATGAAAGAAAACTTAAGCTTATAAATCCCAAAAGGGCAACTTTCAAAGATAAAAAGAATTCCTTTTTATAATTTTTACCAGAATATATAAAATTAACAGCGTTCCAAATTAACAAAATTAAAAAATATAACCAATAACCATGAAGTGCTCCCAAAAAAGGGAAAATTAAAGTGTGTAAAAATAAATATTTTGCCTCCCCTTTTTGAAGATATCTTAAATAAAGATAAAGAAGCAGCGGTATTAAAAAGTAACTTTGGAGCAAATAATTATGTGGGAACCTCATAATTGTCCAAAAATTAACAAGATATATCATCACCGTTAAAAACCTTGAAGTTTTATTTTTAAAGAAGAATCCGGCCAAATAATAAATCCCTAAAGCACCAAGGGAAAAAATAAAAAAATAATAAATGAATTGCGTAAAATCATAATTATGTCCAAAAATCGAATAAATAAGCGTTCTCAATGGGAAAAAAATGTTGTGCTCCCAAAAATCAGAGCCAAAATCACCTTCTCTCCATGTAAAAAAAGGACTAGTAATAGACATTTCAGAAGAACTATCTATGGGAAAAACAGCATCTCCATTTAAAAAAATGCCTTTTTTTAGTAAGAACGAAGTTGGACCAAAAGCAATGACTAATAAAATTAATATCTGCCAAAACTTAGAATTAACTGAAAAGAATTTTTTCATAAAAAAATTTAAGCTTTTGTTAAAATTTTAATAAAAATTTTAACTGACTTTTTTGGATGCCTATAAGCCAAGGCTAAATAATTTGATAAATTAGAAAATAATTTACTAATCATCCGCGAAAAACTTAATTTTTGAATCGCAAAAGTTTCCAAATACAATTCTTCTAATTTATCTTTTGGTAAATTGGAACAAATCAAATTAGTGTTATCTTGACTAAACATACTCCAATCTATATCTTTAGCAATCATTTTCGATTTAACACAATCATCCCAAAGTTTGGTTCCGGGATAAGGTGTTGTTATATTTACGCCATACATATCTATATAATTAATATTGTCGCGTATAAATTTTTGGGTTAATTTTATATCTTTCTCTGTTTCTTGAGGATTACCGACCATAAAAGAGGCTGTCACATCAAAATTATATTTCTTACACAATCTTAATGCCTTTTCATTCATCTTTACCGAAGTCCCCTTTCTTAAAACATCAAGAATCTTTTGAGAACCAGATTCAAAGCCAAACACAATCTCCTTACACCCAACCTTTTTAATTTCCGCTAATACATCATCATTAATAAAATGAGAAGAAGCATTACATCCCCAAATAAAATTTAGATTTTTTTGCTTTATTAAACGGCATATCTCCTTTACCCTCTTCTTGTCAATCAAAAAATTGTCATCCATAAAAAAAATTGCCTTAATTCCATAGCCATTTATTAAAGACTCAACTTCCTCTATAACCCTTCTAGGGGAGCTAGATCGTAGTGGGGTAAACCTCCAACTATTATGACAAAAAATACATCTCATAGGGCAACCTCTACTGGTGAGAACTGTTGCAACTTTCGTATTGAATGGTAAAAAATATAAATGGCTAACCACATCACCAAGACGGTCCTTTGCTTTTGAGTAGAAATCTTGATTAATAAAAACTCTTTCAGGAAATGGATATGAATCTATACTTTTTTTAAGAGGCTTTTCTATTACACCTTTTTTGAGATTTTTTTTCAAAATGTTCAGCAAAGCTTCTTCGCCCTCGCCAACAACAACAATATCCGCATATTTTTTTGCCTCATTTGGCATCACCGTCGCATGAACTCCACCCATAATTGAGGTTATACCATTACTTTCTCTTACTTTTTTTAAAATTTCATACGCCCTGTTTGCTAATGGTGTTGTTGCTGTCACTCCAATATATTCAGGGGAAAACTTTTTTATGTCAGAAAAAATGTCATCTCCGGCTTGTTCATCGGAAATTCTAACGTTAAACCCATTTTGTTTAATAAAAGTGGCAAGATATAGTAATTGTAATGGCTCTGAAACAGACCATTTTTCTTCTTTGCCAGGATTTATTAGCATTAATTTTAACTTTTTTTTAGTCATACTAAATCAATTTTAATTTAAAATAATTCATCATTGCTTTTCTAGCTGCTTCAATGCCGTAATAGGTCTAAAATTTTTACATTATAATACTGAAGATATGTCGCTAAAGAAAGCAATTCTAAGGGTTCAGTTAAAAAACAATTAGAAGACTTAGAAGTGACATAGGGATTTATCAGTAACATTCTTTTACTATTCTCGACGTTTTCCATATTTTAATCACCTTAATCTTCAGATTTCCTTTTAACATATAGACTCGCTTTTAGTAATTCATTATAGTCATTAATGTTAACATTTTCCCCATCAAAAATATAACCGTATGCTTTTCCTTCTTTAGCGATACTATTAATAGTGTAGGTTATCTCTTTTTCATTCCTAACCGGATGAACAGGCGTTTTGTTAATAAATTCATATATTTCTGGGGCAAAAATATAAACCCCACAACCTCTAAATAAATACGGCGGTTTCTCTGGTTTCTCTAATATCTCAATCATTTGCCCATCTTTCTTAAGTTTAACCGAACAAGTACTTTGTAAAATCTTTCTATCTTCCTCTTTAACAATACCTTCCACGACTACTGCTCTTTTTTCAAAGAAGAGATCAACCATAGGCTGTAGAGATTTGGTAACCGTGCAGTCGTCGCCGTAAATGACTATAAACGGTTCTTTTCCAGTGTATTTCTCGGCTAATAAAATAGAATTGGCTGTCCCGTTTAGCTCTTTTTGCTCTATAAAATGAATTTTTGCTCTTAAATCCATTTTGATAAATTTAAAATATTCCATAATCTTTTCTTTATAAACATTAACAATGATATAAATATCTTCAATACCCAATAATTCCATTTGATTAACCACATAATGAATTATCGGACGATCATAAAGAGGAAAGAGGGCTTTGGGGAGCAAATTAGATAAATAACCTAATCTTTTTCCAGAGCCAGCGGCTGGAATGACACCAATTTTAATTTTTTTTTTCATTGAATAACCTCAAAAAGGTCTTTATTTTTTTGAATCCAATTAATTAAATTTGTCACACCTTCCTTAGGAAGAACTTTGGCTTGCCAGCCAAGATATTTTTTCACCTTATCACTATTACAAGCAAAATAAATTAAATCACCCATCCTAAAAGGTTTGTAATTAATCTTCACTTTTTTACCTAAAATTTCCTCTATTAACCAAATACATTCTATTAATGAAATCATTGTTTTCTTACCACCACCAACGTTATAGCAACCAGGCTTCTGTTTTTTATAAAAGGCATCAAAAGCTTTTACCAAATCATCAACATATAAAATATCCCTAACTTGTTTACCGGTACCAAAAATCGTTAAAGGATAATTCATAACCGCTCTGATGGCAAAATTAGCCACCCAACCATGATCTTCTCCGCCAAATTGTTGGGGACCATAAAGACCAGTTAATCTAAAAGAGGCTAAGGGTAATTTGTAGGTATCAATATAAGTCTGGATATATAAATCTAAAGTCCTTTTAGAAGCATGAAGGGGGGTTAATAACCCTTCAACTAAACGATGACTCTCATCTATTTCTGCCGGCTTTCTAATATATCTTGTTTCCCCCTCTTTGACTTCATCATTTATTTTATTGCCGTAAATATGAATCGTCGCACAAGAAACAGTCGGAATTTTATATTTTCTGGCAATTTCTAAAACATTAAATGTCCCGACAACATTGGTCGTAAAATCCAGCTCCGGCTGTTCCCAAGAAATAGTCATAGCCGGCTGAGCCGCAGTATGAATAATATAGTCAACTTTTTTAGCGTAAGATTCTAATGTTTTTCTGTCGCGAATATCTTCTTTTACTATTCCCACCTTGGCTTTTTTCAAAACATCAACATTGTAGTATCTAGCTTTGTCGCTAGAATAGCCATTACGTTTAAGTTCAAATTTGGTTAAACTATCATAGGCAATTACTTTTGCCCCCTGTTTTTTGTAATATTCGCAAGTGTGGGTTCCGGCAAAACCGCAACCACCTGTTACTAAAACTTTCATTTATAGAACTCCTTCTTTAAAAATATTTAGCATCTGTTCTGTAAACTTCTCCCAAGTTAAGTTATTCCTTATCCACTTTTGTGATTTTTCCAAGTTCCGCTTAAAATCAAGCTTATTATAATTCTTAAAAATAGTCAATATATTTTTAGATAAATCTTTTGAAACAACTCCCAAATTATTTTTACTAATGATACTTGCTGCGCCCATTGTCGGATAAACAATTATAGGAACTCCAGCGCTTAAAGCCTCAAATGGTGATAGCCAACCACCTTGAACTTTTATGGGGAAAACAGCAACATTACTTGAAGCATATAAATTTTTTATCACTTCTTGAGATAATTGGCCAGTAAAACAAACATGGTTATTTATTTTATTTTCCGAGACATAATTTTTCAGCATTTCTCCATATGAGGTTTTATCATTGCCAGCCAGAATAATTTTTATTTTTTTGATCTTATCTTTAAGATTTTTAATCGCTTTTAAACTCTCAAGTTGGTTTTTTTGAGGGGTGACAACGCCTACCTGAATAACAACAAATTTATTATCCAAATCATATTTTTTAATCAATTTTTTATCCGCTTTTGCTTTAGAAAAAAAATTATAATCAATGCCATAATTTATTATTTCAGGCTTAAGACTGTATCTTTTTATAAAATAATCAGCATTGTTCTGATCGGCAACAACAATTTTCTTAATAAAATTTCTAACAAGAAAAACGTCTAATTTTATCCCTAGAAACCTTATCAATTTTAACAAAAAATTGGGATTAGGATTCGTCCAAAGATCTGGAGGCTCATTACACATCCAAATAATTGGCTTAGACAAGCCCACCGCAGCCCAGGTAGTGGGGAAATTATGAACATTAATAACGTCATAATCTTTATAAACTTTTTTGATTAGATTTCTTAGGAGAAATATTTCTTTAATTAATCCTAAGGCAGATATTAATGATTTGCCCCTTATTTGAAAACCATATTGATTTTGTGGAAGGAAAAATTTTACCCCTTTTAATTTTTCTTTAAAATCCTTACTAATGGATAGGGTTACGATGGCACATTGATGATTTTTCTCTTGAAGAATAGAAACAAAATTATTTATAACTAACTCTGCCCCACCATAAAAATCTAAATGAGGATGAACTAACAGAATTTTCATAAAATGATCTATTTTTTAGGAATGGAGCAACTTTCTTTATAAATAGGACAGCCAATACAAAATGGGGGAACTTTACCAGCTCTAATTTCTTCTCTAAAATTTTTATATTTCTTTCCATACCAAATGTCTTTAAAACTTCTTTTAAAGACATTACCCATACTTAAATCTTTTTGTCTTTGTCTAGCGTTTCCCTCATTCATTACACAACATGGCATGACTTCGCCTGTTGTAAAGATAAAGGGCATTAACCAATTAGCGCAAGTGGAAATTGATGGTTTATTATCAAAAATAGATTCATTAAAAGCAATATTAATCCCAATTTTTTTTGATTTATTTTTAATTTTTACTTTTAATTTTTTTAAATCTTTAATATCAATCTCTTGATTCCTTATTTCCTTAAACCCATGAAGTAATGGTGTATATAAAACTTCAAAAACATCAACTTTTAAGGATTTCACAAAGTCTAAAAATTTTAAGGCCTCATGCATGTTATCTTTAATCAAAATATAATGAAAATTTAAAAATGGCGTAAAACTTTCTTTTTCTTTCTTTGATCGAACAAAATCTTTAATATTTTTTACCACTCTGTCAAAATTAGAATTTTTTATAATTGCATCACAAGTCTTAGCAGTTACACCGCACATTGAAATAAACATGATGTCAACTCCTAAGTCAATAATTTTTTCAGCTTTATTTTTATCCAAAAGAAAAAAATTATCTACTAGCTCAATGATTGGCTTTTGATTTTTTGAAACATACTCAACCATATTCATAAATTCTGGGTTACTAAAACTTTCTCCAATCCCAGTCATGCCGATCCACTTCAATTTAGGAAATTGATCAACAATTTTTTTAAATTGTTTAAAAGATGTATTAAGTGATTTCTCTTTCCAATAAGTATGCTCACACATCTTACAACGTAACGGACAAACTGTCGTTGGCTCAACTTCTAGAAAGGGCGGATAAAAATCCAATTTCAGAAGAGGAAAAATTTTGTTTGTCAAAAAACCCCGGAGAGTAAAATTTAGCCAAAGAGGATAAACCCAAAAAAGATTAAAAAATTTCTTTAGTCTTCCCTTTTTAAGTAAAAAGAAGACATATTTAAACATGAATTGTCTTTTTGTCATGGTAATCTTTTTTGTTAACTGTTTAAAGCATTATAAACACTCAAAGTTTTTTTGGCAATATTCTTCCAAAGTCTTTTTTCTCTTTCTTTCTTAACAAAATCATTAATTTTTATCTTTTGGTCAAAAAATTCTTTCATTTTTAAACTTAAATCTTGAGGGTTATTTTTAAAGACAATTTCTTTATTAGAGAACAATCCTTTTAAAGTCTCTGAAATTAAAAAAGGTTTTTTATAAGAAAAAGCCAAAGCTAAGGGTCCGCTGGCAGAGATTGCTACTTTATAAGGTAAAATCAGCAAGTCGATGGCCATAATGAATTTTTCAATATCTTCTTCCTTAACAAAACCCTGCCACCAAATTTGATCTTGAGGAATTTTTTTAGCCAAATCTTCAAGTTGTTTGTATTTTTTCAGATATTTGATATCGTTCGCCATTTTCGGATGTTTGCCTCCGGCGAAGATAAGCAGAGAATCTTTATCTGTCTTTGAATAATCAGCGAAAGCCTCAAGTAGCAAGTCTGGCGACTTATAGCCAGTCACATAGCCAAAAAATAAAACCACTCTCCTTTTCTTTATTCCCAAAAGCTGACGTGCTTTCTTGTAATCTATTTTAGATTTCAAATCCTCAACACCAAGAGAAATCACTGAGACTTTCTCTGATTTAACTCCGTAGTCATTAACTAAAAAATTCTTAAATAGTTGCTCATGGACAATAACTTTATCAGCCAACCTCCCAATGCCATTAAAAACAAAACCAAAAGCTAATCTAACTAAAAAGGCCGGTAAAACAATGCCATTTTCTTTAACAAATTCATTATTTATTGATTTTTTAGACAAAACACCATGAATCGTGACTATCGTTTTGACTCCCATTTTTCTTAGTTTAAGCAACAAATAAAGGAAAATGACTGAAGTAAAAATCTCCCCATATAATCTAAATTCTTGATGAAGATGAAGAATTTTTAAATCTTCTTTAACCACCTCTCGAATAATACTTTTAAAAAAACCAAAACCCCTTTTCCAAGTTCCTATGACTTTTACCTTTTTGTTGTTCTCATAAAAAGTGAATTTACCGTCCTCGGCATCTGTTAAAACAACTACTTTTAGATTTCTATCGTGTAAAACAAGACTTTCTACTAAATTTTTAGTATAAGCGGCAACTCCACCCTTATAAGAATGTCGCTGATTTTTTTCAGGATAGATGGAAACAACACCAAGTTTCATCGATTAATAAATAAAAATTAAGATTGCTTATAATTTTCTTTATTTTTCTTTTTATCGTAGTAGCGAAGAATTTTGAGTCTGTAAAAAACAGCCAAGGTATCAATCAGCATATTTTGGATTGTCTTCCATAA
>Ga0210018_1001313_pt1 | contig 13029 bp, 15 predicted proteins | sample CryGeyCG2014_010_2_FD_183967 | JGI IMG/M metagenome (GOLD analysis project Ga0210018, IMG submission 183967) | Groundwater microbial communities from aquifer - Crystal Geyser CG09_land_8/20/14_0.10 (SPAdes) (version 2) | ecosystem: Environmental > Aquatic > Deep subsurface > Groundwater | place...
ATCATAAAATCTTTTATAAATTTCAGAAAAAGTGAAAATTCCTTTATTGGTAAGAAGTTTAGTATCGCCCGCAAAACAGGTAGAATAAAAAGCCTCTTTTCCTTCTTCTGTCCCGACCAAAACGTAGGAAGCAGTGCCCATGGAGCCCGGAATCAAAACCGGCTGGCCTACTTCCCTATACTTCTCCGGAATATCAGGGCTACCAGGAGGAAAAGCCCTTGTTGAGCCTTTCCTATGCAAACATAGCTCTATCTCTCTTCCCTCAACCGTGTGTTTCTCAATTTTGGCAATGTTGTGGGCGACATCATAAAACGAGGCGAGCCGTAGCGACGCCGAAGTTAAAGATGAGCCGCCGCTCACCGCCTTAGCCCACGCTTTTCTGACAAAATAAGCTATCATTTGGCGGTTGGCCCAAGCGTAATTCGCCCCGCAGCACATGGCCAAAAAATACTTTTTCCCCTCGGGAGAATCCAGGGGACAGGCAGCCAATTCCCTGTCAGGCAGCTCTATTCCGTATTTTGACATTGCCTGCATCATGATTCCGATATGGTCTGTGGCAATTTGATGGCCCAGCCCCCGAGAACCAGTGTGAATCATAATAACCACCTGGTCTTTAAAAAGTCCGAATGTCTCGGCGGTCTTTGCATCAAAAATTTCGTCTACTTTTTGCACTTCACAGAAATGGTTCCCGCTCCCAAGAGTCCCAACTTGATCTCTTCCCCGGTTTTTTGCACGATCGGAAACCAACGAAGGATCGGCCTGAGGGAGTTTGCCTTGGGATTCGCAATTTTCCAGGTCTTCTTTCTCGCCATAACCCTGCTCCACCAGCCTCTGGGCTCCGTTCTGCAAAATCTTATCCATAGAGCTTATGTCGATTTTAATCTGCCTGCCCCTCCCCAGCCCAGAAGGAACCTGCCCCTGAATTTCCGTTGCCAATCTGTCCAGATGGGACCTTACTTCTTCTTCTTTATAATCAGATTTCAAAAGTTTCATGCCGCAGTTGATGTCATACCCGACTCCTCCGGGAGAAATTACCCCTTCTTTCGCATCTATGGCGGCTACTCCTCCGATGGGAAAACCGTAGCCTTCATGCATGTCGGGCATGGCTAAGCTGTAATTTATTATTCCGGGCAAAGCAGCCATATTAACTAATTGATCTAGAGATTTGTCGCAAAGAATATCGTCGAGCATCTTCTCTGAGGCGTAAAACCGAGCCGGCACCTTCATGCCTTTCCTGAAATTTTTGGGGATCTCCCAGAGCCAATCAGATATTTTGTTAATGTCTTCTTTTTTCATCGAGATTTTAATTTATTAAAATCGAAGATTGAAATGAATCAAAGATTCATTGAGTATTAAGCTTCAGCTTCTTAAATTCTTCGCGAACTACTTCTTTTTCGTTCCAGGGAATTTTCTTTCCTCCTTTCAGACATATCCACGGTTCGCACCCCTTGCCGGTAATTATCACCGTATCCTGCGGCTCGGCCAATTTCAAAGCTTCGCTGATTGCCTCTCTCCTGTCTAATATTTTTTGAACCACTGATTTATGCTGATTTGGCTGATTCATGCTGATTTTTTCAGCACCGACTGCTACCTGTCCAATAATTTCCATTGGATTTTCGTCATAGGGGTCTTCGTTGGTAATAATAACTTTATCACAATATTTAGCCGCAATCCCTCCAAGGACCGGTCTCTTCCACTTGTCTCTTCCTCCGCCGCAGGCGCCCAATACACAAATTAATTTCGAATTTCGAATTTCGAATTTCGAATTTCGTAAAGTCTCATAGACTTTACGAAGGGCGTTGGGAGTAAAGGCGTAATCAACAAACACCCTGAAGGGCTCTGACATCACTTCTTCCATTCTTCCCGGAATTCCCTTAACTTTTTCTACGGCTCTTTTGCAGGTTTCCAGGCCAACCCCCTGAGACAAGCCAACGCAGATCGCCGCCAGGGCATTATAAATATTAAAGTCGCCCGGAACTCCGAGGTTGAATTGAATGTCCTTATTGTTTATATCCCCCCGTTCCAAGCCGTAAGTGTATTTCTTTTTGGCCCTGAAGCGAAGAAAATAATCTGCATTTCCGTCGTCAATATTAATGATATGAATATTTTTAACCGCCTGGAACAGTTTCCCCTTTGCCGCCTTGTACTTCTCGAACCCGCCGTGCGCTTCAATGTGTTCAGGGCTCAAATTGGTGAAAACTGCCGCCTCAAAATCAATGAACTTGTGGCGATATTGCTTTATTCCTTCCGAAGTCACTTCCAGAATCGCAAATTTGCAGCCTGCGTCCTTGGCGCGCCTCAGAAACCTCTGGATGAAGAACCTGCCGGGCATTGTCATTTTATAAGCGTTCGGCTGTTCCTTGTCTTTGATCTTAAATCTTATGGACGATTGAGAAGCAACCGGAATGCCCGCTTCCTCGAAGATTTTAGTTATGAATTCAACCACCGTCGATTTGCCGTTGGTGCCGGTAACGCCGATCACTTTCAGTTTTTTCGATGGGAACCTGTATAAAACAGCGCCTAAAACAGCGAGGGCAAAATGATACCAACCAAGCAAAAAAGAGGGGGTAATTTTTCTCAATAAAGAAATCATATGTTTTATCTTAACTTAAACTTGAATAAAGGGGAAATTTGAGATAAAAAGAGGCCCGTGCGACATACGCCACACGGGCCAAGGTAACCAAGGAGCCGAAAGCTCCAACTCTCAAGATCCCAAGTTCTTGAGAGTTACTTGCCGGCAACCAGCCAACACCAGCCGCCGTAGAATTCGCTGCCAGACCAGCCGAAGCTGGAGGAGTCCCACTCGCCCCCGAAACCGCTAAGGCAGGCCACGCGCGGGTGGCCTTTCGGATCCTGCCACTCAGAACCACCAAAGATCACATGCCCTTTGCCGTCGGGCTTTGAGAACCGGGCCTTAAAAGGCTCTCGCGCCTGGCCCTCAACAAGACGGTAGCCCATCTTGTCGGCGCGTTTTCGCGCTTCCTCGAGGTTCCGCATATAGCCCAAGCAGATGAGCTTCGCACGATAGGTCGACTTGCCAGAAAGCTTAGGACCAAGGTATTTCCAGCCGCTGGGGTTGTAGCCGGCGGAGGTCACGACCTCCATCGGGTCGACATCGTTGTCAATATCGAGGTCGAACCACTCATTGTCGGCGGGAACGGCATTCAACCGCCGCTTCGCGAACGCCCCACGGATATCGGCAACAAAAGGTCCTTTGCTGCCGATGATGGCTTGAGCCTCCTCAAACGTAAGGTCTGGGGGTATGACTCCGGTCATGGTGGCGACGATGTCGCCTCGCTGTCCATCGGTCATCTTTCGGACTGTTTCGTTTTTCACGAACTGTTCCTCCTTTTTTTGTTTTGAATCCAAGTCAGGCCGTCTCGGATTCTACCTTGAAAGAACTATTCACCTCCTTTCTTTTTTAGATTTGGATGGCCTGATAATTTTATATTATAACAATCAACCATCTTTTTGTCAATCATCGGAATTTATGTTTGTATATAAGTATATATTACTTATATACATACATTGCCTTAATAAATTACCTGAGTTATAATAATATGTAGCATAATTAATCTAACCAATTAAACGTATGTTTATTTTGTCGGCCATAAAAAATATATATTACACATATGAAACCAATACATAAGATAAAAACAAGATATTACGCTAAAGAAATTCTCAAATATCTTCTTCTATCGGGGGCGACTTTTATTGCGGCGTCGTCTCCTTATTTTGTTTTTAACTTGAGTCAAAAGATTTTTAAGGATAGAAAAATTGTTAGAAAAAAAATTAATAACTCATTCTGGTATTTGAAGAAAAAAGGGCTTTTACAACTAAAAAGGCAGAAACATGATGTTTGCATTGCTTTGACTAAAGGAGGAAGAAAGAGGGCCGGAAAATACCAAATTGACGATTTATATATTGAAAGGCCTAAAAAATGGGATAAAAAATGGCGGATTGTTATTTTTGACATCCCCAATTCCTCGGCTGTTGTACGTAATGTATTTCGGAGAAAATTAAAAGAATTTGGTTTTTATCTTCTTCAAAGAAGCGTTTGGATATATCCTTTTGAATGTCGAGAAGAAATAAATTTTCTAAGAGAATTTTTAGGCACTGGTAAGCGACAAATTCAAATTCTAGAAGTAAACCAATTAGAGGATGACCGTTTTCTGCGAAAGGTATTTAAAGTTTGAATCTGACTATCTAACAAATAAAACGTACGTTTGATTAATTAGACTATTATAAAATATGTTTAGACTTGTTTCAAAATTTAAACCAACGGGAGACCAGCCCAAAGCCATAAAGAAACTGACCAAGAACATAAAATCTGGAGTTAAAAACCAGGTGCTTTTGGGCGTAACCGGCTCGGGAAAGACGTTCACTATGGCTAAAGTCATTGAAAATATTCAAAAACCTACTCTTATCATCGTTATGAATAAAACTCTAGCGGCACAATTATATCAAGAATTTAAGGAATTTTTTCCAAATGCAGGGGTCCATTTCTTTACAAGCTACTACGATTACTACCAGCCGGAAGCGTATATCCCCCAAACAGACACCTACATCGAGAAAGACGCAAGGATAAACGAAGAAATCGACAAATTAAGGCATGCTGCCACCCAGGATTTGTTGACCAGAAAAGACGTGATCGTGGTGGCTTCGGTTTCCTGCATTTATAACATCGGTTCTCCTCAGGATTATGAAAAAGTTTCACTTGAAATCAGGGCCGGACAGAAGATCAAGAGAAAGGAGCTGGTCTCTCGCTTAACCTCCCTGCAATACCAGAGGAATGACATTGATCAAAAGCCCGGCACTTTCAGGGCCAGGGGAAGTATCGTTGATATTTTTCTGGTCAACGGCCAGGGAATTTTAAGGGTGGAATTTCTCGGCGACGAAATCGACAAAATTTTACTTTCTCGGGAGATTTTAAGCCCTGCATACCATACGTTGGATGCCGCATACCGCATATTCCCCGCTCATTTCTGGGTTGCTCCCCAGAATAAATTAGAAGCAGCCCTTGGGAGCATAAAACTTGAACTGCAGGAACAAATAAAAAAACTTAAAAAGCAAAAAAAACCGCTGGCGGCCCGACGACTGGAACAAAGAACTAATTACGATTTGGAAATGCTGGCCGAGAACGGTTATTGCCACGGAGTGGAAAATTATTCCCGCCACTTGGAATTCAGGAAGCCGGGACAGGCGCCTTATGCCCTGCTGGATTATTATTCCGGAGACTTTTTGATTTTTGTCGACGAATCTCACATAACCCTGCCGCAATTGCGAGCCATGGCCACCCAGGACCGGGCCCGCAAAAAAACGTTGATAGAATACGGCTTCAGGCTTCCTTCGGCCATAGACAACCGGCCTTTGGCTTTTGAAGAGTTTAACAAAAAAATCTCCCGAATAATCTACGTTTCCGCCACCCCCGAACAATACGAAAAAGAAAAAGCCGGAAAAAAATACATTGTCGAGCAATTAATCAGGCCGACAGGACTTTTGGAACCATCTATTGAGATAAGGCCGACCAAAAATCAAGTTGAAGACCTGATCAGGGAAATCAGAGAAAGAAGAAAGAAAATACAGGAAGATTACAACCGAATACACAAAATCGTTCCTCGGGCCATAAAAAAGGAAATCCGGGACTGGCTCTTTGCTAAAAAGGCAGAAGTTGTTTCTGAATTCGGGCCGATCAACGACATAAAACTCTTAAGGGGGGAAATGCAAAAATCAGCCAAAAATCTTGATTTTGAAAGAGCGGCCGAACTGAGAGACTTGATTAAAAAAATAAAAAGTGCTAAAGATTAATATATATGGCAATTACTAAGGCGGCAAAAAAAGCGCTTCGCCAAAGCATAAGAAGGAAAGCGAGAAACGTCAAAAAAAAGACCAAATTAAAAAACCTGCTCAAGGAGGTCAAAAATTTGCTTGCCCAAAAAAAATCCAATGAGGCAAAAAAACTTCTGCCCCAGGTTTACAAATTTCTGGATAAAGCCGCAAAAACCGGACTCATGAAAAAGAACACCGCTTCCAGGATGAAATCCAGAATTACTAAATCTTTAAATCTCGGACAAAAGTAAATCCAATCCCGTCTCGGGATTTATCTTTCCGGTCTTTACGGCCAAGTCTACTTGAAAAATCTTCCGGTAGATTTTTTTTAATTCCGGAAAACTAAATTTACCGGCCTGTTCGTAGCTCTTTCTGACGACGAAGGGGTGTAGGTTCGAGGTCTTTGAGATGGTGTAGTAGGGGCGGTTTCGCTCGATTAAGTCCTTCACCACCAAAAGATTCCTGAACTGATAATTGATCATGGAAAAAAGGTAAAGAGGATTGTCCCCCTTTTCCAGGTGCGCTTTTAAAAGCACCAAGGCCCGTCTTTTGTTCTTCTGGGCGATGGCGTCAATCGTTTTAAAAATGTCTGATTCGATTCTGGGTTTAACCAAAAGGTCGATATCCTCAAAGAGAATTTTATTCTCTTTTTTACCTTCGCCTTGCGAGGCTCGGTAATTGACGAGCTTTTTGATTTCGTTGCTCATCTGCCACAGATCGTTGCCTACAAAATTAACCAGTTTTTCAACGATGCCGAGGTCAACCTCGATTTTATAGACTAAAAACTCTTTTTTCACCCAGTTTTTAAGTTTTTCTCCCTCGAGAGGAGCAAATTCCTGAATTTTGGCATTTTTTTTAAGAAACTTTAGCGAAAGATCCGTGGCCTTTATTTTATTTTCTTCGCATATCACTATGTTTATGTCTTCCGAAGTTTTCGCCTTCTTGAGAAACTCTAAAAGTCCTTCGTTGCCAGAAATCGACAAAAGATTTTTAAAAATAATCAGCTTTTTTTCGCCAAACATCGAAACCATCTGAGCGTCGTTTGCAATTTCGTCCAAGCTGAAATTCTCCTCTGCAAAATATTTTAAGCTCAGCCCGCTTTTGTGGGCTTTTTTGTAACTTTCGATTATTTCATTCAACTTCTTCTGCATTCTGTATGTGTCCTGTCCGTAAAGAAAAATCAACATGGCTTTTGGCACTTTGGGCAAAAATAGGCCGATCTTCCGACAACCTTAATTTTTTTAATCACGGAGCCGCAACGGCGGCATTTTTGCCCCTCTTTTTGATAAACCTTATGTTGTTTTACATAATTTCCTTTTTTACCGCAAGCATCGACATAATGTTCTACGGAAGAGCCGTGAGATTTTATGGCCGCTTTCAGAATTTTCTTGATGTTTTGGTATATTTTTTTTATTTCCTCTTCTTTCAAGGCCTTGACCTGACGCAAAGGATGCACTTTGGAAGCGAATAAAATCTCGTTTGAATAAATATTGCCTATGCCAGCGATAAATCTCTGATCCATTAACAAGGGTTTAATTTTAGAATTGGGCCTCTTCCGCAGAATCTCCTTGAAGGCGTTGAAATCAAGCGTCAAGGGTTCCGGCCCCAAGGCACTCTCCATTTGCTTTGTATCTTTTACTTTTTTCCACCAGCCAAACTTGCGGACGTCGTTAAAAACCAATTTTGTTCCGTCGTTAAAATTAAAAACCTTGCGCGTGTGAGGCAAGATTTTACCGTTAAAAACCAATTGGCCGGTCATTTTCAAATGGACAAGCAAGCTTGAACCCTGGGCGAAATCAATGATCAGGATTTTTGCTCTCCTGCGCAGATTGGTGATTTTTTTCCCGTCCAGTTTTTTGCCGACAATCTTTTTCAACAGCTGAAGCCTGATCGTTTCGACTTCAGGAAGCTCGGGCATGTTTTATTTCAAAACCGCTTTGATCTTCTCTATGATTTCACCGGGAGTGAAGTGAGCTTTGATTAGGTAGTCTGCCGCTCCAAGCTTCAGCCCTTTCTCCACGTCTTCCTTCTGGCCGAGATTGGAAAGAATAATCACCGGGATGGAGGAAACCGAAGGATCCTCTTTCATTTGAGAGAGAACCTCAAAGCCGTCAATGCCGGGCAGAATAAGGTCGAGAAGAACCAGGCCCGGTTTCTCCTCTTTAATTTTTTTGATTCCCTCTTCTCCGTCTATCGCCTCGGAAATTGGATAGCCCTCCTTGGTCAGCTTTTGAGAGATTAATTCTCGAAGGAATTTATCGTCCTCTATGATCAAAATTTCTTTCATAGTAATTAAATATATAATAAATTTTGATAAAAAGAATTTTGAACGCAGTGAAAAATCCTTGCTATTAAAATTGTTTTACTCATAATAACGTATTGAAACTCGTTAGCCGATTTGTTTTTTTATTTTCTCAATCACCTCCTGCGGGTCAAACTCTGTTTTTATAAGCCAGTCTCTAGCTCCCATTTTCTGCGCCCGGTCTATTTCAACCGGCTGGCCGGAGTTGGAAATCACTATTACCGGAATCTTTTTCAGATCCTTGTCTGCCTGCATGTGTTCCATTACCTCAAACCCTTCCATTTTGGGCATAATGATATCAAGCAGAACTAAATCCGGCTTTTTTTCTTTCATTGCCGCCAACCCTTCTTCGCCGTTTCTGGCAACCCTGATTTCGTAGCCTTCTTGGGCTATTTTCCTTTGAAGAAGGTCGATCATTATCTCTTCATCCTCTATTAGTAAAATTTTCTTTGCCATACCCCGTATATCATCTTCCAGAACCAAACGTTTATTCGCTGAATGGTTCTGAATTAATTATTATGCTGTGCCCCTTGTTGCTTTTGATTGTCTTATTCTGCTGCGTTTGGTTTGTTGCGAATAACTGGAAGTTGTATTACGGGGCATATATTGATTATATCTAAAATTTAATTAAAAATCCACAGAAGTCGTCGCCCAGGCCAATGCATCTTTTTTCCTCTACGCTGGAGTTGCTGATGCTTGTTTCTCCCTCAAGCATGGTTATAGAACCCCGTTTGGAGATAACGCCGTCCAAATATCCTTCAATAAATCCTTCCTCGAAAAAACAAAGGTTCTTGAGGACATTGGGAACTTCGGCAGTCAAGGAAGAGCTGTAAATTTTAATTTGGGCGCTTCTCAGTTTGGGCATCAGTTCAATTTCTATTTTTCCCTCTTTCAGCGTTTCCAGAATTTTCTTGATTTCCTCCAGAACCAAGGAAATTTCCGATTTCTCTGATTTCGTGCCGATTCTCTTGCCGAATTTCATGCCGGCAAATCTCAGGGCCGACTGGTATCCGACTGAAGCCCACTGCAAGGAAAAAACCAACATCCTGTAGAGACGGATGTCTATTACATCTCCTAAATCCTTTCTCAAAACCTTAAGAGGCTTTCCTTCCAATATGTTTCTAAGATCCTTTTCCAGGTCTTCAATTAACTTTTCCATAGAACCTACCGCTCCTCTATTTTACTATATATTTTTTGGCCAAAAGATAACTTCCCCTAATCAGATAGATGCTGGCAATTACCTGGACAATGAAGAAAACTATCAATAAAACCTGGCCGACAACCCATTGATAAAGAATCGGCACCTCGATCAACTCGTGAATCGTGCCCCAAACCATTGCCAACCAGAAGATTTTCCATTCTTCGGGGATGGGCCGCTCGGCGTAAAACTTCTTCAAATATTTGATAATCCAGTAAGCACCCATGAGGAAACCGAAGACAATGGGGATGTGCACCAATAAAACGTACAGGCTGAAGCCGAGGGGGCCGATAGCCAAAGGATTTACGGCGTGAAATTCTAAAATAGGCATGGTTTTTAAGAAGAAACTTCTTTATACAAGAAATAAGCTCCGAGACCGACGAAGAGGCCTCCTACGGCATGGGGAATCACCAAAAGAAGGTTCATCTCAAGCAGGCCTGCATTCGGCCATTCATAATAGCCGAGCATTTCTCCGATTTCAGCGATTGAAGTGATGAAAATGCCCCAGAGAATGAATTTCCAGGATTTGGGAACTTCCCTGCCGGCAAAATAACCTCGGGTATACTGGACAATGTAGTAGGTCGCGATGATAAAGGCGACTGCGGCAAAAATCAAGCCGAAAAGCGTAGGCCACTTTAACCAGCCGAGAGGCTGGCCCATAAGCGTATTTATATCAAAGTATTCTATTCCGATTACCGGGGGATTAGGACTGCTGGGTACAAGCATAATATTTTCGGAATTTAGTGTTTTTTTCGACCTTTTTAAATGTCTTACTTGATTTTACTATTTGTAGACAGATAAGCAATAAGCAACCATTGGATAACTTCCACCAGAACAACCGTCAAAAACCCCGCTATCCCTCCTTTCATTATTAAAAATATGACTATCGGGAATTCTATCGCCTCCATTCCTCCGATTATCACTGCTCCCTTTTTTAAAAGTTTACAGGCAAATATCAGCCAGGTCTGGATTATGTTTATTGCGACAAAAACGATGATTAAAACAAGAACTATGGGTTGCATGCAAAATTAAAACTCTTTCAGAAATTCCGTAAACTCTTCTTTCACCGGCAAAGTAAAATGAAATGTGGTTCCTTTATTCTCTTCCGATTCAAACCAAATTTTTCCTCCGTGGGCTTCGATTATGTTTTTACTGATGAAAATACCCAGCCCGGAGCCCTCGGTATCCATGCGCATCACGTTGGCCCCCCTGAAGAATTTGGTGAAGACTCTTCCTTTTTGGTCGCTCGGAATGCCGACTCCCGTATCCTGAATTTTAAATTCAATTTCTTTCGTTTTTTTCAGATAGTCCAGCTCTACCGTTATCTTTCCGCCGGGAGGCGTATATTTGACCGCGTTATCCAAAAGATTATCAACGGCAACTCTCATTTTTTCCACGTCAATTATAATCCTGGGAATTTTAGTCTTTATTTTTTTAAATTCCAGCTTGATATTTTTTCTGTCAACGTTGTCTTTGTGCGAATTCAGCACAAAATGCACGACGTTATCGAAATTGCTCAAAGCGGGCTTGTAAAGATATCTCCCTTCTTCAATCCTGGTCACGTCCAGAAGGTCGTTAATCAGACTGATCATTCTTTCGTTGGATTTATAGGTTTTTTCAATGAACTCCTGCTGCTCGGGAGTAATTTCTCCCAGGTCTCCGTCCAAAAGCATCTTTAGGGTCCATTTGATGGCCGCCAGAGGAGTACGTAATTGATGGGCGGCCAGGGAAACGAATTCTGTTTTAACCCTCTCAACCAGTTTTTCCCTGGTGATATCGTGGAGAACGACTAAAACCCCCAGCTCCTCTTCATTACTCATCATGGGCACGCTCGATATTTCCAAAACCAGATTTTCCTTGATTTTCAGTTCTTTTCTGAAAATACCCTTGATCTCTTTGCCAAGAAGGTTGGTCAAAGGGGTAAGGGCCGGTTCCGCGGCGAGCTCGACGACTGATTTTCCTATTACGTTTTTGAATTGAACGTTGAAAAAAATCTCTGCCTGAGGGTTTATCAAAGAAAGTTTGTTTTCTTTGTTAAAGACCAGCAAGCCGTCGGAGAAATTGGTAATAATGGAGAGGGTTTTATTCTTTTCTTCTTCGCTCTTCTTCCGCGATTCCTCCACGTCTTCCAACATATTCATCAGGGCCTTTCTGGAATCTTCCAATTCCCTCGTCTTTTTCTCCAGCTCTTGGAATTCGCTCTCTCTTTTTTCCTGGATTTCAGACAACTTCAAATCTCTTCTGATCAGCATCTTGGCGATCCGGTCTAATTCGGCAATCTCACTTTCTCTTCTCTTTACTTCCTTAATAATTTTTTGATGAGAATTTCTTTTCATTTCAAAGCCCAAAAAACAAAAGTCCTTTAAGTGCTTAGCTTATTTCTAATTTTTGATTTTTTGGCTACTCTCCCAATGCCAGCAAAGCCATGGTCTCATTATGCCAGACCGAAAAACATTCCGGTCCTAAACTTCCTGCCAGAGGAGCTAGTTCTCCATAAGTGTAAAAACCAATCAAGGGAATTTCTTTCCCCAGAACTTCCTGAATAGCCGCAATCTCTTCTCCTCTTCTTGCTCCTAAGAGTTTACTTCGAGCCATGCAGTTAAAAACAAAAACCACTTTTGGCTTTACTCCTTTAAGTTGAGCCAAAGCTCCTTTAGCTGCTTCTTTGGCTGACTGAATGGCTTTGTCCGGATCGCCCAACATTAATCTAACTTCTGAGCCTTGAGGAATCTCTGCCGCACAGGTAATTTCTCTTTTCTCGTTGGCAATGACTACGTCTCGAATCAAAAATTCCGGACTTCCTTCAACGCTCATTCCTAAAGGATAAGTATAAGCCATTCTGGCAATCGGTTCTTTAATCAACTCTTCAGCTCTCTTCCCAAAATAATCCTCATAAATAGACAGGGCTGGACGATTATTCACCTCAATCAGCTTGGCTCCTTTAGTTTTAGTCACCTTCATTGGCAGACCAATTGGTTCCCAACCATGACGGACTCCCACTCCAAAGGAAAACTTACCGGAAAGACCAACTCCAATCACAGCGCCATTTAAAACCTGGCCATTGCAGTACTGATAAGTCTTTTGAAAAAGAAAGTCATCTCCAGCTGCGCCGCCGATAATTGGAAAATTTTTACCAAAAACTTCTTGAAACCCTCTGGCAATTGCTGCTCCGTTTTCTGGCAAACCCTCAGTAAGAGCCATAATCAGATCAATCTTTCCCTCGGCTTTTTCTTTTATTTCTCGGGCTGCCATTGCTCCGGCTTTCTGAGAATCTTTCTCTGCGCCCGTTCCTACTCCAATTATGAAGTCAATCGTATTCGAGCTTAAAGCCATGACTGCCACATGTTTTGACACCGGTCCTTCGGTAGTAATTTCTCCAGAATCACTACAGCCAACCAGGGGAATTTCTTTGGAAACCGATCTCACTCCTTCCAGCATCTTTTTTTGATCGTAGGCAACTGTTGAAAAAACAAAAATTAAATTGGCCTCACCGCCAGCTTCACTCAAGGCCTGTTTTGCCGCTTCGGTTCCAGCTTTTGTGGCATCGGGATTATTGCTTTTTCCTATACCAGCTTTAATCATAAATTTTTTCTTATTTATTTATCTTTTTCGACCTTTAAATTTTCTAGTTCTTCTTTTAATCTTTTTACCTCTTCTTTTAATTCTACCATTTTTAGCTCCCGACCTACGGCTAATTTAT
>Ga0210018_1001314_pt1 | contig 13028 bp, 12 predicted proteins | sample CryGeyCG2014_010_2_FD_183967 | JGI IMG/M metagenome (GOLD analysis project Ga0210018, IMG submission 183967) | Groundwater microbial communities from aquifer - Crystal Geyser CG09_land_8/20/14_0.10 (SPAdes) (version 2) | ecosystem: Environmental > Aquatic > Deep subsurface > Groundwater | place...
CCAGAGGATTATTGTTTTTCCTTTATTTATTTGTTCGGCTTTACCGGCGGCAGTCAAGATTAAAAAGGCAGCATAAATTATTAAAATCGGACCAATGGCCAAAGCTAAAACCACCAGAAAATTAATTAAGGCATCTATCGCCTCCCAAAGAGTACCTTTATTTAGAGGATTTATCAGGTCTATCGGACCACCCCCATCTCCTCCCGGTGGTTCCGGACCACCCCCATCTCCTCCCGGTGGTGCTGGTGCCTGCTCACTAGTGAAAGAGAAAATTGGAGAGGAATCGATGGGAGAACCCGCAGCATTATAAGCAGTAACTCCCCAGGTATAGGCAGTTAAATAATTTATGTTGCCAACGGTTAAATCAAGAAAACCAAAAGTACAAACTCCAGCTGAGCAAACCGAAGATAGGATATTGTCCTCCGATTGGGTAAATTGATCGATGTCCAAAATATATTTTGTTGCCCCAGTTACTTCATTCCATTGAAAATAATCATCAACCGGAATATTAGACGTTCCATTAGTAGGATTGATTAAAGTTAAAGGAGAGGCTGAACAAACTTGGGCAAAAATTAACCCAAAAATTCCGATTGCCAAAAATTTTAAAACTTTTTTTCTCATTGTTTTATCTTAACATTTTTTACTATTTAATAACAGTTACCCAAGCAGTTTGGCATTCGGTTTTTAATCCTTTTTCATCAGAAACAATTACCTTTGGCTCAAAAGTACTTTCTTTTTCATAATGATAAATAGGCTTTTCTTCATTTGAATTTTTTCCATCGCCAAAATCCCAGAGGTAAGAAATTTTATCACCATCTGGATCAGTAGCTGAAATATCAAATTGAAACTCAGTCTGGATGGTTCCCTCAGTCGGATTTACTTTGCAAAAAGATATTTGAGGAGGGTGGTTGGTTGTCACTTTCACCTTTTTTTGTTTTCCGAAACCTAAATTTCCAGCTATATCGGCGCATCCAAAATTAATTAAAAAATCGCCTTCTTTTTCAAATTTATAATTTGCCAAAACCCGGCATTGATTTTCATTTTCACAGGGAATAGGCGAAATCTCAGTTGGAATTTCAATAGATTGCCCGTTTACATAAAACCAGCAGCCAATAATTTTACTATTATCAGAAGTTGTTGTTTCAAAAGGATAACTTTTATTTAATTCCAGATTTCGTTCTGAAATAATTCCACCAATCTCCGGTTTAATTAAATCAATATTAAAAACCCGACTTTTCCAACCCGAACTGTTACCGGCTTTATCAAAAGATATCGTCGAAACCTTGCATTTTCCAGAAGAGCAGATTTTTCCTTCCCCAACCGGAATAGTCATCTTGACTGGATCACATTTTCTAAAACCTCCGGCAGCTTGGTTGGTTCTTAAATCTTCAATAATATATCGACACCCCTTTTCTCCGGGTATAAAATCAACCAGACCAGAACCCAGATCAGAATCATAAATTGTTACTTCAAAATTATGATTCCACCAGGATTTATCCTCTGGCGAAATTATGGCAGTTGATGGCGGAATTTTATCTTTTTCGACTTCCGGTGGTAATTCTTCATTAGGAACTTTTTTAGTAGCCGGAGTTTTGACTAAAAAAATAAAATAAATAAAAATCCCGATTCCAATAAGGGTTAGCAGAGAAAGCCAGAATTTTTTTGAGGTTCGAAATTTTCTCACTTTGTAGAAGCGGATAATTAAAGGAAAACCGTTGCTAAATTGCTACCTTTTTATTCACTCTTTCGGTTTTATAACCTCATCGATTAAGCCGTATTCTTTCGCTTCCTCCGAGGAGAGATAAAAATCGCGGTCGGTATCTCTTTCAACTTTTTCCAAGGGTTGACCGGTGTGTTTGGCTAAAATTTTATTTACCTTCTCTTTTAATTTGATTATCTGTTTTGCGGCAATTTCAACCTCAATCGCTTCTCCACTGACCCCACTGACTGCCACCTGGTGAAGCAAAATCTGGCCATTGGGCAAGGAATATCTTTTTCCTTTAGTACCAGCGGCCAAAAGTACCGCTGCACCTGAAGCAGCGCTTCCTATACAAACAGTGGAAACCGGGCATTTTATATATTGCATCGTATCATAAATCGCCAGGGCCGAAGTCAAAATTCCGCCCGGTGAATTAATATAAAGCTGGATGTCTTTTTTGGGATCTTTGGAAGCCAAAAAGAGAAGTTGAGCAATAACCGAATTGGCTACCGAATCGATAATTGGATTCCCGAGGAAAATAATTCTTTCTAGCAATAACCGAGAATAAATATCATATGCTCTCTCACCATATTGTGTTTTTTCAATGACAGTTGGAATAAGATTCATACTTTTATATTAGCAAATTTATTTTTCTTTTTCTATTTTTTCTTCAGCTTTTTCCGGTGCCCTGACATCTATTTTCCAGCCGGTTAATTTAGCGGCTAATCTCACATTCTGGCCATTTTTACCAATAGCCAAAGAAATTTGGTCTTCCGGAACGATAACCAGGGCTTTGTTTTTTGGCATTATTTTTATCTCTAAAACCTTGGCCGGAGATAAAGCATTAGCAATGTATTTTTCCGGTTCCTCAGAATATTCAATAATGTCAATTTTTTCTCCTCCCAATTCATTAATTACCACCTGAACTCTGGTTCCTCTTTGACCGACACTGGCACCAATTGGATCAATTTCTTTTACATTTGAGAAAACAGCAATTTTTGTTCTGGAACCTGCCTCCCTGGCTATTGCTTTTATTTCAACCTGACCGGCCGAAATCTCAGGGACTTCTAATTCAAAAAGTTTAGAGACTAATTTTGGGTAACTCCGGGATAAAAAAATTAAGGGACCTTTTGGCGTTTCTTCAACTTTCAAGACATAAACCTTCAATCTCTGCCCGGGTCGATAAAATTCTCCGGGAGCTTGTTCTTCTTTTATTAAAATTCCCAGGGTTTTACCGATGTCTAAAAAAACATTGCGGGTTTCTACTCTTTGGATAATTCCCGAGATAATTTGACCCTCTTTTCCTTTATATTCTTTCAAAATACTTTCTTTTTCTGCTTCTCTTATTCTTTGCAAGATAACCTGTTTGGCTGTCTGGGCGGCAATTCGACCGTAATCTTCTTGAGTTTTTAGAGAAATTAGTAATTCCTCTCCCGGTTTGATTTTTGGATTTATTTTCTTAGCCTCATCGGCCATAATATGTCTTTCCGGATTAAAACGAACTTTTTCTTTACCCGCCGTAGCCTTGGCGAAGGCGGGCTCTTCCCCCTCCTTCACTAAAGCTTCGGACTCCAATCCTCCCGCCACCCTCCCGCCTTCGGCGGGCCCCTCGGGCAAGACTTTTAGTTTTTCTAATTCTTTAGTCGAAGAAGACTTCGTCTTCTTCTCCACCTTCGCTTCTTCCAGAAGCTCGCTTTCAGAATAAATCATTTTTTTGTCAACAACTAATTTTACCTGACAAAATTCAATCTGGCCTGATTTTAAGTCAAGTTTAGCTCTAATTATCTGCCCTTTTTTCCCATAATCCTTTTTATAAGCAGCGGCCCAGGCCTGTTCAATTGTTTCCAAAACTTTTTCTTGGGGAATTCCTTTTTCCTCAGCAATCTGAGTAATAGCTGATAAAAATTCTTTTGTTTCCATAAAATTAAATGTCCGTTTTCCGGACTAATAAGTTATTTTAGCTTATTTTTTGATTTTGTCAAATGTTTTATAATCTCTTTTAATCTTAAATTTGGACAAAACTCATCATTATCGAAAATTAACCGATTTCTAATTAGTTCTTTTTTCTTTAGGGATAACTCTCCAATTGGGCTTAATCTCTTAATAAAAATTGGCAAAAGCGACAATATTGGCAAAAGTCCAACCCTGGCAACTTCGCCAAAATAAGCCGTCAGGATAATAGTAGTTAGTAAAAAGAAAATAGTAGCGATGGAAGCATTCCAAATTAAAACGAGAAGGATAGATGGAATCAAAGAAAATCCTAAAATTTTAGGAGACAAAGCTAAAAAGGCACCAAAGAAAGTTCCGATACCTCTCCCGCCGGCAAATTTTAAAAAGATACTCCAGTTATGTCCGGTTACTGCCGCTACTCCGGAAAGAGCTTGAATTTGGGGAGAAAAACCAAAATTTTTAGCCAGCCAAACAGCCAAAAATCCTTTACCAACATCTAAAATTCCAGTTAAAAATCCTTGCCAAAAACCAATGTTTCTGAATACATTAGAACCGGAAGTCTTTCTCCAGCCAATTTTTAAAATGTTCTTTCCAGTAGAAACTTTTGTAATTAAAAAACCTGAAGGAATTGAACCCAAAACATAGCCAATGCTCACGGCAAAAAGGGAAGACAAAATTGGATTCATATTTTCTTTAATCCTGTCTTTCGATTAAATAATTAACAAATTCTTTTAATCTTTTTTTAGCTGGAGAGGGATTCAGGACCCTATCTGCCTCTTCCCAAGCCTCTCTCATAATTTTTTTCGCTACCTTTTTTGCGTATTCAATGCTATCATATTTTTTTATTATTTCTATTGCTTCTTTCCTTTCCTCTAAATCATCGGTATGTTTATTCAATATCTCAATCAATCTTTTTTTATCTTTTTTAGTAGCTTTTTTTAAAGTATTAATTACCATTAAAGTTCTCTTCCCTTCTTTGATATCATTGCCAAAAGATTTGCCAAATTTTTCTCTTTCTTTTCCGGCTAAAGAAATGTCTAAAATATCATCTTGAATTTGAAAAGCCACACCCACTGTTTCAGCTACTCTTCCCACTACTTTGGCTAATTTCTCATCCCCTTTTAAAAGTACCACTGCCAATTTAGCCGCCATTCTCGAAAGGCAACCCGTCTTAAAGGCGCACATTTGGAGGTATTCTTTTTCATTGATTTTTTTTACTTTGCCTTTATGCCAAAAAATATCTGTTCCTTGACCGAGATGAATATTTATCATTTCTTGGATATAGGTTTCATAAGCCTTGACTAAAATTTCTGGTTTAAATTTCTTTCGGTTTTTTATCAAAGCTAAAAGAGGTAAGAAATAGAGAAAATTCCCGGCATTTAAGGCAATATCTTCCCCAAAAATTCTATGCAAACAAGGTTTTCCCCTCCTCAATTCACTTTGGTCTTCCAAATCATCGCAGATCAGAGATCCTTCGTGCGCCAGTTCTGGAATAATAAGAAAATCTTTCACTTTTTCAATATTGCCACCAACTGCCTCAGTAACCAATAAAAACAAAACCGGTCGCCATCTTTTTCCACCCCGGCTGATAAAATTCCAGATAGGTTTTATTAAAGATTCCTCAACAGCTTTTTTACTAAAAATATATCGAGGTTTGCCAAAAGTAAAATTTAGCCATTTTTTAGTTACTTTTTTTGGCAGGTATTTTTCAATCATTCCATCGATTTCCGGTTTCAATTTTTCCAAATAATCAACTATTTTTTCTTCTTGGCTTCTAATTTTCATTTTTTAAAGAGGTATATTTCCGTGTTTTCTGGCAACTTTTGGTTCCCTTTTATTCAAAAGTGACTCCAAACATTTAATCAAAGTAATTCTCGTATCCTTGGGATGCAAGATTATATCTATCTGCCCCATTTTTGCTGCTTGATAGGGGTTAAGAAAAGTTTCTCTTAATTGGGCAATTTTTTCCTTTTCAAATTTTTCCGGATCTTTACTTTCTGAAATTTCTTTTTTAAAAATTATTTTTACTGCCTGTTCAGGTCCCATAACTGCAATTTGGGCTGAGGGCCAGGCAATCACTTTATCAAAACCTAATTCCTTCGAAACCAGAGCAATATAGGCTCCGCCAAATGCCTTTCTCAAAATCAAAGAAATTTTTGGGCAGGTTGCCTCTGAAAAGGCATACAAAACCTTTGCCCCATGCCTGATGATTCCTCCCCATTCTTGTTCCCCTCCCGGCAAATACCCCGGGCAATCAACCAAATTGATTAAAGGAATGTTAAAGGTATCGCAAAACCTAACAAATCTGGAAATTTTGTCTGAGGAATTTATGTCCAAAGCCCCAGCCAAAACTTTTGGTTGATTAGCAATAATTCCAATTGAGTGACCATTCAATCTGGCAAAACCAATTATTAAATTTTTGGCAAAATCTGCTTGAACCTCAAAAAATGAATTTTTGTCAAAAATTTCAGAAATCACATCTTTCATCTCGTAGCCCTTTTCTTCTTCTTCGGGAACAATCTCCAATAATCTTAATCTTTCTTCAACTTCAAAAAACTCGGAAATTAAACTTTTTTGTTCCGGTGGATTTTCCAAATTGTTCTGGGGTAAATAAGAGAAAAGTTTTTTCACTGCCAAAAAACAATCTTTTTCGTTTTCAAAAACAAAATGAGCCGTCCCTGATTTTTGAGAATGGGAAATTGCTCCCCCTAATTCATCTAATGAAATTTCTTGACCAGTCACTTTGCGAATCACCTCAGGTCCAGTAATGAACATAAATGAGATTCCCTTGACCATAAAAATGAAATCTGAAAGTCCCGGGGCATAGCAGGCTCCGCCGGCCGAAGGTCCGGCTATTATCGAAATTTGGGGGATGACTCCCGAAGCCTTCACCTGAGTTCTAAAAATCGCCCCGTAGGCATCTAAGGCTGAGGTACCTTCTTGAATTCTGGCTCCACCGGAATCATAAATTCCAATAATTGGGCAGCCAGTTTTCAAAGCCAAATCATAAACCTTCAAAATCTTTTTTCCATGCATTTCGCCCAAGGTCCCACCAATTTTTGAGAAATCCTGAGAAAAAAGATAAACCGGCCGGCCATTTATTTTGCCAAAACCACAAATTACGGCGTCTCCGGGAAATTTCTTTTTCTCCAAACCAAAATTTGAAATCCTACTTTCAACAAATGGGTCTAACTCAACAAAGGTGCCCGGATCCAAAAACAGATTAATTCTTTCCCGGGCAGTCAATTTCCCTTTTTGATGTTGTTTCTCAATCAGCTCGGGACTTTCTAACTCTTTCAATTTCTTATTTAATTTTTCAATTTCTTTTTCAAAATTCATGTTATTCACTGATTACTTTTAATTGTTCTTTTATTCTCTCAATAATTTGTTTTAGAATTTTTTCATTATCAACTTTTTTCCCTAACTCTATTTTAAACGATGTTGCTATATTTTCCAAATCTTTTGGGAAACGAGCAATATTGGTATTAATGCCGATTCCCATTACTGAAAATTTAACTTCTTTAGCTTCAATAACATTCTCTGTTATCACTCCAGCCACTTTTTTCCCATTTAAATAGACATCGTTTGGAAGTTTGATAAATGGCTCCAAATTGAATTTTTCCTTTATGTATTTTCCGATAATGAAAGCTGATATGATTGTCAGTGTTTGTAAATCATCAATGTTCGACTTTGGCAAAATAACTGAAAAATAAAGCCCGCCCCTTGGGGAATACCAAAAATCTCCCTTTCTTCCTTTTCCTCCTGTTTGTTCTTTCGCTAAGATAACTTGCCATGGCTTTGGATTTTCCAATTTTTTGGCAAAATCTTGAGTTGACTCTATCTTTTCAAGTTCAACTATTGGCATACAATTCGTATCTAATTCGCATATTAATTCGTGTATCTTTGTTTTAAATTAATTTTATTAAAACTTCATCCTTTTTTATCTTTTGACCTTTTTTGACCAAAATTTCCTTTATTTTTCCCTCAAACTCAGAAACGAGCTCATTTTCCATTTTCATTGAAGAAAGGGTCAAAACCTTTTGATTTTTTTTGACAAAATCTGCTTCTTTGATAAAAATTTCAGAAATTACTCCATCAATTGGAGCCAAAATTTCCTTTTTCAAAAAATTCCTTTTTGGTAGAGAAACTTGAGGGATTGAGATTTCTTTTTCCTCTTTTCCAAAAAGAAACTCCTTTCCCTTAACAACTATTTTTACCTTCCCACAACCTGACTCAGAAATTTCAATATCATAAACTTTTTCTCCAATTTTAATCTTCATTTTTGTTCTAACATTTTTAATCTCTCTGACATCACCCAATTTGAGACTTCCTTTTTTTCTGGGGAAATTTCCTTTTCCTTTAAGGATTTGTAAATTTGGAAAATGATTTCGGCAATTTCTTTTTCCTCTATTCCCATTCTCGGAATTTCAACGATTTTTTGGGGAAATAATTCTCTTAAAATTCCGCTTTTCTCAATATAGTTTGTAAAATAATTTCCATTTTTGAAATCCTCTTTCTCCAAAAGCACTTTGAAAAATGGAATTGTGGTTGGCACCCCTTCAATTTGAAATTCCTCCAAAGCCCTTTTTAATTTTGAAATTGCCTCTTCTCTATCTTTGCCCAAAGAAATTAATTTTGCCAAAAGAGAATCAAAATAGGGCTCAATTTCTTGACCTTCATGTAAAAATGTATGCAAAAAAATTCCCTGACCACCGGGGGGAATGTATTTTGTAATTTTCCCAGGAGAAGGTCTAAAGTTTTTTTGAGGATCCTCAGCCAAAATTCTGGCCTCGATTGCGAAACCTTGAAAATTGACATCATCTTGAGAAAATTTAATTTTTTCTCCCTGAGAAATTCTGATTTGCTGTTCAACCAAATCAATTCCTGTTCTGGCTTCAGTTATCGGATGCTCAACTTGAATTCTGGGATTTACTTCCAAAAAATAAAAATTCTTATCTTTATCTACTAGAAATTCAACTGTTCCCACTCCCTGATATCTCAATTCCTTTAAAAGTTCTATTGCCAATTTTGCCATCTCTTCTCTTTTTTCGTCGGGCAAAAACATTGAAGGCGATTCCTCTAACAATTTTTGAAATCTTCTCTGAATCGAACACTCCCTTTCTCCCAAATGTAAAAAATTTTTTCCATCGGATATAATTTGAAACTCAATATGCTTTGCCTCTGGCAGATATTTTTCCAGAAAAAATTCGGTATCAGAAAATGCCATTGACATTTGCCTTCTGATACCCAAAGCAATTGTAAATACTTCCCCGAAGCTAATTTCTCCATTTATCGCCTTAATCCCAATTCCTCCTCCCCCTTTTCTTGATTTCAAAACAAATGGTGGCCTAATTGCTAAAATCCATTTTCTAAGATCCCTCAAAGAATTAATTGAACCATCGCTCATTGGCAAAATTGGAATTCCCACTCTCTTGGCAATTTTCTTGGCTTCAATTTTATCTTCCAATTTTTTTAGAGTTTTAAAATAAGGGCCAATGAATTTTATTCCTTTTCTCTCACAAAGCTTGGCAAAGAGCCAATTTTCAGCCAAAAATCCATAACCGGGATGGATGGCATCAACCCTGGCTTTTTTGGCAATCTCCAAAATCCTTTTAATATCCAAATATCCCTGGGGTCCTTCCCTTTCCAAATAGTAAAATTCGTCGGATAGCGAAGTTTCAATAAAATTTGATTCTTCACCTTTTTTGGGTAAAATCGTGACAGTTTTGATTCCCATCTCTTTGCAGGTCCTGATAATCCTTAAGGCAATCTCTCCCCGATTGGCAATGAGAATTTTTTTAATTTCCATAAGGATAAGGTTTCCCCGATAATTTTGAAATTTCGACCATTATTTCATCTGTAATTTTGACTAAAAAATTGTTGAATTCCTGATAATTTTTAAATTCATTTCCTAATTTGAAAAGCATTGGCTTTCCAATTTCTACTTTTTTCTTTAATTTTCCTATTTTTGAAATTCCTACTGGCAGAATTGGTAAGTTGGTTCTCAAGGCTATTTCCGCCACTCCGGTTTTTCCTTTTAATAATTCAGTTTTTTTATTACTATTTCCCTCAGGATAAATTATTAATATCTTGTCTTCGCCTAAAACTTTTTCCATTTTTTCTAAAACTTTTTCTTTCTGATAATCTTTGGGTTTGAAAGTAATTGTCTCGGCAAAAAAATCTAAAATTAATCTCAAAAGACCATTTAATCCTTCTCTTTTCCCCAAAAAACAAAAGTCTTTAAATCTTTCTTCAAAGGCTTGGCTGATTAACCAATGGTCAAGATTATTGATGTGATTTGAGGCAATAATGAAGTTTCCGTTTTTTGGAATATTTTCTTTTCCTTTTATTTCTCCCAGAAAAAATGTCTTAATAATGGGAAAAACAAAAACTTTATTAAAGATAACAAAACTTCTTTTCATAGCTTAGAGTAGAGATTGGCAATTTCTTTCATCACTTTTTCTGTAATATCCAAAGCAATCTTTTTGTATTCCGTTGACTGACAGTCAAAATTTTTTGCTTCCTCAATTTGTTCTTTAAAAAATAAAGGTTTTCCAATATTAATTTCAACAATCCTTTTTATTTTAGGGAAAGTTCTGCCCGGTGGCATCAATTCAAATGTGCCTTTAATTGCCACTGGTAAAATTGGGACCCCGCATATCAAATGAAGTTTTGCAATTCCAGGAAAAGCTTTTTGAATTTCTCCGGTTCTTGTTCTCGTCCCCTCAGGATAGATTACCAAAATATCTCCCTTTTTTAAGACTTTTATTGCTTCCCTGAGAGCTCTCTTTCTCGATTCCTCACTTTTCCTATTAACAGGAATTACACCGCCAAAAAAATAAATTAGATAAAGGAAAAGTTTTATTCCACCAGAATATTGATCAGTTTGGCCAATATGGTGAAATCTTCGGGGAACGCAAACATAGCTGGTGGTAATCTGATCTAAATGGCTTTGATGATTGACGGCCAAAATAAAATTTTCTTTAGGAAAATTTTCCCAGCCCCTTACCTCTTTAATTAAAAATCTGTCAACAATTGGCTTTATAAAAATTTTACAAAACCAAGAAAGAATTCTATTCATAACTTTACAACTTACAACTCACAACTTATAACCAGAAAATTCTAAAAAGTTATCAGTTATTAGTTGTTTAGTTGTTTAGTTAGCGTAGCTATAATTTCTTCGATTATTTCCTGACAACTTTTAATTTCCTTAATCCCTCCGGCCGAAAGTCCGCAAAGAAGAGGGACTTTTGCAATATTTCCAGCTGCCACCTTTGAACCGGCAAACCTATCAGCCCTTATCTCTTCTGGGAAAGGATTTTTCTCTTCAAGTTCTTTAATTTTTTTTGCCAATTCGTTTTCAATAACCCGAACCGGATGACCAGTAAACCTGGCCAGGACCATAATATTTTCATCGGTTGCCGAAATCACTGCTTTTTTATAGTTTTCGTGAACCTGACACTCCTTGGAAGCCAAAAATCTTGTTCCCATTTGAATACCATCGGCTCCCAGTAAAAAAGCGGCGGCAGCGGTTTTACCATTATAAATTCCACCAGCCGCAATAAGAGGAATTTTTTCCAAAAGGGCTTTTGCCTGGGGAATAAGACAAAAAGTGGTATTTTCTCCAATATGACCGCCGGATTCCAGTCCTTCAACCACCACCGCATCAGCGCCGTTGTCTTCCATTTTTTTAGCTAATCTTGCCAAGGCAACGACTGGAATGACCTTAATTCCAGCTGCCTGGAGATAGTGGAAAACAGGCAGGGGATTTCCGCCACCGGTAAAAACCACTGGTATTTGCTCTCTAATGATTACTTTTATCAATTCGGGAGCACCGGGATTTTGCATTAAAAGATTAACTCCAAAAGGTTTATCAGTTAAACTTTTAGTTTTTTTAATTTCTTCCTCAAGCCAAGTAGGAGGGAAAAAACCAGAGCCAATTACTCCCAGTCCGCCAGCGTTAGAAACAGCTGAAACCAATTTTGATTCGGAAACTCCAGCCATCCCTCCTTGAATGATTGGGTATTTAATATTCAAAAGTTGAGTTAATTTATTATTAAACATATGAGGCTTTAACCATTAAGGGTTCTTTTTTTAAAATCGCATTCGCCTCTTTGACCAGTTCTTGAAGTAATTCTTTAACCGAAACTATCTTATTTACTCGCCAGACATTAGAACCGGCAAAAACCAAACCATTTTCTATATCGCCCTTTCTGGCATTTTCCAGAGCTTGTAAAATGCAATAACTTTTATCACAAACCATTCCGATACATCCCCGGCACTTTTTTGGGTCCGGTTTTGGCGCCTTTCCTTCTAAAATTTTTTTAACGAAAGGAGTTTTAATCGCTCGGCCCGGCAAACCAACCGGCGAATGAATAATAACAACATCTTCTTTTTTGGCTTTTAAATGGGCTTCTTTAAAATTTTGGTGAACATCGCATTCTTCGGTGGCGACAAAACGGGTAGCCATCTGGACTCCTTTGGCTCCGGTCCTTAACATCTCGACGATGTCTCTACCGTCAAATATGCCGCCAGCCGCAATTAAGGGAATTTTCACTTTTTTTACCACTTCCTTGACAATATCAATTGTCTTTCTAAAAGGATGCCCTTTGGGAAAACCCAGATGCCCGCCGGCATCTTCTCCTTCAATAACAATAGCCGCTGCTCCCATAGCTTCCCCTTTTTGGGCAACCTTAAGCGATGAAGCCATGGAAAATATTGGAACATTATATTTTCTTCCTAATTCAAAAATGTCTTCTCTAAATCCGGCTCCTTGAATAACTAAATCGATTTTTTCCTCCATAGCTGCCTTTACCAATTCAAGAAAATGACCGACTACGCCCATAATGTTTATTCCAATTATTCCTTTGGGTCCGGCAATTTTTCTGGCCTGTCTTATCTCCGATTTAACTTCATTTGGGTCACTCATACCCGAAACAGCGATGATACCTATTGCTCCTTCTTTAGCCACATTGCCAGCTAAATTGTGCAACGACACTCTCACGGCCATACCACCTTGAATAATTGGAATTTTAGCAAAAATGTTTCCTATTCTTAAAGGGGGTAGTTTAGTTTGAGCTATAGGTTTTCCTTCTTTCTCTTCAAGATATTTCGTTTTAAATTCGTCTTTATCTACCACGGCTACACTAAAGCGCACTTCGCATTTTCTATCCTCTCCAACATAGGCCTCCCCTTTGAAATTGGCGATTTTAAATCCGTAAAACCCTAAAAGTTTAACTTGGTATTTTATTTTATCACCAGGGAAAATTGGTTTGTAAAAAAAGGCGCTTCTAACCTGGTAGGCTAAAAGGTGATTTTTTTTATGACCCTCTCCCATCTTCTTTCTTAAAAGAATGGTGGCTATCTGGGCAATTCCTTC
>Ga0210018_1001317_pt1 | contig 13018 bp, 13 predicted proteins | sample CryGeyCG2014_010_2_FD_183967 | JGI IMG/M metagenome (GOLD analysis project Ga0210018, IMG submission 183967) | Groundwater microbial communities from aquifer - Crystal Geyser CG09_land_8/20/14_0.10 (SPAdes) (version 2) | ecosystem: Environmental > Aquatic > Deep subsurface > Groundwater | place...
ATAACAAGTACCAAGACCGAGAAACACGTCTGTTTTCGGCGAAAAATCCTGAACATCTTGTTCGCCGCCAGGTCCACGTCCGCCAACTAAAACTTGTCTTAGGGCTATGGCTTTTGAACCATCGTTGTCAAGACCAAAATCAGCTGTAATCACATCGTCAACATAATAAGTGGACTTATTCGGAGTAAAACGCAGAGGCGATGCTATTTTCACTTGGGGCAGTTTGGGTATATTGCTTTTGGCCGTGAGCCAAAATTGATCGTCGGTGGGAGCACTAAAGGTGACGTCAGCCAATATCGTCATAAGGTTTAATTTTTCAGGAACCTCAATCAAGTTAATTATATCTCCGAGTACCCGCGCTGTATTAGCCGTATTTAGAATTGAGTCCTTCTCCCCCCAGATTGCCTTAATGAATTGCCAGATTTGTTTTTTGGATTCCTTAAGTGAAAAAACAAACTTAGCAAAAGATTGAACCGCCTCCTCGGTTTCGCCAGCGGCTATAGCGGCAATACAAGCAATAAGTGAAGCTGCTGTGTCGTTTTTTAGAGCATCTCCAGCCACCTCAAATCCCTCAATAGACGTATTAAACAGCAAATCCCTAAATTGTTCTGGAGAAAAATCTGTAGAAAATATCCCTCGGCAAATCATATCAATAGACAACATCGCAAAAGCCGCGGGTGCTCTTTCAACATCGCGTCTCGCGTCAAATTGAAGCACTTGCATATCAAAAAATTCTATGTTTTTGAATGTCTTTTTTTGATATGGCCCCATTAAGAAAACGTAGGGGATTTTGTCTTCACCCACCACAACATTATGCTGTGACTGATTAAATTCAAGTTCCACTTGAAACCAAGTACCTGTGAGATTGCTAATAACCACATCCGCTGTTACTGAATTGTCTTTGGCTTGTTGCCTGTTCTCCCATAAAATTCTAAAAGCATCATTGATGCTGTAAGAAATCAGGTCAATGTTTTGTGGCAACGCCTTAAAAGCCAAACCATTCATTAAGAGAAATACCATGCTTAGAAAAACCACCGTGCTAAGAACTTTCTTAACTTTCATTACCAATCACTCCTTGTTTATCAGTTAAAAGCTGTCAATTATTCAATTTTTCAGCTTTATCCAATTGTTAACGAACTAACCATTACTAATCGAACCGGATCGAAACTAATCAATTTGCAAACTCTTGAGGAATAAGTCAAAAACGTCTTTATTGTTCTTGTTGTTTTTCAGGTTTTCAATATAGAAGATATCAAATAATCTATCGTCTTTAGTCATGTGCACCCTAGAGGATATTTGTCCTGGAAGATCGGCGTCAATCCTGATTGCGGGCATATCATTAACAGCTACATCTTTAAAAAAGTCAAGATAATCATCTTCCTCTTTTGCTCCTATTATGCGGTCGTTATTTTTATTAGCCCAGTCATTCCATTCTCGAGGATTGAGCTTTTCGGGGTTGTCGTAAACAGTAAAACGAATGGTCGTACGCTCCGCCTCTTTTTTTAGCGAGAAACTTTCTTTTTCAGTTTCGCTAAAAAAAGGCGCATATTGCCAGTCGGTTTTTGTTCTCGTCTCTGTCCCGAATTGATAATCCCTCGGATACTTTACCTGAAAACCATTTTTCTCGCTTTTGTAGGTTTTCCAGTAAATTGTAGGAAAGAATTCCGGTTGAATCAAAAAAGCCCAACTGGCCGAAACAATTGCCAAGGCCACGATACAGATTAAAACGACCAAAACAATCTTTTTCTTTTTACTTTTTTTAGTGTCTATGTTTAAATTTTGTTCAAGATTTTCCATATTTTTACTATTAGATAGTTTACAAAAACTTGTTTTTGACTTATCTTTAGATTACGACTATAAACGACATTCGTCAAGGCCGATCCATCATTACCCATACTTATTCGATCATCAGCATAATTCATGGCAAATTGTTAACCACGTTATCAACTTTTAATTTTCCACAATCATATTTTTATGGTATAATTTAACAATTATAGTCGCGAATTTATGGCGAATTTAAAAAATTTCATCAATCAGTTCAACGTCGTCAGTCAATGCCGACAGTATCGAATCACTCTTTGGCAATGTCCAACTTTTTTATTTTTAATTATGGGCTTAATCATTATTGTTGTCATGGCTGCCACCTATTTTATCGCCCGACTTTATACTGGCCCGGAAATTGTCATTTTACTTGAATCAATTGTTACTTCTGTTTTATTCATTATCGGACATCTTATTATTCGAGGTTTCGATGGCTTAGCCAAGCTCAATGCCACTATGTCTGATTTTATTAGCATTGCTTCTCATCAATTACGCACGCCTCTAACTCATCTACGCTGGACCATAGAACTTTTATTAGAAGACAAAAATCTTGGCGCCACCCCCAAACAATTAGAACACTTAGCATACATCAAAGACAACAGTAAACGCATGGTTACCCTGGTTAACGACCTACTCAATGTTTCCCGCATTGAGCGTGGCAGTCTAGTATTAAAACCCAGCGGCTTTTTTATAGAAAAGTTAATTACCGACATCGTTAATGATTTTGCTGGCACTGCCCAAGCTCACAATATTTTCCTTGAAACAAACATTTCTACGAACCTACCCTCGACTTACGCTGATCCCGATAAAATTCACGAAGTTTTACAAAATTTAATTGATAATGCCATTCGCTACACGCTCAACAAAGGCAATATTTTAGTTAAGGCAGAAAAGAAAAACAACTTTGTCTTAGTATCAGTTAAAGACAGCGGCGTGGGCATACCCAAAGAAGATTATGTAAAAATTTTTCAAAAGTTTTTCCGCAGCCAAAATGCCATGAAATACCAAACCGAAGGCACTGGCTTAGGCCTTTTTATCGCCAAAGGCATTATCCGGGCATCCGGCGGACAAATAGGGTTCACCTCTGAAGAGGGACAAGGCACCACTTTTTGGTTCACTCTACCCATCATTAAATTATAAATAATTTGCAAAATATCAACCGCGAAACAATAATAATTTTTTAGCGCCACTTAAAAAACTCATTGTTGTTTTGTATTTTTACTATGTCTAAAAATAAATCTAAAAAAATCTTATTTATAGAAGACGAACCAGATTTGCAGAGAGCCATGGGAGAATATTTTATCAAAGCCGGCTTTAATATCCTCAAAGCGATAGATGGAGAGATAGGACTTAATTTAGCTAGAAAAGAGTTACCGGATATTATTTTGCTTGATTTAATCCTGCCAAAAATGGATGGCTTTCAAGTACTCGTCGGACTAAAAAATGACCCTGAAACAAAAAATATTCCAGTAGTCGTTCTTACCAACCTCGAAGGTACCATTGACGTCGAAAAGGCCTTGCGGCTGGGCGCGACCACATATTTAGTTAAGGCCAATTACGATTTATCAGAACTTGTTGAACGTATTAAACAATTTATAAAATAATTTTTTATCGTCTTTGATTTTTGATGGTTCGCTTATTATGCTCACCACCTTCGGTATTTAATTTAATATTGTGCCCATTTCTCAAGAACAATTAATTGCTTTTTTACTGGATGGCGGATTAGCCACGGACAAGCAAATTGAACAAGCCCAAAAAGACAGCGCGGAAAAAGGCGTCAAAGTTTCCGATGCTTTAGTAGCTAAAAATGTTATTTCGCGTCAGGAAATTTTAAAACTGCAGGCCTATATCTTAGGCATCCCTTTTGTTAATGTAGAAAAACAAAAAGTCCCAGAAGAAACATTAAAAATAATTCCCGAAGCCATTGCCCGTAAGCACAACATCGTTGCCTATAGAAAACAAGGCAACAATCTTGAGGTTGCCATGATAGATCCCGAAGATTTACAAACCATTGATTTTATTAAAAAGACATCTAATCTAAAAATCCTACCGCGCTTGACTTCGGAAAATGGTATTAAAAATGTTTTACAACAATACCAAAAGAGTTTGCAAGCGGAATTCAACGAATTAATTGATAAAGAGTCCGGCCCAATATCATTAATAAAAGAAAAAGGCAACGAGGTTAACCATGATGACTTATTAAAAGCAGCTCAAGAATTGCCAATCATCAAAATCGTTGACACTCTATTGAAACACGGCATCTTGGGCAAGGCCTCTGACATTCACATCGAGCCCACCGAAAAAGAAGTCGTAGTGCGCTATCGGATTGATGGTATTTTACACGACGCCATGATTTTACCGCTACAAGTGGCGCCGGGCCTAGTGGCTCGAATCAAAGTTTTATCTAACCTAAAACTTGATGAGCATCGCCTGCCTCAAGATGGCCGCTTTAAAATAGAAACCGATGATTATCGAGTCGCTTTTCGTGTTTCTATTCTGCCAGTTTATGATGGCGAAAAAATTGTCATGCGTTTGCTCCCCGAAACCAATAAGGCCTTAAATTTAGAAGAGTTAGGATTTCGCGGCCGTGGTTTAGAAAGCGTCCGGAGACACATTGATCGACCCCATGGGATGATTTTAATTACTGGGCCAACTGGTTCCGGAAAAACAACCACTCTTTACAGTATGATGAATATCCTCAACAAGCCGAGTGTTAATATCTCAACAGTTGAAGACCCAATTGAATATCGGATGCCTCGCATTAATCAAACCCAAGTTAAGGCAGATATTGGCTTGTCGTTTTCTAATGGGTTACGATCTTTAGTCAGACAAGACCCAGACATTTTAATGGTTGGTGAAATCCGCGATAAAGAGACCGCCAATCTCGCGGTTAATGCCGCCCTCACTGGCCATTTAGTTCTATCCACCCTGCACACTAACGATGCTGCCAGCGCCATGCCCCGGTTAATTGACATGGGGGCAGAGCCATTTTTAATTGCTTCAACCCTAAACTGCGTTATTGCCCAAAGATTAGTCCGCCAACTCAACCCGACCACCAAAGAAAATTACAATTTATCAAAAAGTGCCATCGAAAGCCTCAAAAAACAGATTGATCTAGACAAGCTTCTTACCGCGCTCAAAGACGAAAAAGTGGTCCCCCATGAAGCCACATGGTCAAATATTGATTTTTACAAGCCGGTTTCAACAACTGATTGCTCAACTGGCTATCGAGGCCGAATTGGTATTTTTGAAGTTTTGGAAACCACTCCGGAAATTCACGAATTAATTATCAAAGAAGCTAGCTCCGATCAAATCAATCAAAAAGCGCGCCAAAACGGCATGCTATCAATGCTAGAAGAAGGATTTATTAAAGCCATTCAAGGAGTCACGTCATTGGAAGAAATCCTAAGAGTGACGCAAGAGTAACCAACGACAATTTTTAATTTTTAATTTTCAAACAATTTCCAATTTTATAATTTCTAATGTCCTAATGATTTAATAAAGAGTTGTTCATTGAAAATTAGTTCATTAAAAATTGTTTAGAAATTAGAAATTGTAAATTGAAAATTCCTTATAGATGCCTACATTCTTTTATACGGCCAAAACAATTGATGGCCAAAATAAGTCCGGCCAGCAAGAAGCAACCAGCCCCCAGGATTTAGGAAAAAACCTCCGTCAATCGGGCCTAATTTTAATTTCTTACAAACAAGGCGAGCAAAACAACACCAAAAAATTTTCAATTGGACAATTCCTTGATTATTTTAAGCCCGTGCCTTTAGTGGACAAAATGATGTTTAGCCGCAACTTGGCCTTAATGATTGATGCTGGCTTATCTTTAAACGAAGCACTAAGGTTGTTGGCCAATCAGATTCGCAACCAACGCCTGATTAAATTAGTCAAACAAATGGAACAAGAAGTTCGCCAAGGGTCTACTTTCGCTGATAGTTTAAGCCGCTATAAAAATGTCTTCGGTGAATTATTTGTTGGTATGGTTCGGGTTGGAGAAACCAGCGGTAATTTAGCTGAAGTTTTAAGATTAGTCAGCATGCAAATGAAGCGCGATCACGATCTTCAAAGCAAAACTAAAGGTGCCATGATTTATCCGGCAGTTGTTGTTGTAGCGATGGTTGGCGTAGGTATTGCCATGATGATTTTAGTCATGCCCAAGTTAGCGGAAACTTTTAAAGATATTAATGTTCAACTGCCATGGACAACACGGACTATTATTGGCCTAAGTAATTTTTTAGCCAAAAACTGGATTGTCATCCCAATTGCTGTAATTTTAGTAGTTATTTTTTGGCGTTTAAGCACACGGCTAACGCCCTTAAAAAATATTTTTCATTGGATTTTATTACGCCTGCCGGTTTTTGGCGATTTAAGCCGCAAGATCAATGCCACGCGTTTTGCTCGGGTTTTCAGCGCCATGGTTGACGGCGGCATCCCGATTGTTAAGGCACTTCAAACCAGCGCCGATACCCTATCTAATGTTTATTTTAAATACGCGCTTACAACCGCGGCAGAAAGCGTCCAAAAAGGAGAGGAACTAAGTCAAAGCCTAAAAAAACAACAAAATGTATTCCCTGTTTTATTGATTCAAATGGCCGCGGTTGGCGAACACACCGGCCGGCTAACAGAAATTCTCAATAGATTAGCTGATTTTTATGAAGATGAAATCAATAACACCACCAAAAGCATATCATCAATTATTGAACCAATTTTAATGTTAGTTATCGGCGGGGCCGTGGCCATATTCGCGATATCAATCATCCAACCTATTTATTCAATGATGAATAGCGTATAATCAAATTGTTAATTATGCATTCTCGTGGGCTTACCCCTCACCTTTTTTAATATGTATTACTTTTATTTATTACAGAGTATAAAGAAATCAAGTGAAATCTATACAGAATCAACTAACAATCTAAAATATAGATTTAGCGAGCACAATCAGGGTAAAGTTTTTTCAACAAAAAGACATCTTCCGTGGAAATTAATATATTATGAGGCCTACCTATCCGAAAAAGACGCTAGGATGAGAGAGCAAAAATTCAAGAGACACGGCAAAGGAAATCAAGAAATGAAGAAACGTCTTGAGAATAGTCTCGGAATCTTTGGCGAATCGAAAGATATTAAAAAAGGTGAGGGGTTTACCCTTATTGAATTCCTCATCGTTTTTCTCATCTTCGCGATTTTAATTATTCTTATTTTATCGGGCTTTAGATCTTTTCAATCCCAAACAGGACTGGATAAAAACATCCAGTCATCTACTCAATTACTGCGCTTAGCCAGAAATTACGCTATTTCTTCTAAAAACAATCAGCCCTACGGCGTTCATATAGAAAATGGCCAGATAGTTTTATTTGAAGGTACTACCTATACCGCCGCCAGCACCAGCAATCAAGGCATCAATCTAACTAATGGCGTCGCGATTGACCAAATCAATCTCAATCCAACCAGCAGCACAACAGAAATCATTTTTGAAAAAACCACTGGCACAACGGCTAATGACGGCTACATCCGCCTTAGCCAAACTAATGATCCCAACAAAAACCAGTTAATTTATATTGAATCAACAGGTCAAGTTGATCTGCTTAATGGGCCAGTTGCCAGTGCCAGCCGGCAAATTGATTCTCGTCATATTCATGTAAGCATCACAAGGCTTATACTCACTGCCAGCGAAAAAATCTATCTTTATTTTGATAATGCAACGACGTCTCAACAAACAATTGATATTGCTACCAATCTATCAGGCGGTCAAATTGACTGGTCGGGCACAGTTAGTATTAATGGTCAGGATCAACAAATCCGGTTGCACACCCATGGATTAAACGATCCCAACACTATTTTTTGTATTCATCGCGACAGACGCTTTAATAATAAATCGCTTAAAATCAACGTGGAATCAGATAATTTAATTAATTATGCTGCTGATGGCACTTTGTCTAATGGTCTGTCTATATGGGCACAGCCCCCACAAATTCAATGAACAAAATCTTAAAAATCCACGCTAATCATCAGTTCGGTTTTAGTGTAGTTGAAATTATTATCATTGTCCTAATTTTAGGTTTAGGGTTTTTAACCATGATGCAGTTTTACAAACTCGCCTTGAGTAAAAACCGTAGCCAGCAAAACGAAACCCAAGCAAGCTATTTGGCCTCTGCTGGCTTAGAAGCTGTCAGACAAATTAGGGACAGAGATCACGACTGGGATATTAGCATTATCCCCGATCAAGACTACCAAATTATTAAAATTATTGAAGACGAAACGCTTATCTGGCAATTAGTCGCCGGTTCCGAAACGATTGGACAATTTCAGCGCGTCATCAAAATCAACAGCGTCAATCGCGATACCACTGGCAACATCGTGCTGACTGACGGAAACATTGATCCAGAGACCAAAAAAATCACCACTACTATTAGTTGGCACGAAGCCAGCCAAACAAGACAAATTTATTTAGCGACTTATTTAACTAAATGGACTAGCTATTAAAATGCCCAAAACTAATCAACAATCAATCACGGGGTTCACTCTTATAGAAGCATTGGTCTATATTTCCATTTTAGTTATTTTAGGCGCGGCAATAATTGCTTTCTTTACCTGGGCATTAAATTCCAATGCCAAGATCTCCAGCCGTCAAGCGGTTCTGGATAACGCGGACCGAGTTTTTAGAATTATCACTGACGAAATTCACAACAGCGAGAATATCTATTTGCCCACTTCAATTTTAGATAATAACATTGGCCAATTAAGTTTAGTAACCCAACAGAATTTGCCGAACGATGAAAATTCTACTTACCACGATATTTTTTTAGACCCTAATCAGCATACAATTTACCTAAAAAAAGAAACAGCTGCTGATTTTTCCATTACTAATAGTGAGGTCTCGACAGAACAATTGAAGTTTAGCTTAATTGACCAAAAATCCATAGAAATCACTTTAACGCTTAAAGATAGTAATACCCGACTCCAATTGCAAACTCCAATCACTTGGCAAACTATTATTATGTTAAGATAAAATGGCTTTTCCGTTAAAAATATCAACCAAAATATCCGGCCTGCGCCATAAAAATGGCATGGCTTCGTTTATTGTTGCTTTAATAGTTTTAGGCATTGGTTTAATAATTGTTCTGTCCATTGCTTTTTTAGTTACCACCCAACAAAAAATCACCACTAATATCTGCAATTCCAGCCAAGCTTACTTTACTGCCGAAGCTGGCGTTGAAGATGCTATGTTACGCGTTCGTAAAAATATGACAATCCCTAGTGGCGACTACAATGTCCCCATAAACAACGATCAGGCAATAGTCACGATTAACGACTCAATCGGCGGCTCTCGCACTATTACCAGCCAGGGGATGAAAAACAATCTCTGGCGTAATGTCCAAGCAGTTAACACCCTTAGCGGCGACAATGTTCAGTTCTTTTTTGGCGCCCAAGTTGGTGAGGGCGGCCTGGAAATGGAACCCAACGCACGCATTAAGGGCAATGTCTATGCTAATGGCAGCATTATTAACAATTCTGGCACCGCCTATATTGACAACAATGTGATTATCGCTAAAAACGGCAATCGTTTGGAGGGCATAGCTGTTGGTGAAAATGCCACCGTGTATTCTTGTATAAATTCAACCATCGGCAAGAACCTGACTTATGTCAATGGCGGTGACTTGAATGGCTGCGCGGTTAACGGTTCCACCACTCCGCAGAATGATGAAATTCCAACAGAAAATCTACCTATATCTTTAAATCAAGTGGCTACTTGGAGACAAGCGGCTGAAAAAGGCAGTGTTTGGCCCAATGATATGGTTATTGATTCTGATATCGCATTGGGGCCACTACAGATTGGGACACCGCTTAGCCCGAAAAATTTGAATATTACTAACAAAAAAACACTACGGATTAACGGAACGATATTTGTGACCGGCAATATTAATATTTGTAATCAGTGCAAGGTTGAATTGAGCCAAGCCGCTTATGGAGCAGCCAGCGGGGTGCTTTTGGCTGATGGTAAAATCTCCGTAGACAATAACGCGATTTTACAAGGTAGCGGGTTGTCAAGTAGTTATTTGCTGTTGCTTTCCACTAATAATTCTGTTAATCCAGACAGTCCAGCTATTTACATTGCCAATAATGCAACAGGTGCCGTTTTTTATACCACACAAGGAATGATTTCTCTACGCAATAACATGAAGGTTCGCGAAGTAACTGGCTACAAAATTCATATTAAAAATGGAGCTACCATTGAATACGAAAGCGGCTTGGCTAACCTATTTTTCACCAGCGGGCCAGGTGCTGGTTGGGAATTAGTTAGTTGGCAAGAAATACCATAATATGTTTCAAATTACCCCTCAAGCTTTTGGCTTAGATATTTCTGACAACTCTTTAAAAATCGCTCTTTTGAAGAAAAAGGGGCGGAATTTAAGTTTAGAATCTTTCTCCCAGATCATCTTACCGCCGGGATTAGTTCAGCAAGGAGACATTGTTAATCCAGACGAGATAGCTAACTGGATTAAAAAGGCGATAACACAAGTTGAGGGCCGCCGGATCAAAACTCAATACGTACTAACGAGCCTGCCCGAAGAAAGATCTTTTGTTCAAGTTATCCCGTTACCGCCAATGAAAAGCCAAGAAATTAACAACGCCCTACAGTGGGAAATTGAAGCTCATATCCCCCTAAAAAGCGATGAAGTATTTTTAGATTGGCAACTGGTTGAGCCATACAATAAAAAAGCCAAACAAATCTACGTGCTTATCGCGGCTACGCCTCAAAATATAGTTACCAATTATGTCCGCGCCCTAGACATGGCAGGGCTGTTGCCCCTGGCGCTTGAAGTAGCGTCCATTTCCACCGCGCGATCATTAATAGAAAAAGGCAAATCGCAAAATCCTACGGCAATCTTAGATCTTGGCATAGACCGCACCGCCTTTCTCCTTTATTCTGGAAAAACACTTTGTTTTACTGCCAATATCCCTTTAGGCAGTCAACACCTGACACAAGCAATTAGCGAAAAAATGTCTGTTGATTTAAATACAGCCGAAAATCTAAAAACTAAAGTTGGACTTGACGAAAAAAAAGGCAAAGAAATTTTACAAAGTTGCCAACCAATTTTAGACCAAATCATTACTGAAACCCAAAAATACATCAGCTTTTTTCAACATCAATGCCCCTTAGATTACGCGCCTTGTGAGTCCGTTAAAAAAGTTTTAATTTGCGGCGGTGGAGCTCAGCTTTTTGGATTAAGCGCTTATTTATCCTTAGGGTTAAAAATACCCGCGGAATTAGCTAATCCGTGGATTAACATCCTAAAACCGCCACTTAAATCTGTACCCAAGCTCTCATTTACTGAATCCCTGGGATTTAGCACTTGTCTTGGCTTAGCTTTGGGCGGCCTAGAATTAATACCTTGATGATTAATCTTCTTCCTCCATTTCGTAAACAAGACCTAAGGCGTGAATTTATGTGGCGACGCCTCGGAATTTTTCTTTGGATGCTATTCTTTGTTTTAATAATATTTTCTGGCCTGCTCTTCACAACTTGGTCATATACCAATATCCAACACCAGGCCTTTTCCCACTTGGTCCAGATAGAAGAAAGTAGCAATCAAGGCCAAAAAATAAAAGGCATAGAACAAGAGATCAAGGAAGCCAACATAAAACTCAAATACCTTGACCAGTTAAAACTAAATCAAGAACCCACTTTTATGGTCGTCAATAATTTAAGCAATTTTTCCTCACGCAACATCATTTTTCGCGGTCTGTCAATAAATCGTGCCACTAAAAAGGGGAGCATCGAGGGATTTGCTAAAAATCGCGACGACCTGCTTAACCTAAAACAAAATATGGAACAATCAAACAATTTTAGCCAAATTGACCTACCCCTAAATAGCTTGCTTAAAGAAAAAGATTTAAATTTTAATTTGAGTTTTTCTTTTAAATAATTATGCGTCCGTCACACAAAAAAAGTTTTACTAACTGCCTTATTGCTTTCGCTTGTTGCCTAATCGCTTTGGCTGGCGCCTATTTAATTATCCAACGGATTAATCAGGCAAGCCAGCAAATCCGCCAGACCAAAGAGAACCTGGCTAATTGGGACAAAAAAGAAGCCTATTTCCGCGAGCTATCTATTGAACGTGAAAAAATTAGCCCTGATCTAATTGCTATTAATCAGGGATTTTTAAATCCGGAACAAATCGTCCAATTCATTAAAGAGTTAGAAGATCTATCCCGGGATTCCCAGATCTCGCAAGAAATAAAAACCATCCAAAAGGATGAGGAACCAACTCCCAGCTTAACTTTAAATCTAAACTTAGAAACTACTTTTAAACAAACTCTACGTTATCTAGCGCGCCTAGAATCTTTGCAATACTTCAACAAGTTAGACAAAATTCAGATGATTAGCGGGGCAACAAAGATCGCCGCCAATCCAGAAAATCTTAATCTAGAAAATCCCGAAGCAGTTATCAACATCCCCCTCATTAAAACCACCTTGGAGTTTACTATATTTTTAATGCCGAAAAAATAACTATGAAATTTAATTTACAACCTGTTAAAAATTTTCTTAGAATAGTAGGTCATTTTATTAAATTTAGATTATTTACTGTTTTTATGATTCTCATTATTTTAAACTTCGCCGTTGCTGGTTGGATATTCTATCAAAAGGCATATTTGAGCACCAATAATATCCCTATCTCCGCATTAAAACCGCCCCAAATTGATCAGGGAAAATTAGCGCCTATTCAAAAAATCATCCACGACCGCCAAACAAATTTGATTTATCTTGAAACCCAAAACACCCCTGACCCATTTAGCGAATAACCGATATTTGTAAGGTTTACGTCCAGCCGTATCGGTTAACGGGGCTTGCTCTCACCAATTTTTTCTGTTATTATTTTTACCAAGCAGGAAAGCCCTCGTAGTTCAACGGATAGAACGCGGACCTTCTAAGTCTGCAATCCAGGTTCGATTCCTGGTGAGGGCACATAAATTTTTGCTTCGGTAAAAATTTGAGTAATTTGTATTTTGTAATTTGTAGTTTATAGTTTGTAGACAGACAAAAATTTATCCAGAATTACAAAATATACACATCACATTCTAAAAACGGACTAAATATGGTATAATACGGACATGACAAGATGCCAAAAATTGATTAGCCCACAAATTCAAGAATTAGTATCGTTTATCAACGATAATGAAAACTCGA
>Ga0210018_1001324_pt1 | contig 12960 bp, 13 predicted proteins | sample CryGeyCG2014_010_2_FD_183967 | JGI IMG/M metagenome (GOLD analysis project Ga0210018, IMG submission 183967) | Groundwater microbial communities from aquifer - Crystal Geyser CG09_land_8/20/14_0.10 (SPAdes) (version 2) | ecosystem: Environmental > Aquatic > Deep subsurface > Groundwater | place...
ACAAAGATTAAAATATGGAATGTTGAATACAATGATTTAGAACACTGCGGATTAAATGGGAAAACGCCAAATGAAATGCTAAAATTATTATTAACTGGAAAACCGACAAATGTCTGTGGTTAAAACAGATTATGACTCACTGAATATTTTTATCTTCGGACCGAGATTCCGCGGGGGATTTAGATTCTACAGGAAGAAGACCTAAAAAAAATAGAAAAAACAAAAAAAAGAAAAAAAACAGGTTAGGATTTACAAATCCCAACAGCCCCAAAATCCCCGTAAACCCCAAAAAACCCCAAGAATTAAATCTTTTTGTCATATGTTATTTTTTACTTAAAATTTATAATAAGCGAACAATACCGACCTTTTAAAGAATCAATTATATTATATAAACTTTATATTAAAGAAACAAGAACGGCTTGAGAAAAGAACGTTCTTTCATTATTGTTTCGGAATAAAAATAACCGCCCGCAAAAGCCACTTTTGAAGAAAAAAAATCCAGTCGTCTCTTTGTCATTAAATTTTTTATTTCTTCAGAAAAGTAAATCCGAACCGCCCCTTTCTTTGAAATACTTAAAATGCCTATTTTCCCGGGCTTCAAATCATAATCTAGGCATTTGAAAAAAGATTCTTTAACAGACCAAAATGCCGCCACTCCGGAAGCCAAAGAAAGACCCTCGCGCCGGCAAAATGAATTTAAAAAAGGAATTTCTTTTTCCGTTATCATCGGACCTAAAAATAATTCCGCGCTAATATCCGCGTCAAGCTTTTCAATGTCTATTCCTATTTTATAGGGCGCGGGAACAAACTTGACCCGCGTCAAATTGTCTTTATGGGATACGGACAAGTCTATGCCCTTGCCCAAAAGCGGCCGGCCTGTTTTGGAATGCTTCAATTTTTTTCCTGTTAGCTCGAAAATCAGAGACCGCGCCGCCAATCTTTGTTTTTTTAAACGCGCCTTAGTCATTGCGCTCGCTTATAGTTTTAAACAATACTCCTTCAAGTTCAAGAACAATCTCCCCGTTTTCGTTAACAACGACCGCGTTGCCTTCAAGCCCTTTTAAATTAAGCTTACTTGCTTCCGGAATCGCATATAAATAATTTGTAATTTGAGTTTCCGGGAAGAAACAAAATTTTGAAACTTTTACGGGTATTATCTTGCGATTATGCCTCAACCCCGCGGCGCCAAGCGCCTGGAACGAAACATCAACCCACTGTATTAATTTATCGTAAAATCCCAGACCGAGCGTTGGGAGTAATTTAGAATTATCAATCGCAAAAAAAGGATTGCCGTCTTTATCTAAAAATGCCCTGTCTATACACTGAAATGCCGGTCCATAGTAAAGACTATTTTTGGAATAATAATCCGAATAAATAGAGCTTTTGGGTATTTCTTTTTCGGCTTTCACCAAGTCGCGCCGCGCTTTTTTCTTCCCGCCGCCGTTTCTCGCGAGACACGAAAAATGCGAGACATTTGATTTTATGCTCAAGGCCCACCCGCCATTTTTTCGCTCGGCTCCCATAACGCATCTTAAAGGCTCATTTTCCTTAAGCACTATAGGATTGTTAATGGCGATATTTTGAAAAACCGGAAAGGTCTTCAAATACGCGTTTGCCAAACATAAAAACATACCCATGCCCACGGCGGCCGGCGCGTAGGCCTCGTCTTTAATGCGGTGGTCTTTTAAATAAACATCTTTAGACAAATCAAAAAATTTTTCAAAAGCCAAACTAGACGCTGAAATATTGTAAGGGTTGGAAATTTCGCCTATTAAAGATTTATATTCTTTTAAATTGCTCAAACTAAATCCATAAAACAAATCGTCGTATTTATCCATATAATAGACGGCTTTAGGCCCAGAAGAAGCCAAATCAAAAGAAAATAATTCATCCGCTTTTTCTGGCTTTAGCAAGGAAACGCCATGGTCGCTAAGGTTCTTCAAAATACCCCACCGCTCCGTCATACCCACACCTTCCCATGGCGGCCAATGAATCACTCGGGCGGAATTATATCCCGCGGCAAGCCCATTTATTATTTCATTCGCCGAAGTATATACGCTTTGCCCGGCGCTGCCGTATTTTGAAATAATAGACGAAAAATTAATGATTTTTTTCGGACCGTATTTCAACGAAAGATTCAAAACATTAAAAGCCGGAAGAACTTTATTACTCAATTCGCGCTCCATTTCCTCATTGGTTTTATCCTTAAGAAAACTTATTTCCATCGCTCCGGCGCCGTTGATTACCAGATCAATTTTGTCATGCTTCTTTTTTATTTTTGAAAATAATTTATCCAAAGAATTCATATCGCGCGCATCCAAAGATTTATAATATATTCGGGGATTGTTTTTTTTAAGTTCTTTAATATTGGTTTGAACCATTTCATTTTCTTTTGAACTTTTGCCCGCCAAATAAATTATGGGTTTATATTTTTTTGAAATATTTTTTATAAGCGAAAAGGTTATTCCTTTTGCTCCTCCGATTGCCAAAATCACAAATTTTTCATTAATTCGCGGTTTGTTTTTTATTTTTGCCGCGGGCTTTCTGACGCTTATAAATCTTTTGCCTCCTCTGTAAAGAACGTCAATTTCCAAAGGCTCGCGCAATTCTTTTAAAACAATATCGAGCATATTTTTTTCGTCGCTTTTCTGACTGAAATGTATATGCTTAAAAAACATATCGGGCAATTCTTTTTTCATTGATTTGAAAAACGAAGCATAGCCATTAACGCAAGGACACGGCTCGCCGGAAGACGCCAGAATTAAATTAAAATCGCCTATTTTTGCCGTTTTTAACAAAAAAGTCCAAAACTTAAAAAAGAGAATAATTTTATCATAGTTAAATTCTTGATAATCCGCACGTATTATAATATTCGGATGCCGACCGCGCTCTTCTTCGAGAAAACGCGTCAATTCATTTAAAACCGCCTTTCTCGCCCTGTAAATTTTTTCAATATTAAGCAGAATATATTTACTTTTCCTCTCCGGCGCCAAAAAATAATCGTTTAGCAGTTTTTCTTTCCACGAAAAAACATATCTGCCAAAACAAGTTTCTCTTCTTGGAGGAGCCCCGCTTTTTAACACTCCTTCTTTTCCGGCATTTTCAAGATAGGCAACGGTATCTTTGATGCTTTTAAAATCGGAAGTGTTAAAATTCTCGCCCGGAGCAATTTTTGATTCATTAAGCACCGTCAAAAGTATATCCGCTTTCTTTATGGAATCTATACCCAAATCTTCCTGATATCTGTCTTCAAAAGATATCTTTTCAATCTCGTAGCCTGTAATTTTGCCTATGATTTTGCTTATCAAAGAAAACAATCCGCTGTTTTTATGGTTAAGGATTTTAGAACTATCTTTCTCTCGCGTCTTAAGAAAATTTAAAGCAAAATCAGTTTTCAATTCTCTGCCAAAAAGAATATCCTCAATAAAACCAGAGAATGTTCTTTTTAGACCAAGTTCTATAAAATTAAAGCACCTTAAATCATAAATTGATAAAACTTGGCTCATAAAATCCACGGGGGTGATTATCTGATTTATCAAAATATATTTTACGTCCTCTTCGCTAAAATTGTTCGCGTCAATCAATTTCTTGGTAACAGAAGAAAACAAAGGAATTTTCGGTTTTTTAAAACTAATCTTTTTATTCGCAAGATATTTCTCCATTTTATCTTTTACGCCATTAAGATATGGAGAATGGTATGGCTGCGGCACATCGGATAAAATCTTGTGCCTTATTTTTTTTTCTTCCAAAAGCCGGGAAATTTCGCCAGCCGCGTTTTTAGAAACAGAAATTACCGTCTGCCGCGGGCTATTAAGATTGCTGACATAATATTCGGTTTCCCCCAGTAAATTTTTAATTTCTTTTTCACCTGCGCTGACGGCAACCATAAATCCTAAGGAATTGGCTGGCGGGCAAAAGAAATCGCGATGATAAAAAATATCAAGCATTTCTTCAAAGGATGCAATTCCGGAAGCAACCAGCGCCGCATATTCTCCAAAACTATGGCCTGTGACAATTTTAGGAACAATCTTCTTAGAAACAAAAAACTCATGCAGGGCAACTTCCAGAGTGAATAAAGCGAGATTTCTAACAATCGGGAGGGTCTCTTTTTTGAGATCCTCCGGATTCAAGATATAATCAGATATCTTTTGAAGCCCAAATTTTAAAGCCATTAAATCGGCTTTTTCAAATTTTTCGCGTATTGTTTCAAAATTAAAATATTCATTCTTAAACATTCCCGGAAAAGCAGCCCCCTGCCCCGGAAAAACAAAACACCTTCTTGAAAAATCAACCCCAAGATACTCATCCATTAAAATATTATAACTGCCAAAATAATATCCTTGACTTTTATTCATAGTAATCTATTTTTTTGATTATCTCTCTGATGGGATAATTTTTTTCCTTGGCCAAGCCAAGCGTAGAAAGTATCAAACAAGTTATTTTTTCCCTTTCAACAATAACTTCTTCTTTGTTCAACTTCTCTTCGCAAGATAATAAAACGATGAGGCCTCCCTCTTCCAGTAATTCCTGAATGGCAATGTTCAAAGCAACGGCGAATGAATTAAAATCAGAATCAACATTAAAATTTTTTCCCCTGAAATCAAACATATTGCAAACCCTGCCGGCGATAACATTATTTAAAACGCCCACGCCCGTGTCTTCCGTTACTTTGGGAAATTTATTTTTGTGGTTTACAAGAAAAGCCAAAGAGTCGTTAAATTCAAAATGCCTTATTCTTTCAACAAAACCAAGCGCGGAATCCAACCCAAGACAACTTGTAGAAATTACCGACACTTTATCTTTTTCAAGCGAATCAATCTCAATGTTTGATTTTTCAAAAGCGTCGGCCGCGGCCGTCAACGCCTGAAGTTGAACTTTATCTATACAAGAAAAACTTTGGGGCGGGATCTTAAATTTTGATGTTATCAAATTAAAATCAATTTTACCCAAAGACATAGAGCTACGACCCAAAACAACACAAGAATCAACCGCTTCGCTACTTCCCCTTTTTATCATTTCGCCATCGCCCAGAAATTCGTCCAACACAACATGGTAATTTGTATTGCCAAATCCGAACGTAGAAATTCCGAAACGCAAGGGACGCGGCTTGATTTTAATTTTAATCGGCTCTTTATTTATATAAACCGAGTCGTGTTGGGTGATGATGGGTGTCTCAAGATATTTTGATGGCGGAATTATCTTATTTTGCAAACTCAAAATGCATTTTAACATCCCCGAAGCGCCGGCCGCGCCTTTTGTGTGCCCGATTAATGATTTAACAGAACCGACCGGGATTCTCCTGTTTTCAAAAAATTCATTCAAAGATTTTAATTCGGTGGTGTCGCCCACTATTGTGCCGGTGCCATGGCATTCAATATAATCAACCATATTTTTGTCCACGCCGCGGTAGGCTCTCTTGTAGGCCAGCACTTGGCCTTCTGCCGCGGGAGAAAACAAACTGGAACTTCTACCATCGCTTGAGCCGCCTATTGATTTTATGATGCCGTAAATTTTATTTTTGTCTTTCAAGGCGTCTTCCAGTCTCTGAAGAACAAAAATTGCCGCTCCCTCTCCTTGCGAAAGTCCGTCGGTTCTTCCATCAAAAGGAAGACATCTATTCTTCGATAGAGCGCCGACTTTACTGAATAAAACAAAAGTATCCGGCCCTAGATTGCTCTCAATGCCTCCGCTAATCGCCATATCCGTTTTGTAATTTCTTAGCGCTTTCACGGAAATATCCAGCGCCGCCAAAGATGAGGCGCAAGCGGCATCTATAAGCGCGCCCTCGCCCTGAAGATTAAACCTTTGCTTTATTAAATTTATTACAGAACTTGTCAATAATGAAGAAATCTTGGTTTCTGTATCTGTTTTATATTTATCAAAAATTTTTTTTATCTTTTCAATAATTTGGTTCTTGTTTTTCAAATTGCTTTTGGCGATATATTCTTTCAATGATTTTTTATTGTGCGGATAAAAATTCTGCATCAAAAGAATTTCATCAATTTCCATGCAGCCTAAAAATATTGACGCGTTTCTTTTTGTCTTATCGGAAAAATCGGAATTCAAACAAGCCAAAGCCTGTCTCGTCGCTTCAAGCGCCATGATCTGCAACCGGTTATTCTTGGAAAAATCAAGGCAAAGTCTCCTGCATATTTTTTTAAGCTGATTATTTTCTACAAAAGCCGCGACATTAGAATATGTTTTATCTTCTTCTTTTTTATTGGTATTGAAATAGAGATCGCTTTTCCACCGCTCTTCAGGAATTTTCCTAATTGAGCACTTCCCTGCCAAAAGATTATCCCAAAACTCCCGCGGATTATTCGCGTCCGGCAGAACGCAGCCGATTCCTACAATGCAAACATCATTATTGTAATAAAAAGTTTTTGTCATTAAATTAAATCTTTTTTAAAGCAATTACCAACTTTTTTTCCTGAAACAACTTTATGCTCAAAGCGCCAACATACCAACTGAAAAGTAGCATAAAGACAGGTAAAATAAAATAAGCGGTAGATGGTTTGTCCATCGGAAAAAATTCTTTTATAAAAAAAGACAAAAAAGAACTCACAAACATTTGCGTTACATAAATCCATAAAATTCCTTTGCTATAACTATTTATGATCCCGTATTTTTTAAAAGACATTTTACTGAATAAACTGTTTCCCAAAACAACTAAAACGCAAAAAAAACCAATCGTCGCCAAAACCCATCCTATTTTCGGCTGAAATATGCTCGGACTCCACACATAATTTGGATCAAGCGCCGGCGAAATTTCACCCCTTAAAAAAGCTATGGCCATGAGCCCAAGACCGATAACCGCGGCGTTTATTCTAAATTTAACACTATTTTTATATTTTAACTGATAATGCGCGAATAAAAATCCAAATCCCACAACGCCAAACCACGGAAAAAATGGCCAGAAAATAAAATGGTTATCCGCGCCGATAAAAATGTTTATCAAATACTTATTGTTAAAAGCGGATAAAAGATTTCTTAATGGTCCTGCTGTCAAAACAACAATCGAACTCAATAAAAAAATTTTGCCGACGGAAAAAAATTTCATCAAAATCGCGATAACAACAAAAGATAACCCGACAAGCTGTAAAACATTCCACGAAAAAGTATAACCAGCGCCCCAAGTGGCCATATTCATAAAGAAGCCGAGAAAAGAAATAAAAACGGCGAGTTTTATCGTTTTTTTAATTTCGTAATCGCCGTTCAACCTGAAAATAAAACCCGCGAGCGCTATCAAAACGGTTAGAAATAATCCAAGAAACATGAGCTTGTCGGTTATTGTATAAAAAAAACCGGAAGTGTCGGCGATTCTGTAAGAATCGGTTATTAACACTATATGCGCGTGGATAAACACCATCGCCGCAACGCAAATAAATTTCACAACATCCATAAAATAAATTATGCCACAAATAATAAAAACCCCGCAATAAAGCGTGGTTTATTGTTGTTTCAACCATAACAAACAAGATGCTTTTTTCAAGGCAATTTTTATAGGTTTCGGAAACCTATAAAAAACGAAAAAACACATTATCATGATATAATTAATCTGTTAGCTCAAAAGAAAAAACAGTGGAATAATCCGCTGTTTTTTTAAATTGAATACCAATAATTCTATTCTTCTATTCTAATCTAAATAAAAAAAGTTCCTTAAATTGCTTTCCGGAATATATCTTAAAGCTTGATTATAAATTGCTCTGATAGTTCCCTTGTCTAATTCCTGATGATTGGGAATGGTCAACGTTTGTTTAATGCCGCCTTCCAAAATCCGTTTTAATTTTATATGGCTACCTTTTTGGCCGGCAATTGAAAAACCGAAATCTCCCAGAATTTTAACTATATCTCCGCCGGAAAGAACTCTTAATTTAGGCATAAACAGCGGTTCCCAGCTCAAGATTGACTAAAATTGAAGGTTTTGGGCCCAAATCAAATTCAGCTAAATCTTCTCCTTCCAATTGAAGTTTTACAGCTTCTTTGATATTTTCAGCCAATTCATCAAGGGTTTTGCCTTGAGTTACCACCGGCAAATCAACCCCTTCGGCAATGTAATATTTTTCACCTTTATAAATATGAAATTGGATAATATTTTTCATATATTGAAATGCTAACAAAAACAGAAAAAAAGTCAAATTTTAAAATTTTTGGCATTACCCAAGATTAGCAACCGCATTTCCGTCCTATAGGCAAAGTTTGCGGTCGGTAAACAACAATCCAACCATAACAACCATAACAACCATAACAAACAAGACGCTTTGAGCGACTAATGAGGATTGATATTAAAAATTGCCTTTTCCCAAACATCTTTTTTGAGTCGGATGTTAAATATCGTGCACCAGAAATTTAAAACTTTTTCAAACCAAACCCCACGAGATGGATTTTTTATAACTTTCTTAATTTCTTTTTCAGGGTAAATTTTGAAAAGTAATTTTAGATTATCCCAAGTGCCATAATTTAAAACCTGGGTGATGATTCCTTTTTTGTCTTTTTCTATATTCATCCTTGATATGTCATACGACCAAAGCGCTGTCTGAAAAGATGGCGGCACTTTCTTTATTTTTTTCATAGTGATATTTTGAGAAAATTAACTTCCCTTTTAATATATTTTTTAATCCCCCGCCAATCTGCTTTTTGCAGCATCTTAAATCGCTGTTTTTCCGAATCTTCGTCCGCGTCTTTAAAATAAAGCAGGCCTTGAAGCCCCACATAAATATTAAACATCTGATATTTTTCTTTCGTAAATTCTATAATTTCCCTTAATCCAAATTCCTTTATTAAAAAATATATATCAATGAAATCCCGCCTTTTGCCTCTTTGAGAAATTGCCAAAATTTTCATTGCGGCAATATCCTCTTTTGAAGCCAAACAAATATCTTCCATTTGAACATAGGATCTGATAAGCCGGTAGGAATATCTAAAAAAACTCATCTTAATGCCATCCGCATCTAATCCAAGGGTGTCTTCGGCAATATAGATCTCCTGAACTTTTTTAAATTTTTTATCAAACTGCTCGCGAAGTTTTCTTGCGTTAAATCTCTTTTCGGTATAAAAATCAAAATCAAGAGAAGTGCGATGGCCAATCTGTAAAGCCAAGGCGGTGCCACCGGCCATATAAAAACCTTGCTCATCTAAAAAACCAAGTTTTGATAAAAGTTTTTTCCTTTTCGGGTCTAAAATTTCTAAATGCATATATATTTTATTATACCAAGAAACAGCCCAAAAATCCACCTTTTTTCTTTGTCACGGCAATCCAACCATAACAAACAAGACGCCCTTTTTTAAGGCAAAACATAAAGGTGGCCAAATAAAAGGGGGCTCCGCGGACAGAGCCCCAAAAAAAAGAATAGGTTTAGCGAGGGTTCAGAATAGCTCCTGCCTTTTGACGCAACTTATTTACTGCTTTCAATATTGCCTTTTGTTCTTGGGAGAGAAGCCTTGGATGGGTAAAGGGATTTTCTCCGCAATTCCCGCATCTATTTCCTTTGTCGGGGTTAGGTGCCCCACAACGGAGGCACACCAACCCATCAGGCTCCCATTGTCTTAATTTCGGCGTTTTTGACTGCACCATAAAACCACCTCCCTTTATTCTTTGTTCTTGGATTTAAAGATCTAATTCTTAACTCTTATACGTATATATAGCATATTTTTTAAAGTTTGTAAAGCCCAAGTTTTTTATTTTACCCGGTAGAGAAACTTTGACAACAGCTCGCCCCGTAAAATCAATCGCGATAGTTCTTTAGGTATTTAATATCTAATAGAAATGATGATTAAAGAATAATCACGTTCAGCTCGCTGATTTTATGAGGTCAAAGTTCTTCTACCGGGTTTTACAAATCGCCTATTTTTATGTAGAATATTGGCGTAAATGGAGGCGTGGCAGAGCGGCTTAATGCAGCATCCTGCTAAGATGTTGTACTCGAAAGGGTACCGGAGGTTCGAATCCTCCCGCCTCCGCAGTGCTGAGCACCGGTTCGAGAGACCGAGACTCCCTAAGCGGTTGCGAGACCCGAATGAAGCCAACAAATCATTAATTTATGAAAAAAATAATTGCGATTAGATTGGGCATCATTTTCATTATTCCTTTAATATTGGTAATTGTTTTAAATTATTACTTATTCTTTGTAGAAGGAAATATCGAAATTGGAAAAACAAATATAGAAAACGACATTAGACCGTTAATTAGACCTTTAATAAGTAATGCCTTATTGAGACAAGAACAGCATCTGGAATTTCTTAAGCAAATTATTGATCCTGAATGGTTTTTATATTCTGTAAGGTTCTACAATAATAAGAAACTTGCGTTTGTATCTAATACTGCCGAACCGCCATATACAGAACGGGAAGTGTTATTCACGTTAATATTGAATGATAAAGAGATTCCAATTCCATACGGAGACAATGAAACTATTTCTTACAATATTAGGAGGGAAGAAATCTTGAATAAGTTTAGAGGATACAAAGCATCGATTGTGGGAAATTATGGACAAGAATTTGGTCCGGGCGCAAATATAAAAATTCAGGATCACCCCTCTTTAGGCGCTGTTCATTATAAAGTCGCTCTTTCGTCCTGGTCAGTGTCTTTAATTTATTTATTCGTTTTAATTGCTTGGAGCGGATTGTTCATCTTGGCCAAACCCATATTTCAATTTATTTACTTTGGGAAACAATGGTGGCTCAAGATTTAATTCTGACTGAGGTACTTAAATTGAGTCACCAAAACAAGCCGCGGGAAAGTCTTTAATGGTCTCACATTAGAAAGTTCGAATCCTGGTCACTTTCAGCAATTCTTTACGTCAAAAGATAGCCCGAAGTCGCCAACTGATTTTTTTAAAATATAATTATAAAAGTTCTGATTGGAATACTATTCCATTGCGATATTTGCCAGTATTCCCATTATTATTCTTTCTGTCCTTAAACGTTCTCTCTACAATATGTTTAGATATTTCTTCGTCTACTATTTTTTTGTAGTTTAAATGATTTTTTAATCTATTCTCAGCATCTTTCACATATTCTTCTGAAATATCTATACCGATATAATTTACCCCTAATAATTTCGCTGCCAAACAAGTTGTTCCGCTACCAACATAGGGGTCTAAAACCACCCCTTTTTTGTCGTTTAAAATAGAATAAATTATCCTTGCTGGCAAAACTAATGGAAACGGAGCTGGATGTCCATTTTTCCTTTCTGGCGGGAAACGCCAAATAGAAGTTAATAGTGCGTGTTTTGATTTTAATTCCTTGCCGATTTTATTATCATCAATTGGCTTATAAAGCCAGTATATCCTTTCGTCAATTTGCCAAAATCTCCACCCTCTAATATTCGCAGCGATCATTCTGTCCCAAATTATTTCTTGCCTGATAGTCCACCTTGTTTTTTGGAGCCATTCTATGGGATGCGCCATTTCTCCTCTTGTCCATCTTGTTTTGTGATTATAGAAAAACGAACCACCCGGTTTTGTGATTCTAAATATTTCGTCTAATACCTGCATTTGTTGCTCTTGATAAAGTTTTTCTGAAATATTATCGCTTGCTATGTTGTATTTTACATTTTTTACGAGCCACCCTTTGTTTTTTTCTCCCTTATTATAAGGTGGCGAAGTAATTCCTAAATCAACAAAATCATTATCAATCTTTTTTAAAATATCTAGAGCGTCACCTTGAATTATTTTATTATTTGGCCGCATGTTTTATTTTTTTAAATAAAAAGTCATAATATTTTTGAGTCAGTTGTTTTTCGTTCTCTTCTAGTTTTTCCTTTTTAAGATAAATCACCTTTAATTCTTTGCAACTTTTGTAATGCTCAAATGTAAAATTCTCACTGCGCAAAAATTCACCAGATTTATCTCCATTTGGAAATCTTTTTTTGAGTTGGATTTTCAATCTTTTAACAAAAGACGGGCAACTAAAGGGGAATTCTAAAACATAAATTAATTCTCCGTCTACAAAACCGCTGATAAGCATATTAGGATTTTCTTTTCTGTCTTTTGCGAACCTTTTGTGCGTATAGTCAGTAAAATTACCTCCGCCGTTTAAACGACGAGGATTTTTCCTTTTACTATTGTCTTCGGTATTTAGATTTTGCGGTTTTGCTTCACAAGCAATAACCTTGCCGCCAATTTGGGTTGATTGTTTGAAGCCGTTATATCCGATTTTAGTATTCGTAGGCACGTAACCAGCTAAGGATACCGTGATATATTCTCTAAGAAGTGATGAGTTCTTGTCATTAATATAAATAGTAACCAAACTATTCAAAAGGGCAATTAGTTGGTCTTTTGATTTTTCTAAAAGCAAAGCAGATAATTCTTTGTGAGATTTAGTCGCATACATTTTTACTACTTCATATAGCTCGTTGTTCATGTTGCATAAATTAGGAATTTATATTGTTATATACTAACATATTTTTGTGTTGGCGAAAAGAAAATATACTCATCTAATACAGTGCTAAAGTATTATTAATATATACTACACTATTTTAGTTTTTATTTTATGCAACTGCCCGACCGATGCACCTCAAACGGCTCTCTGGTAAAATAGCCTAAAAAAGCCTATAATCCGTGGCATGAAGACAACTGCGTTTTTGGCGATTATTTTTTTGGTTTTAAGTTTTACCGCCGCAAACGCCTTGGCGGCGACAAACAGTTTTACTCGGATTTTTTATTATAGAGAGGGGCCGCGCGCGCGGGAATCCCTGCTTACTTATCCGAGTTCAATTGACGTCTTGGCTCCAAGATTAGACTTTCCGATTTTTGACCGACGAATCGGTGGGCGACACGAAGTGCCGCCCATTGGTTTTGTGGGGGGAAATCCTCTCCGCTCGGCGCGCAGATGCGCGCCTCGCGGTTGGCCAAGACGAGGTTCGAGCCGAACACTTGTTCGGCAGCAACCTTTTTTAGAAAAAGGTTGCCATCCCTTGCGGTTTTTTCAAGAGAAGAAGCGACTTTTATCCATTCCTTC
>Ga0210018_1001326_pt1 | contig 12937 bp, 13 predicted proteins | sample CryGeyCG2014_010_2_FD_183967 | JGI IMG/M metagenome (GOLD analysis project Ga0210018, IMG submission 183967) | Groundwater microbial communities from aquifer - Crystal Geyser CG09_land_8/20/14_0.10 (SPAdes) (version 2) | ecosystem: Environmental > Aquatic > Deep subsurface > Groundwater | place...
CGGTGTGCCGCTATCGTCTTCGTTAGAAGCATATCCGAGTTTATTCCCGCGGTTCTTGGTCGGGCTTATGGCGGTTGGTGAAAAAACAGGAACGCTTGACCACACGCTTAGCACCTTTGCCACTTTTTATGATGAGGAGATTGACAACACTCTAAAAACTCTGGTTTCGCTATTGGAGCCGATACTTGTTATTTCTATGGGCGCGATTGTAGCTCTTATCGCCGTCTCGGTGCTTCTGCCAATATACAGACTTTCAAGCGGATTCTTATAACCAAAATGTAAAGTTGAAAAATCAAAGTGGAAAATGACCCATTCAACACGGTTTAGGGTCATCCTGAGCGAAGTCGAACGAATGATAAATCAAAATTATAAAATTTTAACATTTTAAACTGTCATTTTGATTTTTGATATTTACACTTTAAATTTACTGTATGAATAAAAAAGGAATTACTCTTTTAGAAACGCTTCTGGTTATAGGCGTGTTAGCTATATTGGCCGTTACGGGATCCAGTATATACCGCAACTACTCTAAAAACGTTGAGTTGGAAGCTAATGCCAGCGCTATTATTTCAGATTTAAAAAGCGTTCAGTCCAAATCAATGAACGGCGAAGAGGGATTGAAGTGGGGGATACGTTTTGTAAACGGCACTGATGATTACTACGAGATTTTTAGTACGGCTACGGACTATCTGGGAGGCACTGTTAAAAGAAGAGCCTATCTTACCGACAGAATAACTTTTTCTAGTCCGACTGATGATATTATATTTGATAAGATACGAGGTACGGTGGACGCCCAAAAACAAGTTGTGCTTACTTTTGAGGGAACCAATAAAACTATTACTGTGACAACCCTGGGCACTATTTATTAGATATGAACCCCGTTAGAAATCGCGGACGCATAAGTGATGAATCAATATGTTAGAGAATACTTTAATTAACAATAAAAATAATAATTATACGCGAACTGATAGTCCGCGTCCTATTTCTAACGGGGTGAATAAACAGAGCGGACAATTATTACTCGAGATACTTATAGCGGTAGTAGCTATAGTAGCCATTGCTGGTTTGGGAGCGCAGCTGGTTTTAGTGGGACAAAAGAGCAATGAGATTACTGGAGATAAAGATACTGCTTTGAAGCTCGTTGAAGAAACTTTTGAAGCGGTTCGGAGTATCGCTACGGAGAATTGGCAGACTGTATATGCGCCCGTAAGTGGTAAAGGGTCGGGGAATCTTTATCATCCGGAACAGCAATCCGGTAAATGGGTTTTAGTTGCTGGCACCCAACCTGTTACAATAAATGGTGTGAATTATACGCGTTCGCTTTACATAGAGAACGTAAATAGGGACGCAAGTAAGAATATAGTTTTAACCGGTGGTACGGATGACCCGTCAACTCAAAAAATCACCGTAAGCATAAGTTGGCCCCGCGGCGAGACGATAACCGGGAGCGAGTATGTAACAAGATGGCGAGGCAAAGGTTGTGTGCAGACGGGTTGGGCAACACAGAGTAGCGACACGAGTCCTTGTCCTGCCGATACTTATTACACAAAGGACGATAGTATAAATACAAGCGGCGGCGAGCTTAAGTTACAATAGGTTTATGCCAGGTAGTGAAAACTCGATTGGTTCGCCGAAGGCGAACAAAAGAGTTTTTATGAAAGGCAAGAATATTCAAGAAAAAACAACAAATCTACCAAAAGGTCATGAATCTTATCAAGAATAAATAATCGAGTTTCTACTACCTGGTATGATTGACGTTAATCTCCTGCGTGAGAGCCCGGAAAAATTTAAAAAGTCTCTTGAGCTCAAGAACGGCGATCCGGCTTTAATCAACCGCTTTTTAGACTTGGATAAAGACTGGCGCGATAAAGTGACCGCGCTTGATAAGCTACGCGCTCTCAAGAATACTCTCGGTTCTGACGATAGGGATAAAAGCAGGGAATTAAAGGATAAAGAAAAAGAATATACCGCGGAGATAGATATTTTGGCTAAAGAGAGAGAAGTTATAATAGAGCAAATTCCTAATATACCGGCACCGGATGTTCCTTACGGCAAGGACGAGAGTGGTAATGTGGTTTTGCATGAAGTTGGAGAGAGAACCAAGTTTGATTTTGAGCACAAAGATTACATGAGCTTAGCTGGAGGGCTTATAAATATAGAGAAAGCCTCCGAGGTTTCCGGCAGCCGTTTTGGTTATATATTGGGAGATCTTGTAATTTTGGAATTCGCCTTGGTGCGATTGGCTATGGATAAATTAATGCCGCACGGATTTATACCGGTGATTCCTCCGGTTATGATAAAACCGGAAGTTTTCAGGAATATGGGCAAAATTAAATTTATTGAGGGTGGGGACGTTTTTTATCTCCCCGAAGATGATTTATATTTAGCCGCCTCTTCCGAACACACTATCGGACCTTTTCATATGAATGATACTTTTAGTTATAAAAGTTTACCGAAACGCTATATGGGTTTTTCTACTTGTTTTAGGAGAGAAGCCGGCTCTTACGGGAAAGACACCAAAGGTATCCTTCGCGTGCATCAGTTTGATAAAGTAGAAATGTTTTCGTTCTGCTTACCAGAAAATTCCGAGGAAGAACATAAATTTTTAGTTGAGAGGCAGGAAGAATTAATGCAAACTCTGAAATTACCTTACCAGACGGTAGCTATTTGTACGGGGGATATGGGTTTCGGTGACTATCGTCAAATTGACATTGAGACCTGGATGCCCAGTCAAGGCAAGTACAGGGAAACTAATTCAGCTTCTAATACCACTGATTTTCAAGCGCGGGGTATTAACGTCAAATATAAAGACAAGGAAGGTAAGAAAAATTACGTTCACACTTTAAACGCTACCGCTTTTGCTATTGGTCGAATGCTTATAGCTATTATCGAGAATTATCAGACAGAAAAAGGCGCAATCATAGTGCCGGAAGCATTGCGAAAATATGTTGGCAAAAGCGAAATCTCCGCCTATCATAGAGATTGAGCGCAAAAAATTATTTAAGAGAAGACTCAAGCTAATTAGTCTTATCTTTTTCTTAATATTGCTTTTAGTCTTCGCTATTTATGCAGTTTTGTTTTCTGGTTTGTTTGTGGTACAGGCCATAGAGGTGAATGGTAATGAGTCGGCAAGTAATGACGAAATTATTGAAGTAGCAAAGGAGGCGGCCTTGAGGAATAAGTGGTTTTACGAGCTTGCGGGATCTAAAAATATTCTTTTTTGGAAGGATATTTATCTAACGGAATTGCCGCGAAGCTTGCCGCAGATTTCTTCTATAAGAGTGAAGAAGAGCCTAGGCGACAATAAAATTATTATCGATGTGGTTGAAAGAAATAAATTTGCCATTTGGTGCGAAAAGGATTGCTTTTGGATGGATGAGCAGGGGGTTGTGTTCGCAGAAGCCCCAGAAACTCAAGGGGCGATTATAAATATTGTAAGAGTGAGTTCCGAAAGGAAGTTGAGTTTTGGCGATAAGCCTATTCCTCAAACAGAAACTCAAGTATTTGCTGAAATCATAAATTTTTTGGATGAAGCTGGTTTGGCTGTGGCAGATATGAAAATAGAGGATTTACGATTCCAGGAGATAAATGTTGAAGTTTTGAATGGCCCGGAAATTAAATTTAGCTTAGGCATTAACCCTTTTTTTGGCAGGACGGTTGTAGAATCATTACGCAAAAGCGGAAACTGGGAGAAGATTGAGTACCTGGACCTGCGCGTGGACGGAAGGGCGTATTATAAACTTAAATAATACAATTAATCCAGTTTATATATAAATATTGAAGTGCCGGCGCGAGCGTAGGGACTATAAGGGCCTGCAAGCCATTGGTATTCGTCTTCCGCGTTCCGCGTTTGGCCGGGATGTAGTTTGCCCTTGGAGCTCTGGATATCATTTATAGAAACTGCGAGCCACTTAATGCCGCTTTCTCGCGGATCGCCTTTAGCTGACCACCAGTACTCCACTTTGTCGCCGAGATAATACTTAGGATTGCCGCCGCCGAAGTAGCACACGGCAATTTTATCTATGCCGTTAAGTTCCACGAAAGTCTTGAGCCGTTTCAAATCTTGCCCCCAATCGTAGTTGGAGTCGGTAACGTACTGCCAACCGTTTTTTGTGCCTAAACCCTGGTTGAAGTAGGAAAGGTAATAAGGGTAATTAAGCCCTACGTCGGATAAGAACCAAATTAGAAGAAGCATTATGATACCGAGTTTAACTTGCTTCTTGAAAAAGTTACTCTTAAACCAGTGTTTTAAACTGGAAGCGGTGAGTATGTACATGAAAGGCATAAGCGGCAGGAGATGTCTTATGCCGATGTTCAAGGTGCTGTTAATGCTATAGGCGCCGTACGCTATAACAAAGAGCAGTATGGCGAATTCTCCCGGATGGGTTTCTAAGTAGTCGGCGAAAGTCGGCCTTTTTTCTTTTAAAGCCCGCCGTATGTTAAAAAGGGAAATAACGAGCGCTATGAATATGAGAATAAGTATAGGTAGGGGCTCTTTCATCAGGTAGGTTAGAGGGAAGTAGTACCACCAACCTGCAGCGGAAACTTCATCCAAGAAATATGTTGTATTGCCTCCGGCAGATCTCTGCAGGACCATGAGGACTCCAAGAAGATACTCCGCATAAGGTCTTAAAAGCGGTTTATCTGACGCCCAAACGTCTAGTTCAGCTAAACATCTTACGGGATTGCAGAATTCTCCTTCGGAAGGTTTGCCGCCCGCAAAAGAGGTCAGTATGGAGTCAGTATCAGCCCTTTGTTTTTCTGGAGGATAATTTAAAGTGGTAACGAAATAAAAAGGATAGACTAAAAGAAACCCTATAAAGAAAATTAAAAGTAAATTTTTGAATTTCTTAAACGCTTCACCTAAAAAGTGTTTTAATTTGGTTCCGGATGCTGTAAAGCGCCAATTCCGGTAAACTCCAGCTCCGTAGAAAAATGTTAAAAGAATAATAAAGTAAGGTATTAAGATTACTGCGGAGAATTTTAGGAGTTGAGCTATGCCAAAAGCGAGACCGGCTATAATCAGATTTTTGCGGGACGGCTGGATGTGGTATTTTATGAAGTAGTAGATCGAGATAAACATGCCTAAAGCGGCACCTATGTCGGTGGTCACATAGTGGCCGTGGGCCAGAACGGTTGGAGAAAAAGCGAAAAGCGCCGAGGGCAAAAGCGCCCACCAAGGGCCCAGAAGTTCTTTAGACCACCAATAAATAAAGAATATAAGGATAAGAGTGAGAATTATCGGGCCCAACCTAGCCCATCTTATTATTTGGTCTGCGTCGTTGCCTGACTCATACAGGAACTGTGTCCCCACGGCCCATTGGCCATTCACATCTGACTTCCAATAAGGACTATCCAGCGAGAAGTTTAAATCCATAAAAGAAAGAGGCAGAGCCGAAAGTATCTTTACTAAAGGCGGATGTTCGGGATTCAGGCGGTAATCCAGATGCTTTACGTAGCCGTAGCCCGCTGGGATATGCGCCAGTTCGTCCATAATGGCTGATTCCTCGTTGGAAACCGAGGCGCTTATCACGAAAGAGGTTAGGATGATGACGCCGAGAATAAGGAGATTCAGGTTCTTAAACGCGTATCTCATTGTATAATTATTATAACAGAAAATATGAGACTTTTGCTTTGGACAAACCACTCGCGGGCCAAGATGAGGCAGTACAAACTCTCGGAATCAAGAGTGAAGCGTGTTTTAAACCGCCCGGAGAGAGTTGAGGAGGGCATCGCGGACAAAACAGTAACTTTGATGCAGCCGGCTGGCACCGCTAAACATCCTTATGAAATCTGGGTTATGGCGCAAGATACGGCGAAGAGGCGAAAAGTTATTTCCGCCTGGCGTTATCCTGGGAAAACCAAGCCGGGTGAGCCGCTGCCCGAAAGAATTATGAGAGAATTCAGGGAAGCCTCAAAATTTTAGATTTGAAAAAGGTTTTAAGTAAAAGATTTTTTAGAAGGTCCGCGGTTGAAGTAGCCCAGAACCTTTTGGGCAAGTTTTTAATTAGGAGGAGAGAGAATAGAATCGAGTCCTATATGATAACCGAGGTAGAGGCTTACGATGGGCATAAAGATAAAGCATCGCATGCTTCCCGCGGGCTTACGGAGAGGAATAAAGTTATGTTTGGCGAAGCCGGACATTGGTATGTCTATTTCACTTATGGCATGCACTGGATGTTAAATATTGTAACCGGACCCAAGGGTTATCCGGCCGCTGTTCTAATCCGCGGCGTTAGAGACGTTAATGGTCCGGCGAGGGTAACGAAAAAGCTTAAAATAAATGGATCTTTTAACGGTAAAGTAGCCGTGAAGAAGAGCGGGTTGTGGATAGAGGATAGGGGGGTGCGTGTAAAGAAATTTAAAAGAACAGCGAGAGTTGGGATTGACTTCGCCGGACCTTATTGGGCCAAGCGAAAGTACAGGTTCGTTTTGGTTACAGTATCTAACTGAATAAATAGTAATAAGAAAAGACGAAGAATATTATGTTCACAGCAATAAGCGTAGAGGTTTTACTGACTCTTGCAGCAATTGATCCAGTGCTTCTAATATAGTAAGTGATGGCAGAAGCTATAATTATAATCACGAATAATATGAAAACCTGACCTATATCTGGATACCTGAACGGCGTTTCCAAATTATATTGTAAGAAACTATCCCAGTAATTAGTATAATGACTTTGCATATATTTAAAATCTATGTAGCTTGCGATAGGACTGAAAAGCCACCAAAGAAGCCAGACAAATAATAATATTTGTCTGCCCAAAGATTGAAAAAGAGAACGTGTAAATAAACCTAGTCTATTTATCTTATTCAATAGAGATATTTTATTAGTATGGATATATTTATAATGAGCAAAAAGTCTACTAATTAAATATAAAAGCAGAATACTAAAGATAGGGAATTCTAAATAATCTATTATCCCAATTACATTATCAAAGTGCATGTAACTTGGAAGTATGCCAATATATTCAGATGAAGATATTGCAAAAATGCTTACTGCACTTAATAGATATCCCCATATATTTGATCTATAGATAAATACAATCGAAATGCTGAATAATAATAAAGAACTTAAAATTATAAAAGCATCGTTACTAGATAGTGTTTCTATCCACGGATGTGCATGTTTAAATAATTCTTTATTGAGTATCTCTACATGGAAGTACCATGCGATGTCCCACCATAAAACTAAAGCGACAAGAGTTAATGCATGCGGCAACCAATCACGCTTATACCAGTTCATACTAAATAAATTATACCACAATTACATTCGGCACCTTAATAATGCCGAATTTAGCCGGACCTTATTGGGCCAAGAGGAAATATCGTCTCGTTAGTTTGACTTAGGACAACCCTTTCTCTAAACTTGCCATAAGTCACCCCTATAGAGACGCAGCCAGGGGTACTTTTGCTGTTTATATGGAGTTTGAACTTGTATCAAAAAATAAACCGGCTGGCGATCAACCTGAAGCTATAAAAGAGCTTACTCAAGGTTTGAAAAAAGGCTATAAGCACCAGACTTTGATGGGTGTTACCGGTTCAGGCAAAACATTTACCATCGCTAACGTCATTGCCCACATTCAAAAGCCGACTTTAGTTATCGCTCATAATAAAACCCTGGCAGCTCAACTCTGTAATGAGTTTCGGGAACTATTTCCCCATAATGCCGTCCATTACTTCGTTTCTTATTATGATTACTACCAAAGAAGTTTTAATAAGGCGTTTCAAAAACTGCTGGCCGTTGCCGAATTTAATTTTGGTTGATGGAGGCAAGCTGCAGGTTGGTGCAGCAAAAAGTGTTTTGGAAGAATTTGGGTTGAGGATACCGATAGTCGGCATCGCCAAGGGGCCGGAAAGGAACAAGAATGAATTTATAGGTAGAATTCCGGGCGGCACTCATGAAAGAGTTTTAATACAACTTAGGGACGAAGCGCATAGGTTTGCTTTGGATTATCATAAGAAACTAAGGAATGCTAAATTTAAAGAATAATGTAAATTGGAAGAATTGTGGATACGATCTTGTCGTGGCGGTTTCTAATTAAAGTATACTATAATACTGATCAGTATTATAGTATACTAGAAAGCGTTTGATACTATCTGTCTGGCAAGAATCTACCATTCGCAGTAAGTTCTTGTTACTATATCCTTGTGAAAAAGCTTTCTATAGGCATTGTCGGCCTGCCTAATGTAGGTAAGTCGACTTTATTCAAAAACCTGACTAATCAGGAAGTTAATATCGCCAATTATCCTTTCGCAACAATTGATCCAAATGTAGGCATAGTTACGGTGCCGGATGACCGTCTTAAGAAACTTACCGAGATGAGTAAATCTGAAAAAGTTATTCCTGCCGTAGTGGAGTTCTATGATATCGCCGGTTTGGTTAAGGGGGCCTATAAAGGAGAAGGTTTGGGCAACAAGTTTTTATCTCACATTAGAGAGGTGAGGGCTATAGTTCAAGTCGTGAGGATATTCCCTTCGGGAGAAATTATCCATATTGAGAAAGACATCGACCCTATTAGGGATATAGAGATTATTAATACGGAACTTATTTTGAAAGATTTGGAGACCGTAGAGAAACGCTTGCAAAGTTTAGAGAAAGAAGCTAAGAGCGGCGATAAAAACAAAGCCAAAGATTTAGAAGTCATAAGTGGCGTTCGTGAGTGGCTGGGTGCCGGGAAACCGGTTCGTAATATGGATGAGGAAACAATTGCTTATCCGGCTTTGGTCGAACTTAATTTGCTTACTTCAAAACCGCAGATATATCTTTTGAATGGCAAGGACAACGAGGCCACAGAAGAATTAAAGGACAAGATTTTTTCGCTTGATTCGGAATACGCGGTAGTTGATTTGGCTGGTATTTCAGACGTTAATCTTATTATCAGAAAGGCCTATGAAATTCTTGGCTTGATTAGTTTTTTTACCACTGGTGAAGATGAGACGAGGGCGTGGACAATTAAAAGGGGGGCTAAGGCGCCGGAGGCGGCAGGCGAAATACACACCGACTTTGAAAAGAAGTTTATCAGAGCTGACGTGATAAATTGGAAGGAATTGTTAGATGCCGGCTCATGGGCAGCGGCGCGGCAAAAGGGAAAACTGCGCACGGAGGGCAAGGAATATATTATTCAAGATGGCGACGTTTTAGAAATAAAGCACGGTTGACGCCATAAAAAAGTCGGCTTTAATTTGAAGGATGTCCTACGAAATTATAGACCATACTGCCGATTTAAGAATGAGGGTTTCGGGCAGTTCGCCGGAGGAACTTTTTGAGTCAGCGGTAGCCGGCATGATGTTTATACTAAAAAAGAATCCGAGGGAAAGGGAAGTTGTTAGGAGACAGATAAAAGTGGATTCGGTGAATTTTACAACACTTCTCATTGATTTCTTAAATGAAGTGCTTTCCTTAGTGGAAACACACAAGGAAATTTACACCAAGGTGCGTTTCGGTAAGCTTGATGAAAAGAGTGTTCGGGCTGAATTGAAGGGTACGGTCCAGGAATCTTTTGATGAGGACATTAAAGCGGTTACTTATCACGAAGCTCAAGTAAAGAAAAATAAGGAGAGCGAGTGGGAAACGATGTTAGTTTTTGATATTTAATGAAACGAAGAATATTTATAGCTTTAGGCATTTCGAGCGAATTAGTCAGCTCCATTTTAAGCTGGGAAGAAAACTTTGCTTATAAGTCTAAGGGTACCTACTCCAAGATTCGCTGGCTCAAACCGGAGAATTTACATATCACTTTGGTTCCTCCATGGTATGAGGATGACGACGGGATAGAGAAAGTGAAAGCCTTACTAACTTCTGTAGAAAGGCAACAGTTCGCTTTAAATTTTCATCGAGTAACCTACGGACCCAATCCGAAGAGACTGCGCTTGGTCTGGCTTGAAGGTGAAGCGCCTCGCGGATTGGTTGACCTTATGGGTAATCTCCATAGGATATTAGGTAAGGAGATGGAAAAGAGGCACTTTCTACTCCACCTTACCATTGGCCGTTTCCGAGAAGACGAGCTTAGCTCGTTTCCGGTAAAAGAGATTAACGATGAATTTGTCTTTAAGGAAGAGGCAGATTCACTCCTCCTTATGGAATCTCATTTAAAGAGAAGTGGAGCTGAATATAGCATTCTTTATCAAGTTAATTTATAATTTATTATATAAATTTTCTGCATTTTATGGCTTAAAAAGTATACTTAAACATGGAATTCTTCTACGAAACAGCGGCAACAATTGGATGTACACTTGGCGTTGTATGGCGCGGGGAATATATATTTAATCTGTACTCATATGGAGGCATTCTTAACTCCATTGGATTTACGTTGATCGGATTGAGAGTATTCTTGAGTAATACAAAAGCATCTATCAATCGGGCATTTGCCATTTTTAATATAGCGTGTGTTTCTTGGAGTCTGCCATATGTTTTTTGGTCCTCTTCTATGGATAAAGAAATCGCTATATTCTGGCTTAGAATTTTAGATGTTGGGGCAGTATTTACCGCCCCGAGCCTTTTATTATTTATAGTTGTATTTCTAGGTTTGTACTCCCGATGTAAGAAAATTGTTCGCGCTATATATCTTAGCTTGATTCCTTTCGCTTTTCTATTTATATTCACCAATTTTCTTATTGCCGATGCGGTTAAAGACAATTTTCCCTTTTTCCGTCCAGTTGCAGGGCCGCTCCTGTTTTTGTATTTGATTATATGGGGAGGAGCGTTAGTGTATGCGGCATATTTGCTTTTTAGATATTATCCTAGTCAAAAAGAACGGCCGATCAATAAGTGGCTGCTCTTTTTTGGGACTGCTGTTGCCTTTGGAGGCGGGAGCACCAATTTTATTATGTGGTATTTTCCGGAAATACCGCCGTTCGGGAATGTTTTTGTCTTCCTTTATGCATTTATTTTTATGTATTTGATAACACAGACCAAATTATTCAGCGCTAAAAAAATTTCAGGAGAGATATTTGCTTTTGCTGTTTGGTTTCTTTCAATTATCAATATTCTTGCAGAACATTCTCCAAGCGGGAAAGAAAAAGCGGTTTTTATATTTATAGTAACAACATTATTTATCGCATTCTTTCTTAAGACTCTTTTTTCTGAAGCGCTGCAAAAAGAAAAACTCAAAGACCTGAACGACCACCTGGAGCAGAAAGTGGCGGAACAGACGGTAGAAGTAAGGAAGGCCTACGAAGTGGAAAAGAAAGCCAGGGTGGAGCTTGAGGAACTGGACAAAGCCAAGGACCAGTTTATCCTGACCACCCAGCATCATCTGCGAACGCCACTCACAATCGTGAAAGGTTATATAGGGCAGCTTCTTGAAAAACAATCCGTAGGTTCAATAGTAACCGAAGAAACGCATAGTTATTTGGCAAAAACGGATTCTGCCGCAAACCGCATCGTCGCTCTCATTAATGAACTTCTGGACATCTCCCAGATGGAGGTAGGGAAAAGTATTTTGAATAAGGATCCTACCAATATCAAGAATCTTATCAATGACGTCGCCAAAGAGCTTGAGGGCGAAATACGGGGAAAGAATCTATCGGTTATCATTGATATTGGGCATGACATTTCATTAAATGTTGATAAATCCAAGTTCAAAGAAGCCCTCACCAACCTTATAGATAATGCCGTGAAATACAATAAAGAAGGAGGTGAAATTAGAGTCAAGGGCGAGAAAACCCGCCACCCCATTGAGCGAGACAAACAGATCTACAAATTAACCATAGAAGACACAGGTATAGGGCTTACACAGGAAGAGCTCTCGCGCATCTTTACACAGTACTTTGAGAGAGGTAAAGAAGCGGAGAAACTCTATACTACAGGCCGAGGCATAGGGCTGGCAGTCACCAGAAACATAATCGCGGCTCATAACGGCAGGATTTACGCTGAATCCGAGGGGAGAGGAAAAGGAGCGAGGTTTGTGGTAGAGCTGCCGGTTTATTAATTTATGAACACAGTAATCTCAATCTATTCAGTTCCGCCTCTTATAAGCTCTATACTCTTTCTGTATATAGGAGTTTTTGTATTCCTTAGGGGAGGAAGAAGTTTTATTAATACACTATTCACTGCAGTTTGTTTTGTAACTTTTTGGTGGCAGTTCAGTTGGACGGTGCTTTTCAATGTAAGTAATCCGATCATTGCAGGGTACTTAGTAAAAATAGGATATATGGGCATCATCCTAATTCCGACATTTTTCCTCCATTTTATAAATACTTTTTTGAGAAACGCCAGTAAATTTGATCGATATCTTCTTTATATTACATATATTTTCAGCTTTATTTTTGAGCTCGCCTTATTTAGTTCTTATTTTATAAGCGGTTATTATACTTATTTTTGGGGGTTCTACCCAAAGGCTGGGATGCTTCATCCTGTTTATCTAACATTATTATCTATTGCAGCGCTGCGCGTTATCTTTTTACTTTTAAATGCGTTGCGCGACAAAAAGAGGCCAATCTACGAACGCAGGCAAATATCCTTTATGCTTTGGGCGATGGTTTTTTATATTTTTGCGGCTTCTGATTTTCTGGTTAACTACGGAGTGGAATTTTATCCCGTCGGCTTTGTACTTATTCTGATATTTTTGGCTATTGTCGGTTACGCCATTATTAGGCGTCGTTTATTCAATGTCAAAACTATTGCCGCTGAAATTTTAATTTTTTCAATTTGGATTTTCTTTGTTTTAAGGATCGTACTTGCGGGATCTCTCCGCGACGCCGCCATTGATTTAGTGATTTTAAGCGGAATCGTTGTAGTGGGTATTCTTCTCATTAAAAGCGTTTTAAATGAAGTTAGACAAAAGGAGAAACTGACAGAGTTGAATACTCAATTAGATAAGACGAATGCTGAACTCAAAGACCTGAACGACCACCTGGAGCAGAAAGTGGCGGAACAGACGGTAGAAGTAAGGAAGGCCTACGAAGTGGAAAAGAAAGCGAGAATTGAGCTTGA
>Ga0210018_1001327_pt1 | contig 12937 bp, 16 predicted proteins | sample CryGeyCG2014_010_2_FD_183967 | JGI IMG/M metagenome (GOLD analysis project Ga0210018, IMG submission 183967) | Groundwater microbial communities from aquifer - Crystal Geyser CG09_land_8/20/14_0.10 (SPAdes) (version 2) | ecosystem: Environmental > Aquatic > Deep subsurface > Groundwater | place...
ATGACAATTTGTTTAAGGTTTTTAATTTTGTTTTCAATATCTTCTTTTAGGGGTTTTATCACTTCTAATGTTCCCTGATATGATTGATTATTTTTAGTTAAGCTAACTTTTTCCATACAGACCATTGTAACACAGCTTGGAGGTTTTTATTCTGATGAAAAAAAGGATCTATCATTAGCTGTCATTCTGATGTAAATCAGAATCTCTCTTAAAATTCCTAATTAACTTAATTGATCTAATTAACTCCTAAATAATGTCTAAAAAAACTAAGAACTAAGAGTGAAAAACAAAAATCAAAATGCGTAATCCGTTAATTCGTTAATTTATAATCTTATTCCTTTATACTTTATACTCTGTACTCTATCCACAACCGTCATTCTGGCTTGTCCAGAATCATCTTAGACTGTCATTTGGGATTCTGGATGCGCTCCGCTTACCAGCCCGCCTCGCCGGCTAGGCGGGCCAGCCTCGCCGGCTAGGCGGGAATGACGGCGATGATTTAGCAATGTAGCAATATAACAATTCAACAATGTTCTTTATTTTAAACTTTGGACTTTTAACTGTATTTTTGTTCTCTTTACTTTTAACTTTTAACTTTGGACTTTTAATTTTAAAATATCTCCTATCTAATATCTATTTTTCTGAGTCGATATTTTTGTTTTTTTTAAAAGAAAAGGATAAAGCTCGGCGATTAGATAAAGTGATCCGGTAATCACCAAGGGGCGGGTTGATTTTTGCTTAATAATTTTTTGCGGTTTGGCGGTAATTTCAAAATTATTAAACTTTAGTTTTTTAAGAACTTTAGCCATTTCGACCGGCTCTTCGGCAAGAGAAATCCAGTCTTGCTTGCTTTTAAAAAATTGAGTAAGGTAGATTTTATTTGCCAACGGGATTATTTTGGGAAAGGCTTGGGAGTAGTCCTTTTTTTTCTTAAAGGCAATTAGAAAATCAAGTTTCTTTTGAGGGAACAATAGCTTTAGTGTTTTAGTTAGACTGGTTATTTTTTGAGGATTATGAGCGCCGTCGACAATGACGAGTTTGTTATTGGTTTTTAATATCTCTAAGCGGCCCGGGAAATGGGCTTTTTCTAAGGCTTGCCTGATTTTTTTAATTTTCAAAGGAAACCGGTCTCTCTTGCTCAAAAGGTAAATGATGGTTAGGGCTAAACTGCAATTTTCGGTCTGATGGGTGCCTAAAAGGCCAAGTTTTATTTGGTTAATCTTAAGCGGCGGATAGGAAAAATCGAAAATTGTTTGTTGGGTGTTAACTTTGATATTTTTGAAGTTTACACCTTTTTTTATAAAAACAAGGTGAGCTTTTTCTTCTTGGGCGATTTTTTGGAAAACCTTGTTTGCCGCCGGTTTTTGTCTGAGGGCAAAAACAATATTGCCCGGGTGGATAATTTTGGCTTTTTGGAGGGCAATTTCTCCAATTGTTTTCCCCAAAACTTGGGTGTGGTCTAAGCCAATTTTGGTAAGGATAACTATTTTTTTGGGATTTTTAACTACGTTGGTGCCGTCGTACCAGCCGCCCAAGCCGGTTTCCATAACCGCATAATCAACTTTTTCTTGGTAAAAGGTGTGGAAAGCTAAAGCCACTAAGATCTCAAAATAGGTGGGAGCACCGTAGGCGGATTTAGCCATTTTTTCAATCGGCTCAAGAAGCTGATTTAAGTAAGAAATAAATTTTTGCTTACTTATTAGCTGGTTATTTATTTGGACTCTTTCTCTGATGTCTTGAAGATGGGGTGAAAGAGTTAAACCGGTTTTAAGGCCTAAGTCAGTTAATATTTGGCTGGTAAGGTAGGCGGTTGATCCTTTACCGGAAGTGCCGGCAATATGGATAACTTTAATTTTCTCCTGAGGGTTGCCGATTGATTTTAGGAGAAATTGGGCTCGGTCTAATCCCAGCTGGCCGGGGAACTTATTTTTTTCTCCCCGCGGTATTTGTCGATAAAGAAATTGCTCGGCTTGGGAAAAGTTTTTAATTTTCATTTCTTTAGTATTATATATCGTTTTAGATAGAGCTTTGTCTTAATTGCTGAATTCTCCGCCTGTTTTTGATAAAATAGAAGCATTGATAATTTTCTTGCCCGGTCGTCTAATGGCCCGCCTCGACGAGCCAAGCTTGTCTTGGCGAGGCGGGTAGGACAGTTATGTATACTTTATATGTTTTGAAAAGTAAAACCGCCAAGAGAAGTTATGTTGGAATAACGAATAATTTAAAAAGGAGATTTAAACAACATAATTTGGGGAATAATTTTTATACAAAAAGACATCTTCCTTGGGAGTTGATTTATAAGGAAGAATTTAATAACAGAAAAGAAGCTAGGAAAAGAGAAAAATATTTAAAATAAAGTGCCGGAAGGAGATTTTTAAGGAAATTTGTGTTTAAAAACTAATGCCCGGTCGTCTAATGGTAGGACAGTTGGCTCTGAACCAACTAATTCAGGTTCGAATCCTGGCTGGGCAACTCAGGCTATTAAAGAAAATCGTAACCGATTTTCTTCCAGCCTGATGGGGCTGGTGTGAGCAAGGTAAACATAAATAACCCCATCTAAAAATAATCATTAAAAAAATCCGTTCTTTTCGCCATTGTTTCAAATCATTATGCCTCACACGAATTTGACCGGAGAAAGGGAGAGGGATTTTCACTAAAAATACCTTAAAGTATTTTTAGTAGTTAGGGGCAAGTTCTTTTCACAAAATTTTTCACAGCCTCGGAAAGGAGAATCCTTGGAGGCATAACCCCCCACGAATAAAAAGAAAATCCCGGTGTGTTTACACCTTCCAGGGTGTTTACACCTTCCAGGGTGTTTACACCTTCCAGGTGGAATAGCTTGACACCTTCCGTAATTTGATGACTGAAGGTGATACTTCTTGGATTGAACCAACTATTTTTGCAATAAAAAAGTGTTTAGGTTCTGACCAAATTCCAGATACTAATCCAGTCTGTGAATCTTGTAAGTACCGAGAGCTAACTAAAAAGAAAGAAAGGTAAAAAAACTCTCGATTTTTCCAGTCACACTATTAAATACCGAGAGTGGCTCGAGTCTTTTCCGCTTTTTCAATAGTTTTTCTAAGCCAGTTAGGATATCTTTCGTTGCTGATTATTTCTTGTGCATCTCTCCATTCGAAACTTGAGTGTTCTTCGCTCAACTTAACCTCTTGTTGCTCTGTAACGCATAAAAAGTCAACCCCCGTTAGCTGAAAATCCCTGTCTTCTTTAACGAACGTCCAAGCATTAAGGACTTGCTTAGCTTCTACATCAAGTCCTGTTTCCTCTTTAGTTTCCCGAATCACTGCTTCTTCAAGTTTTTCTCCAAACTCTATTCTGCCTCCTGGCATGTCAAAAGTATTGGGGTTAATGTCCTCAAGATCACTCTTTTTCAAGACCAGATATTTTTTCAGCTTAGTATTGAAAATAATCGCTTTGGTTGCGACTCCGAATTCTGACATGGTGTCATTCTATAAAATTTGTTAATAAATTTCAACTACTTACTGGCCATTTTCCAGGTGTTTACACCTTCCAGGTGGAATAGCTTGACACCTTCCGTAATTTGATGACTATTGGTAAACACTTCGCCTAGTTTACACTGAGTGAAACCGAAGTGCTCAATGTTAACATTTCTGCTAAAATTAGGTTGAGTTATAGGGACTGAAGGGTTTATAGTCAGCTCTACAAGCAATTATAGGTAAATTCGTGTATACTCTGTAAGTTGCTTATAATATTTAATTCTGTTTGCCTCCACGAGAATTAATTTTATTACTTCGTACATTATTATGGCTAAAATAAAAACCTTTGATGTTCTTGTCGTTTACACTAACGCAATTGCCGCAAGCGCTTCATCGAATGATAATGTACTGTCACCTTTCCAACTAAGTAAAAACAGGACTAATTATAATGAGTCCTACTCATATTTACTTAAAACGTGTGAAAAAAATAATTTAGAATCCGCTTTTGTCACTTCTCAAGATATAATAGGAAGCGGAACAGCAAGTTGTTACTGGTTATACAAAAACAACAAATGGATTAAAGTAAACCAACCATGCTACTCACAGTTTATTTTTGATAAATTATCTCCGGTTAATTCAAAACAAAAACAACGGTTAAATATTCTTTTTTCCAATCCAAAGGTAAGGCCATTTAATAGCCCGGCAATCTTCTCACTTTTTTACGACAAACAAAAAACATATCGCATACTTCAAGATTTTGCTATACCAACAGTAGCTGTTGCAAATAAAAACTTTATTGGTATTCATACTGCGCTAAATAAAATCAGGATACTTACCGCGGTTCATCCTCATGCCTCTGACTTTTCAAACAGATTTGTTCTCAAGGATAAATATGGTTCTGGAGGAAATAATGTTTATTTGCTGGACTCATTAAATCCCCAAAAAAATATTTTAAATATAATCCGTAAAAATAAAAATATTTCATTTGTGCTCCAGCCATTCGTTCAATTTAATACTGGCTATACTTACAACAAAAGAGCGGGGTTTATAGATATTCGCATGATCTATCTCGGGCAAAGAGTTGTCCAGGTCTATATCCGTAGAGCAAAAAGGGGAGATTTCCGCTGTAATGAACATCAAGGTGGTGAACTTCACTACATAACCTTAAAAGAAGTGCCACTAAAGGTCCGCATGTTTGCCAAACGGATCGCTCAAGACCTCAACGTGGATAGTGAACTTTATGCTTTAGATTTGGTAATAAGTAACAATGGCCATGTATTCCTTATGGAAGGAAATACAAGGCCCGGAATTGATTGGAACTTATCTCTAAAGAAAAATGAACGGATGGCAAAAAAACTAATTAGGGTGATTGTAGGCGAAATCGCAAAAAGAGTCGTTCCCACCACACCCAAATATATTTCTCCAGTAAACGACCAAAAATGTTTACACCTTCCAGGTGGAATAGCTTGACACCTTCCGTAATTTGATGACTATTGGTAAACACTTCGCCTAGTTTACACTGAGTGAAACCGAAGTGCTCAATGTTAACATTTCTGCTAAAATTAGGTTGAGTTATAGGAACTGAAGGGTTCAGGACCGACCTGCTCAGCTGAAGTTTTTACATCTCTAAGGTGGAGAGTTCAAAACGACACAGAAATTGACAGCAGTGTTATTCTTATAAATAGTAGCATTATTATTGGATAAAAGGAGTTTATATGGCAGTAGAAAATAAGTCCTTTGAGAGAAACGATAAGCAGAAGCCGCCTGAACTTGTTGGCGGCAGACTATTCCCTGTTTTGCTTGATGACAAAGTTTGGGTTTATGCGGAGAAAGGAACAGAGGGGGATTTGCCCCTTAGTCTAAGTGGAGATTTGCTTAAAGTTTCTCCTTCGTCGGCCACGGTCAAAAGAGGAATTTCTCCCAAGAGAGGTTTTTTCCGGGCAACCGTTGTCGGTTGGGCTATAAGTGTTAGAAGGAATTTTGAAAACAACATTTCCTTGTTAGCTTCCTGTGGACTTACCGAAGCCAATGCTTTTAATAACATTTTCTTTATTGATGAAGATCGCGGCGGAATAAGCAGTAAGAGAAGACCAAAAGTGGGAGGAACTGTTTCTCTGGTAGAATCGGAAAGCAAAGGAGTGGTGATAATTCCTGTATTTTCAAAAGAGGGGCAGGGGGGAATTTTGGTCGCGACGGTTGGTGATTTGAAAAACCCCCAAAACATCGGGAGGATAAACGGATTTTTAAGGAGATAATGCCAGGAAAATATCTCTCCGCCTTAAAGTAAAAGAAATGTTAACAAAAGAAGGGGTGCAAAATGTCTTATCTAGCGAACCAAAGACCGTGGAGCATGGTATAAAAAGCTATAATTCTTTAGAAGGTTATAAAGAAGGAATAAGGGAAAATGGAATTTATGCTATAGGACTAAAATTGTTATAATTAGATTTAATCATGTTAAAAATTAAACCGCCTAATTTTAAATTTTGTCCTTTTTGCGGCCAAAAACTTGGTTTTCGAAAAGAGGAGGGGAGAACCAGAAAATATTGTCCTCCTTGCGATTGGACTTATTATCCCCATGTTGCCGGCGGGTCGGTGGCGGTAATTATTAAAAACCAAAAAGTGCTGCTGGTTAAAAGAAACCGGCCACCCCATAAAAACACCTGGTCTTTTCCGGCCGGTTTTATCGATTTTGGCGAACACCCCCTTGAAGCCCTTAAGAGAGAAGTTCAAGAAGAAACCGGACTAAAAGTTAAGGAGGCAAAACCAATAAAAATCATTCAAAACACTGATGATCCCCGCTCCCCGGGGCATTTTATTTTTTTCTATCGGGTCGAGGTTGGCGACGGGAAACTAAAAACCGATGAGGAAGAAAACCAAGCGATAAAATGGTTTAGTTTAAAAGAAAGGCCTAAAATCGGCTGGATTTCCCATCAAGAAATTTTTAAAGAAATTCAAAAGTAAATAATTTTTTTATGGAAAGACTTTTCTCAAGAGAAAATAGGATTTCTTCTTTTGGCTGGTTTTTTCCCACCCCGACCAAAGATGATAGGGGAATAGTGCCGGCCCCTCCCGAGGCAGTCTTAAAAAAAGATGAACTTAAAGAGAGCTGGCTAAAAGAAAAAGGCCACCCCCAAGAACTCCGCCTTGTTTCCCTTTCGCCCACCACTGCCAATGGCCAGACCGGCTACCAAGTCAGAGCCGAAATTTTTATCCGGGGAGTAAAAGAAAATTGAACAGCCTCGCTACCAAAACGGAATTTTATCTCTAACTAACTTGCCTTTTTTCATAGGTGGGTGGTGTCGTTCCAGGTCAGTAAACTCCAGCCGTATTTATCGGTAAATTCTAAATGGGTTATCCCGGTATTTTCGTCCCAGGTGTGGTTGTTGAATTCCCAGAAAACCTCGGGAGTTAATTTTTCTCCAAAGATTGTGGCGCAGACAATCATTTTCGTTATTGCTCCGTGCGAAACACATAAGACATTTTGTTCTCGATGTTTTATAAGTAAATTTTTAACTATTTCCTGACCACGTTTCTTAAAATTTTCAAAACTTTCATCATCTGAATACTTCCAGTTTCCTTTCAGCCAATTCTCGGTAATCTGATTTTCTATTTCTTTTGCTTCTGGATTGTCTATAGGCAGGCCTTCTAATTCTGTTGGTCTTTTTCTTTCTTTTAGGTTTTTCCAATACCTAATAGGGAGTTTTAGCTCTTTGGAAATAATTTCTGCTGTTTGTTTGGCGCGAACGAGTGGGCTAGTGTAGATAATATCTATTGGGATATTTGTTAATCTTTTAGCGAGTATTTTTGCTTGCTCTCTGCCTTTTGGGGATAAAGGAGCTCCTGGCCATTGGTGGAGATTTTGCAAATTTCCCAAAGACTGACCATGTCTAACCAAATATACATTCATATAAGCCTATTTTATCTTAAAGTCAGCTTTTATGCTAACATATGTCTATGAGAGTAGTACTTGGCTTAGCTAACAAAGACAAGATAAAGATTTTAGTTAATGCTTTAAGAGAGCTTCATATTGATGTTTTGGTGAAGGGGATTGAAGCCAACCGAGTACAAGAGGCAAAGAAAGTAGGTCCTTGGTCTTGGTAAGTGGAAGGTAAGTTTACAGGAGACAGGGGAGATATTAAACGATCTTGGTGAGATAAGAGAAGTTAGGTGGATAAAGAAAGAAGAGTTGCCAAAATACTTTCGTTTTCCTGGTCAATTGGAGCAAGCAAAGAAAATTATAAAAGAGTTCACTTTTTTCTAAAGCCAATTATTTGATATCCGATTTTATCAACTTCTTTTTTGTTCCAGAAAGGCAAGTTTTTGGTTTTTACAATATAAGTAATTTTTTTCTCGATAGTTCTACCTGTATAGTCTTTTTTTTCGGGGTCCCATTCACGAAGGATTAGTATATCTCCTTTTTTGCATTCAAAATCGGCAAGCCTGACTTCGAAGGTTTTATGACCCTTGCAAATTGCTTCAAAATATTCTGGCCAAGTTTTCTTTTCAATTTTCATATTAAATTTACAAAGCCCCCGCCATTAAAAAATTGAAATAATTCTCCAGCCCAAACTGGCAAGCAGGAAACCGTAAAATATTGGCTTTTTCTCTTATGGTCATTTATTTTTTTCTATTTCCAAAATAGTGCCGTCGGGCATTAGATTGTCGGGGTGAGGTTCTCCGTTTTCTTCCATCTGATATCTTTGGCAATTTTGCCAATTATTTTCTGTTTCGCAATATACTTTCCTCCACCCATTATCTATTTTACCCTCTTTTTCTAATTTTCTTAAAGGGCAGATGTCATACCATTGGCAAGTCATTTTTGAGGTTTTCCTTAAAGATATTATTACCACAAATAATGATAATAATCTAAAAAAAATCTAACAATGGGGTTGGTTAACTTATAACCAGTGGGTTTATGAAGGCTGAAGTGGTAGAATTAGTTAAATGGTTAATAAATATCGTCGTCGTCACCGAAATCTTTATGTTCCCAATTCGAACCCCCCTTTTTCTATCAGCCGTTCCAAAATTGACATGTTTTTGAACTGCCCGCGCTGTTTTTATTTAGACCGGCGCTTAGGGTTGGGCCGACCTTCTATGCCCGGCTGGGCGTTAAATTCCGCCGTTGACCGATTATTAAAAAACGAATTTGATTTGTTAAGAAAAAATGGAGAAAAGCACCAACTAATGGTTAGATACGGGATTGACGCTATCCCTTTTAGTCATCCAGATTTGCCCATTTGGCGTGATGATGTTTTTCACTACGAAGGCGCTTCGGTAGTTCACGAACCCACTAACTTAAAAATCTGTGGTATTGTTGATGATGTTTGGGTTAATAAAAAAGAGGAGTTATTAATTGTTGATTACAAATCTACCAGCACTTCAAAAGAGATTTCCTTAGACGATGAATATAAGCAAGGTTATAAAAGGCAGATGGAGGTTTATCAATGGATTTTTCGGCAAATGGGCTTTAAGGTTAATGATACCGGCTATTTTGTCTTTGCCAATGCAGTGAGAAATCGTCCCCAATTTGACGGCCGCTTGGAGTTTGAGATGTCTATTGTTTCTCATCACGGCGATGATTCTTGGGTTGAGCCTATAATCTATGAAATGAAGAAATGTCTTGAATCAGATGAAATTCCCGAACCTGATCCCGATTGCGAATTTTGCCAATATAGAAAGTTAGCCTCAGTTAGCCTCACAAGGTGACTCCTTGCGAGGCTAAAAAAAATGGAAGAAGAAAAAATATTTCAGGTTAGCGAGTTTAATGAGTTCATCAGTATTTACTTGGGTGCGGTTGGTAAGGTGGTTATTGAAGGAGAAATAAGTGAGTGTAATGTTAATCAAGGCAAATGGATTTTTTTAAAAATTAAAGATGATGTTGCCAGTGTTGATGTTTTTGGAATAACTTTTCAAATTTCCGGATATACACTTCTTGAGCCGGGGATGTTAGTTCATATTTACGGAATTCCCCGTCTTTATAAGAAAACCGGAAGGTTTAGTGTTTATGCCGATCAAATAATTCCTGCCGGTGAAGGAGCGTTAAGGCTTACCTTTGAGAAACTGAAAAAAAAGCTTGAAGATGAAGGTTTATTTGACGAGCAGAGAAAAAGATTGATTCCGGAATTTCCCGAAAGAATCGGCTTGATTACCGCTAAGAATTCCCGGGCCTATGGCGATTTTGTTAAAGTGTTGAACCACCGAATGGGGGGATTGAAAATTTTTTTCTATCCGGTCAATGTTCAAGGTAGGGATTCGGCTCAATCAATTATAAGGGCATTTAATTATTTTAACCAAAAACGGTCATTAGACGCCGTAGTTTTAGTCAGGGGTGGGGGTTCGCTTGAAGATTTACAGTCTTTTAACGATGAAGGAGTGGTTAGGGCTATTTTTTCCAGTAAAGTTCCTGTTGTTTGTGGGGTGGGGCATGAAGATGATTTAACCATTGCTGATTTGGTTGCTGATCTTAGAGCTTCTACTCCCTCAAATGCCGCCGAACTATTAGTTAAAAGCAAGGCAGAGGTTTTATTGGCGATAAAATACCATATTCAAACCATTGACGAGAAATTAATGAATTCGCTAAATAATAACAATGATAAAATAAGGGGATGGGTGCACTCATTGGCAAGGATAATAGGCGATCAAACATCTGTTGTTCGTTCAACTGTTGCTAAGTTTACCAATAATTTTGTTTTATTCAAACGAGAAATTACTAACCTTAGACAAAATGTCTATGTTTTAAAGGAAAGAATTTCGAGAGATGCTGATTTCTGGCTAAAGCAACAGCAAGCTCAAATTGAGAACTTAATCAGGTTTTTAAATTCTTTTGATGTTCAAAAAATATTAAAAAGAGGGTTTAGTATCACGTTTAGCGGTGAAGGAAAAGTTATTAAAACAATTAAGGGCATAGATAGGGGTTCAGGGATTACTACCAAATTGTTTGATGGTAAAATAGGGTCACGGGTTTTAAGTATCAGCAAAAAATAGTATGGTGAATAACAAAAAGAAAGAACAATCTTTATCGGCGTCATTTTCGGAATTAGAGGCAATCGCTGAAGAGTTTGAACAAGGGGAAGTGGACTTAGAAAAGGGAATTCCCAAATTTAAAAGGGGCCTGGTGTTGGCACGCAGACTTAAAAAAAGATTGGGGGAAATTGAAAACGAAATAGAGGAAATAAAAGACGAATTTAAAGATTTAGGAGAAGAACAACAACAACTATCTAAAGAAGAGCCTGAGGCAGAGGAAGATGGGGAAGAAGCTCCCTTTTGAGATAAATTTCAAATTACAAATCATAGTGCTTATGGGGAATTTTATTTATTTACTACGATACTACGTAGTATCGTAGTAAATAAACTTTCCCTTTATAGTGTCCTTTCATCTTTTTCTTTTAAGCCTTAGAATTCTTTAGCAATTAAACAATTTAACAGGGCAACAATGTTTCTTTAGTTTTTAATAAGATTATGGTAACCGAAGATGAATATAACGCCGTTTGGATTTCTCATTCTTCAATTAGCGATTTTTTAAAGTGTCCCCGAGCTTATTTTTTGAAAAACGTTTATAAAGATCCCCAAACTGGTCATAAGATTCAATTGATGACGCCGCCTTTAGCCTTAGGCCAAGCAGTTCATGAGGTTTTGGAATCGCTTTCCCGCCTGCCTAAAGATAGACGGTTTGATGAATCGTTGATAACTAAGTTTGAAAAAGCTTGGCAGAAAATTAGTGGTGAGAAAGGGGGATTTGTTGGTGACGAAGTGGAGAACCGGTATAAAAATCGGGGAAGGGAGATGCTTGAACGGGTAGCTAAGAATCCCGGGCCGTTTAAGAATTTGGCGGTTAAGATGAAGATGGATTTACCTCATTTTTGGCTTTCAAAAAAGGATAATATCATTTTATGCGGGAAAATTGATTGGTTGGAGTACTTGCCGAACAAAAATGGCGTTCATATTATTGACTTTAAAACCGGTAGGAGTAATGAGGAATCTCAATCGCTTCAACTGCCAATTTATTATCTACTGGCTCAGAATTGCCAGAATTATTCGGTTTTAAAGGTTAGCTATTGGTATTTAGATCACGCTGATGAGCCGGAAAATGTGTCCTTGCCTGATTTGGAAAAGGCGCGAGAAAAGATTTTAAAGATCGCTAAGGAAATTAAGCTGGCTCGGCAATTAGAACGGTTTGAGTGTCCCGATAGAGAGGAGGGTTGTTCTGCTTGTCGGCCAATGGAAGCGGTTTTAAGGGGAGAGGGAAGATTAGTTAATGTTGATGAGTTTAATCGGGATATTTATGTTCTTCCTCAACCTTCTTTAGATGATGGTCGGGAAAGCACGATTTTTTAGTTTCTAACACCTATACTTTGAATTAGGTTCAGATACGGGCTTAGATGACGTTAAAAATCTAAACTATTAAGAAAGTTTCTAAATAGACTAAGATTTTCTTCTTTATCTTGGAGGATAGGGAAAATCTCATTTAAGCGGGGATTTTCAAGACGGAGGGAAGCTCCTTTTTCCATAATCTCTCGAAAAATCTTGCCAGTGTGAAGATTAATGTTTTGATATTCATTTTGGTCATTTGACCAAAGTATACCCACATCTTTTGCATTATCAACAAATTCGGGCAGAAAATATTCTATTTCTTTTTGATTACCTATTTCAAATCCGCTAAAAAAGGCTGACTCGATAACAAGAATTTCTAAGGGATAGAGAAACTTATTAGCTTTGAATATTCCCTGATTAAAGCCATCAGCGAGAGTCTCTATGGTATAAACAGCGAAATTTTCTTGCCATCCCCGATCTACTTCTTTTTCTAAAATCTCATATATTTCCACCAGGCGGAGGTCTAAAGAGTTAAATTGTTTTAGGTATTCTTTTGGATTGTCAGGGGTTAGTTCAGGCAATGACAAAAAGGATCTTAAAATTGGGTATCTTTTTAATATCTTTTTTCTGCTTTCTGTGCTAAAGTAGTGTCTCTCTTCTGATGAATGTGACGCGTTTTCTTTCGCCATATGATTATTGCCTGGTCTGCTCTTAGGTAACATTGTTATTATATAATAAAATTATTTTTATTCCCAGAAAGCGATCCGCCCGCTGGCGGGCCAGCCTCGCCGGCTAGGCGGGCCAGCCACAGGTTGGAGATGAAGCGATATCAATAGGCGCGAAGCGCAACACAAAGCGGAACATAAAATACCGACCGTAAGGTCGTGGGTTTTTATTTCAAGTTATAGGATTAAAATGATTATTGTTGCCAATTTTTGTTATACTAAGAGTGATGATTTTAGGAATTGATCCCGGCTTGGCGCATTGTGGTTGGGCGATTATTAAACCCAACGGTGACTCTAATCAATTAGTATCTTGTGGTTGTGTTGAAACAAAGAAAGGTGAAGATTTTGCCAAGCGGTTGGCGCAAATATATAATCAGATTAAGGAATTGTGCCGGCGATATAAAATAGAAGAATTGGCGGTTGAGTCAATATTTTTTGCTAAAAATA
>Ga0210018_1001331_pt1 | contig 12920 bp, 13 predicted proteins | sample CryGeyCG2014_010_2_FD_183967 | JGI IMG/M metagenome (GOLD analysis project Ga0210018, IMG submission 183967) | Groundwater microbial communities from aquifer - Crystal Geyser CG09_land_8/20/14_0.10 (SPAdes) (version 2) | ecosystem: Environmental > Aquatic > Deep subsurface > Groundwater | place...
CGACCCATCTTTTTGTTGATAGTTTTCAAGAATAGCCAAAATCATCCGACCGATAGCAAAAGCGGTTCCATTAAGAGTGTGGACAAATTCTGTTTTTCCATTTTCTCGATAGCGAATATTTAATCTTCTTGCTTGAAAATCAGTGCAAGCCGAAGTCGAGTGTGTCTCTCGATAATTTTCCTCTGCCGGAAACCAGCAATTAACATCATATTTTCTTACTTGGGGATGAGCTAAGTCCCCGGTGCACATTTTGGTAATTTGATAGGGAATTTCCAAGGCCTGAACCAGTTTTTCTTCTAAAGACAAAAGATAGTCATGCTCTTTTTTGTCAGCATCTTTCTGGGGTTTAATAAATGAAAACATTTCCATTTTGTCAAACTGATGAACTCGGAAAATTCCTTTTGTATCTTTTCCATAAGTTCCGGCTTCTCGTCTAAAACAAGTAGAAAAACCAGCATAGCGTCGAGGTAAATCTTTGGCCTCTAAAATTTCATTAGCGTGCATTGGGCCAATTGATTGTTCAGAAGTACCAACAAAATAAAGCTTATCTTCGACAATATGATATGCTTGATCTTCACCCCCATGTTCCAAATATCCCATTCCTCTCATCATTTCATCTTTAATCATCACTGGCGCAACTACGGGAATGAAATCTTCTTTGACTAATATCTCTAGGGCAAATTGGACTAGGGCAAATTCAAGTTGAACTGCTTCGTTTTTGAAATAGCCAAATCGGGTTCCTGACACTTTACCAGCAGTTTTGGTATCAATTACATCCAACACTTCTCCCAACTCTTGATAATCTCGAATTTTAAAATTAAACTTTGGAATCTTTCCCCATTTTCTTATGGTCTCATTTTCTGTTTCGTCTTTTCCGGTTTTTACGTCGTCTGCAGGAGGATTAGGAATTTCTAGGGCTACTTTAATATAATCCTCGAAAGCTTTAAGTACGTCAATTTCTGCATCTTGCAACTTTTCCTTAATCTCTTTTCCTACTGCTGAATATCCTTTAGACCCGTGTGCAATCTTATTTCTTTCTTGTCTTAACCTTTCATAAATTTGAAGTTTTTTCGTCCATTTATCGTAACGCTCTAAAACCTTGTCAACCAAAATAGGACTCAATTGTTTAGCAACAACTCCCTTTTTAACCTTTTCTGGATTTTGGCGAATAAAATTTATATCTAGCATTGTCAGAGTCCTAAATCTTTATTAATGCTTTGCATCGCTTCTAAGCAAATTTTAACAAATTCTTCCAATGGAATTCCAAGTTTTTCTCCACACAAAGCAATATCTTCTCTTCTTGTTCCTTTAGCAAAAGATTTTTCTTTAAAACGATTTAAAACATTTTCCACGGTTAAATCGGCTAACTTCCGGCTTGGCAAAACCAAAGTAGCGGCGACGATCAATCCCGTTAAACTATCTCCGCAAAAAATTGCCCAATCCATCGCCGTGACAGGGTTACACCCTGTCATATGATTATGAGCTGCCATCGCCTGGGCAACGTCTTGGGGAATCTCAAAGCCTCTTTTTCTCAAAATCTCTGTCACTTCGAGTCCTTGTCGTTCAGGGGGAACATTGGGAATGTAGTCCCCATCGTGTAAAAGTCCAACCATTCCCCATTTGTCCTCGTCAATTTTCAATTTGCGCGCCAGCGCGCGCATTATTGCTTCAGTCGCCAACATATGTTTGATAATATTTTTGTTTTCAATCTGCTTGTTTAAAAATTCCAAGGCTTGCTCTCTGGTAATCATTTTTTCTCTGGTCGTAATGTTGGAAACAAAATTACTTCCCTGATATTTTGATTATTAGTTAAAAGCATTACCATTCGATCTATTCCTAACCCCAATCCTCCCATTGGCGGCATTCCATACTCCATTGTCTCCAAAAACGGTTCGTCCATGGGATGGGCTTCTTTATCTCCTGATTTAGCGGCTTTTACTTGCTGTTCAAAAAATTCTTTTTGAACCAGCGGATTATTTAATTCGCTGTAGGCATTTCCCAACTCAAATCTGGCCGCATATGGTTCGAATCGTTCAATTAAACTTTCCTCATCAGTTTTTGGTTTACATAAAGCGGTTGTTTCTTTAGGAAAGTCATAAACAAAAGTTGGTTGGATTAAATGGGGTTCGACTAGCTCAAATAAAGTGGCAATGGCAATTCCCCGATTAAATCCAGCCGCTACCCCAGTTAAGGTCGGTCTATCTTCAGAGACTAAATTATGTTTTACCAAAAGATTCTTAATTTCTTTATCTGAAAGTTTATCAATATCAATCCCAGCGTATTTTTCCAACCCTTCCTTCATCGTTATTCGCCGCCATGGGGTTTTAAAATCAATTTTTTCCTTACCAAATTGAACTTTAGTTGTTCCTAAAACTTTTTTGGCCACAAAAGCATAAAGCTCTTCGGTTAATCTCATCATGTCCTGGTAGTCGGCGTAAGCCCAATAGCATTCCATCATCGTAAACTCTGGATTATGGGCGCGATCAAAACCCTCATTTCTAAAATCTTTATCAATCTCATAAACTTTTTCAAAACCACCAACGATTAGTCTTTTTAAATAAAGCTCATCAGAAATTTTAAGATAAAAATCGTAATCTAAGGCATTATGATGAGTAATAAATGGTCGAGCGGCGGCCCCACCGTAAATCTCCTGAAGAGTTGGAGTTTCTACTTCGACAAAACCTCTTTGGTCTAAAAATTCCCTGATGGTACCAACAATTTTTGTCCGAATCTCAAATGTTTTTTTTACTTTGGGATTCATAATTAAATCCAGGTAGCGGCAACGGTATCTTTCCTCAATATCTTTCAATCCATGCCATTTAGAGGGTAAAGGCCGAATGGCTTTAGCTAAAAGCTGGAAATCGCCGACTAAAATGGAAATCTCTCCAGACTTGGTTTTAAAAACTTCTCCCTGGGCGGCAAGAAAATCACCAATATCGAGGAGAGGGATTAGGGGATAGCGTTTAGCGTCTAGTTTATCCTTTTTGAAGACAAGCTGGATTTTGCCGGATTCATCGCGTAAATCTATAAATTGAATTCCGCCATGACCACGAATGGCCATAATCCGACCAGCAACCGCCACTTTTTTACTTATCGATTTTACCGCTTGAGAAATCGTCTGCTCTCGCTTACAACGAGCTGGATAAGCATCAATTCCTAATTTTTTAATCTGGGCTAATTTTTGGAGGCGGATTTTTCTTAATTGGTCAAGTGGTTGAGCCATTCTAAAAGCGAGTTTATCACAAAACCCCGAGCTTCTCAATCAATCTTAACAATAGTATAAACAATTTTTCCGACTGGAGCTTCAACTTCAACTCTATCACCAATCTTTTTGCCCAGAAGCGATTGACCTAAGGGGGATTGATGAGAAATTTTTGCCTCTGCTGGATCAGCTTCCCATTCTCCAACTAAATGAAAAACGTATTCATCTTTATCTGCTTGAACCGTTACTTTGCAACCCAATTTTACCTCTGGACAATCCTTGTGATTTTCATCAATAATCATTGCCTTGGTGATTACCCCGTCTAATTCACTAATTCGACCATCAATAAAATCCAAGTCTTGCTTGGCCTGGGTATATTCACTCTCCTCGGTCATGTCGCCAACTTTTCTGGAGGAAGCCATCCGGGTGACCGCCTGAGGTCGACGAACTTCCATTAATTCCTGATATTCTTTTTTTAGATTCTCCAACCCCTGTTTGGTTAGAGGAATTTTGTCTTGATTTGTATTTACCATCATAGTTCAAAAAACAAAAAGCCCATTTAAAATCTGGGCGAAAAATTTAAGAAGTGTTTATCTTTAGGATAATAAAACAATTATAATATCCTTGTCAATAACCCTGTAGTGATATATAATTAGGTTGTTGGTTCTATCGTTGATACGCCACCATCGTCTAATGGTTTAGGACATCAGGTTCTCATCCTGAAAATTGGGGGTTCGAATCCCCCTGGCGGCACAGAAAGGGAGTGAGAATGATTTTGCTCGCGTCGGGGGCAGACTCCGCGAGCAAATTGTACGGTGCGATGGGCAAAAATTCGAGCCGTCTATTATTTAAGAAGTAGTTCGAGCCAACTTTTTTGGCAAAGATGGCAATATCTTTGCCATTATTTTTTGCGCGCGCGATTTTGGCCGCATCAGCGGCCTCTTTTATGAATTCTTTAAGTGGTTCGAGCCAACTCGAACCTTTAGTTTTGATTTCCTTAATTTTCTCTTGTAAAGCTTTCTTCATTTTTAATAATTCATCTTTTTTCTTTTGATAACTCTCTGTGTCAATAATTTCCTCCAAATAACTCTCCAGAAGTTTGTCCAATTTCTTTTCAAGATCGTCAAGAGAATCGGAGAGTTTTTGTAGTTCGCCTATGGCGAACTCCTTTTCTTTCTCTCCGTCTTTCTCGGCCATTTCCAAAAGTTTTTTTGCCCAAACTTCAGTAAGAGAAACTCTGCCGATTAAATCCCGTAATTGTTTCTCCAACTCTTCCTCGCGTAAATATGGTTGAGAACAAACGCCTTTTTTCTTGACGCAACGGTAATAAGTGTACCAAACTTCACCTCTGGTTTTGGGGTAAAACTTTTTGTGTTTTTCGGCGGTAAAGAAACTATCACATTCTTTGCACTTGATAAAGCCAGTGAAATTAAATTCGTGCTTCTGAGGTTTCTTGTTGTACTTCTTTTTCAGAACTTTTTGCACTTCATCAAAAAGCTTTTTGGAAATAAGCGGTTTATGCTTTCCCTCGTAAATCTCGCCGTGATAGGTCATCAAACCATAATAAAAAGTTCTGGTGAGTACACCACGAATTTGATTGAAGTGCAGAGGTTTACCATTTCTTCTGGTAATTCTATTTTGGAAAAACAGATCACGGACATCCTTCATTGAGGAAAATTCGCCAGAGGCGAATTTTCTGAAAGACTCTTTGACTAGTCGGGCAGTTTTTGGTTTGATGACGACAGTTCTCGTATTTCTATCACTTTTGTACCCAAGGGGTGCAACTGACGGCCAGCCACCATGACGAAGTTTAAAATACAATCCCCGTTTAACATTTTCTGATAAGTTGTCTACATAATATTTCGATTGGCCGAAAGCGATTGATAACATGAATTTTCCTTGAGGCGTATTCTCAAACCAGAAACTTGGGAATTTTAGGGATTGAAGTTTTCCAGTATCAACCAGATAAATAATTTTTCCTCCATCTATCGAGTTTCTGGCTAAACGATCGGGGTGCCAGCTGATAATTCCGTTGATTAGCCCTTTTTCAATTAAGTTGATAAGGGAATTGAAAACTGATCTCCCCGGAACTTTGGCTGTTTCTGCTTCGATCAAGAACTCTGAAATTTCCAAATTCTCTCTTTGAGCAAATGATTTGAGTTCGTCAATTTGCTGATCAATGGACATGATTTGTTTGTCTTTTTCATCAGTACTTTTACGACAGTAGGCAATGTATTTGATCATAGTTTTGTTTCTCCTAAAATTTTTGCGTTTTTTCTCTATCTTCTTAAATCGGCTCGAATTTTTGCCCATCGCACCGTACAATTTGCTCGCGGAGTCTGCCCCCGACGCGAGCAAAATCATTCTCACTCCCTTTCTGTGCTCTTTATATACGAAAATTCGAACGTATTTTCAAAATACTTCGTAGCGCGTTCGCTCCGGCTCGGCCTAACGGCCTCGCCTTCGCAAAAGTCGGCTCGAACCCTTACTTCAAGTGAGGAAAGAAAAACGCAAAAATTTTAAGGTTCTATTTTCTCAGTCTATCACAAAATTTGATTTTTAGAACTTTTGTGTTACTATATATCTTATAATAGAAGCTGCCTATTTTGAAAGGCAGTTTTTATTTAGCTATGGAAAGAGAAATACGTCCATATCAATCAGAAGATTACGATAAGTTAAAATCGTGGCTTTCAGAACTCGGTCGCTTTTATGATGGCCACGAGGCTGGGCGTTTCATTGATCAGCTCGTGAACAAAGAACAAGAGGATGAGTTTGGCTACTTCACAACTGCTAAAGAAGTATACGTTGTTTCCGAAGGTGGGCAAGAACTGGAGTCAATAGTTCTTAATTATAAAAGAGGAGGTTCCGTAAAGGTGGGTCCTTTTGTTGTAGATCCAGATGCGCGCGGTAAGGGCTTGGGGACTTACCTGCTTCAATTTGCAGAAGAAAGAGCAAGAGAAAAAGGCAGGAGGAAGATATATGCAACAACTTCCCACCTCAATGAACCTGTGAACAAAGTGTTTACAAAATGCGGTTTTAAGGTAGAAGCACAATTTCCTGACCAGTATAAGAAGGGAAGTGTAGAACTGATATGGGGCAAGGTTCTTTTACAACCTGAAGCAGCAGCTGAATTCACTGAAATAACCACAACAATAGAAAGTAATGCCGCGGAGTTCAAAGTTCAACCCTATTCGCCTGCGTTCTACACAGGTTTCAGAGAACTTATTTTGAATAAATTGCCAATGTGGCATGATGAAATAAACGACGAGTTCGTATTAAGAACTATAATCGGTCATTTACAGGGTGTAGATTTTGAAAAGAAAGGCAAAGTTATACTTGTTGCCAATAGTGGAAACGAAGTTCTGGGTTGTTCTATTGTTGTCCCGAAGCGAGGCGGTCCAGCAAAATTATATCCGGTATTGGGAACAGAAAGTGCACAAGCCGAATTAATCCAGCAATCAAATAAATTAGCAAGGCACATAGGATCTCATAAGGTTTACACTTTTGCACCAATTGAAGATAGAAAACAACAACAAGTTTTAGAATCAATGGGCTTTACACAAAGGGGTGTTATTGCAGAACCATACAAACCAAGAAGGGACTTGACTTGTTACGACAAATTCCTGTAATATGATAATTAAGTTATGAAGGAGCGAAGAAAGGATATGGATAATTCACCTAAAACACTTTGGATAAAAAGACAATTTTTAGAAGAAATTCTTGCGGGTCGCAAAACCGTTGAGGTCCGTGTTGGTTATAGAAATATACAAGAGCTCAAACCAGGAATGACCTTGATGTTGAACGACGAGCATGAGATGAAAATAAAAGATGTAAGACGATACCCTACTTTTAGTGCAATGGCCGAAGCAGAGGAGGCAGATAGAATAGTTCCTGGTATGTCAAAAGGAGAACTTGTTCAAGTTCTAAAGAGTTTGTATCCGCCTTTTAAGGAAAAATTAGGAGTTCTTGCAATTGAACTAGAGTTACCTCAAAAACAATCTAAATAAGATTTTGTTTATTTCTTTTTTCTCCATATTTTAGTAAAATATGATTGCCGTAAGGCAATTTGTTTGCTCGGCTCCGCCGAGCACAAAATCGCGCGCGCAAAAAGCGAAGGCGAGGCCGTTAGGCCGAGCCGGAGCGAACGCGCTACGAAGTATTTTGAAAATACGTTCGAATTTTCGTATATAAAGAGCACCACAATCAAACTTTCAGGAATTTTGCCGATTGATTCAGCCGCGCGAAGCGCGGCAGAGAACGGAAACACTGGCTCGCCGCGCACGGCGCGGCTCGCCAAGCGCAGGTTCGAGCCAAAGATTTCTTTGGCTGTAACCTTCTTCTCTTGAAGGCTGCTATCCCTCGCGATTTTGACGAGGTTTGAAGCGACTTTTACCCATTCTTTCATCGGTTCGAGCCAATCATTCTGCTTTTGTTCAATCCGCGCCATTTTCTCATCCAGTGACTTCTTTTCCATAAGAAGTTTTGTTTTTTGTTCTCGGTATATTTCTCGCTCAATATCTTGCTCTAAATATCCATCTAAAAGTCGCTGGAGTTTTTGATTTATGGCGCGGATTTTGGTTTGAGATTCAAGAACAAAAGCAGAAACGGATTGGGCGGACTTTTCTTTATTCGCTTCCGCCATTATCAATAATTTTTCCGCCCAATCCGCACGCAAAGAAAATTTTTGAAGCAGAGAGGTAATTTGTTTGTCCAGTTCCTCTTGGCGGATACAGGGTTCGGGACATTTGATTGATTTATTCTTTTTGGTGCAGTGATAGTAAATATAATCGTGGACATTGCCGTTTTTCTGCTTTTTCACCCTGTATTCGCCAGTTATGGACATTCCGCAAGTGCCGCACTTCATTAGTCCGCAAAAATCTTGCGGGTCATATTTTGTTTTGTGATGAGGCCGTCCTCTCTGCTTCAAAACTTCTTGGACTTTATCAAAAATTTTCTTTGCGATGATTGGCTCGTGTTTGCCCTCGTGCAACTCTTTGGAGTAGCGAAATAGTCCAGTGTAAAATGGATTGGAAAGGATAAAAGTCGCCCTCGTCTTGTGGATTCTCTTTCCGCCGCGGGAAAATATCCCGCGTTGCGCCAAAAAGTCCGAGACATCTTCAAGCCGAGCGTTGCCGGTGGCGTAATACTCAAAAGCGGCTTTGATAACTTTTGCTTTCTTTCTATCAACAACAATGCTTTTATTTCTAACATCATTTATGTAACCAATCGGCGCAACGCTCGGATATTCGCCTCTCTTTACTTTTTGGCGCAAACCCCGCTTGGTGTTTTCGGAAAGAGAATCCACATAGTATTTGCTTTGCCCAAAAGCGATGTTCAACATAAATTTTCCTTGTGGCGTTGGCTCAAACCAAAATTGAGGAAACTTCAACGCCGCAATACGCCCGCAATCAATGAGGTAGATAATTTGTCCGCCGTCCACAGAATTGCGCGCCAATCTGTCGGGATGCCACGCTAAAATTCCGTTCGCTTCGCCATGTTCAAGACGCTTTATCATTTCACCAAATATCGGACGGCCCGGAATTTTGGCTGATTGTTTCTCAATGAAAATATCAACCACATTCAAATTTTCCTGCTTGGCAAAGGCGCGCAATTCTGCGATCTGGGCTTCAATACTCAAAACTTGTTTATCCTCTACATCGGTTGATTTGCGGGCGTATAAAAGAAATTTGTTGTTCATAAATTTATGTTGTTAGTTTTTAGTTGGGCAAAGCAAATACTTAAAATCGCAAGGGATTTCGAACCTACGCTTGGCGAGCCGCGCCGTGCGCGGCGAGCCAGTGTTTCCGTTCTCTGCCGCGCTTCGCGCGGCTGAATCAATCGGCAAAATTCCTGAAAGTTTAATTCTGGTGCGTTTGTTTGACGAAATCCGAACCTTTTTTGAACGGAATTGACGGCGCGCTTCCCGCCTGCGCCGAGGCTTCGGCGGGCAGGCGCGCGCCAAACTGAACGCTCGGGCGGGCAAAAAGGAAGGGGGTTGGGGGGAAGGAATTTTTGCCCGCCCTCGCTTTCCGCCGCCGCCGAATTTCGTATTTCGCTTTGCGAAATGCGCCGCTAAAGAATTAGTTAAATCAATGAACATCTGTTTTATTTACAATTATCCGCAACAACCACCTCCTGGATTACAGCTGCCACCTTGATTCTTCAAATTCTTTACATAGCTGTCAAAATCAAAACTATTTTTTCTCCCAGAGCTCATTTGTCTGTGTTCATCACATTTAGCGCCACATTGAGGACATTGAGCCACGTACTTCCAGCACGGCCCGTAAATTGGACTTGTGTATTCCTTTTTGACCCCCATCGCCTCAAAAATCCTCTGGCATTTTTCACAATAAAATTTATCCATAGATTTTTTGTTATTAACCACAGCATCCACCTCCTCCTTGAGGAAGGGTAAAAGGAAAGTTGAGGTCGCTACTAAGGCTAGTTGCTAATTTAGCCACCAAATCTTGTAAACGTCTTTGCGATTCTATCCATTCACTGATAACTTTATTTTTTCGGACTTGAGCTAATAACTGCTCAACTTTCCTCCTTTGTTCCTCTTGGCCCGGAAATCCTCCCTGTTGGAAAATAGCCAGAGTTTGTTGAGCCATTTGAAATTCTTCTAAAAGTTTTCGTGCTTCCTTATCTTTTTGAAACAGTTCATTTGTTTTTTTGTAATTTTTAAACTCTTCGGTCTCGCGTATGGCTTCGGAAAATTCTTTGATTTTTTGATTTAAATTGTTCATATTATTTTCCATAAAGTAAATATCCAGCTTCTTTTAATTTATCTTTTCCGATAAGATCTTCGGCTAAAAGAGGCAACTTAATAATTGGCGCCGTAAAGCGCTTGTCCATCTCTTTTAGATATTTTTCCTCCATTGCTTTTCTTTTTTTCAGATAATCGTTAGTAACGACCGATACAGGAAGAACAAAGTTGGCAACCACTAAACTCGAAGGCACGCCGATAGTTAAAAGTTCCTCCATTGCTCTCGTTGCTTCTTCAATCGGGGTTGATTCGGGATACATAACAAAAGCAAAAGTGGTTTGATTAATGTCTTGCATCGTATCAATCGCTTCCTTAAAGCGAGATTTGGTGATTTTATCAACTTCTGTTTCGCCAGTGGTGGTAAAAGTCTTAATTTCAAGCTGTTTACTCCAATCCACAGGTAATTCCAAAAGTCGCAAGGTGTGGCCGGTCGGCGCGGTGTCAAAAATAATGACTTCAAAATCCTGGCGAGTTAAAAATTCAATGAATTTTTCAAAAACTGCCATTTCTTCGGTGCAGGGAGAATTTAATTCTTCTTCAATTGCCAAAACTCTTTTTTCATCATATTTTTGCTTTGCCTCTTGAAGAATTTTTTCTTTGTATTGCGTGGTGGCTTCTTGGGCGTCAATATTGGCTAGCCAGAGATTTTTCTCTCCTTCAACCAAAGATGGTTTGCTATTTACTTTTGTTTCCAAGATTTGGCCTAAATGAGAAGCCGGATCGGTTGTCAAAAGCAGGGTTTTATATTCCTTTTCGGCAATCCATAAAGCGGTAGCAGTGGCTACTGAAGTTTTACCGACGCCACCCTTGCCGGCAAAAAAAATGATGCGTCTTTTGCTATTTAAAGGCGTAAGAAGTTTTTTAATTTTATCATCAGTCAACGGGTAATTATTGTCTTTTTCGCTAGCCGCAATTTTTATTTTTTCTGGTTCGTAATCTGAAAGTTTTAATGGGTTCTCGTAAAGTTTTTTGCCGGTTTCAAACAATAATTTCCTGCCTTTAATTTCTTCCGCTTCAAGTTCCATCAATATCGCTGGAACAGAAAATTCCTTTTTAATTTGAGCCAAAAATTCCTGTTGCTTGGCGTAACGCTTCAGCATAAAAGGGTTATCGCAGGCGCTTTTTGGGTAAATGCCGTTGACAATCAATTCTTGCGAAAGAATTTTTAATTTTTGAAGCTCGGCGATTGAACGCTTAGTTTCATAAATAGGGATAGCTTCGGGACGAACCACAAAAACAAAAGTTGTTCTTTTTGGATCGCACATGGCGTTAATCGCCCGATCAAACTTTTCTTTTGATTCTACCAGGGCTGCGGCCGGACCAATACATGTTTGTCCGCCGCCTTCTTCTTTGGCCGCTTTTTCAATTACCCCGCTCCATTCAACCGGCAGTTCCAAAAGTCGCAAGGTGTGGCCGGTCGGCGCAGTGTCAAAAATCACAATTTCAAATTCCGGTTCCTGCAAAAAATCCGTAAAACGGTCAAAGGCTGCCATCTCTGCCGTGCAGGGAGAATTTAATTGTTCTTCCAAAACCTTAAAACTCTCCACCGGAATTAAACCGCGAAGCGGAGCAAGTGTTTTTTCTTTATATTCGGCAGTAGCAGTATCCGGATTAATTTCCATGGCAAAAAGATTGATCACGTTCTCAATTGGGGTAATTTTATGTCCTATCGATTGACCGAAAACATCGGCTAAATTTGAAGCGGGGTCGGTAGTAATAATCAAAGTTTTTTTGCCAAAACTGGCAAAATAAACGGCACTTGAAGCAGCCATAGTTGTTTTGCCGACCCCGCCCTTGCCTGAGAAAAAGTAAAATTTCGGTTCCATATTATTTTTCATTAATAAACTTTTTAAATTCTTCCAATGTTGGGTAGCTCCCGCTTTTGACAATTATTCCGTCAACCGCGGTAATTGGCAAAGCGTTTAATTGGTGTTCTTGAATCATTTTTATAACTTGCGGATTTTCTCTAAATTTTTCGGGCGATTGGGTAATAATATACCGCTCAACCATCAAGCCCATTCTTCTGACTTCTTCCAGAATATTCTGAAAATCCATCAGCGTCTGATTTGGGTTTGGCCCACAGACACCGGAAGAACAGCACATTGGAGGATCATAGATGACAATTTTTTTGTTCATAGTTTTTCCTTAATTAAGCTCCGGCAAATTTCATGCGATACGCACAGTTTGTCGGAAATATTTTCAGAATTTAATAATTTTTGATATAACTTTTCCATTTCATCAAATGTCTTTTTATTAAGCGAACAATGCACCCAAGTTCCAATTTTCCTGTCTTGAATTAAATTTGCATCTCGCAGAGTATTCAAATGATGAGAAACAAGCGTCTGGTCCAGTCCTAATTTTTCGGCAATAACACAAACGCATTCTTCGCCTTTTGCTAAATGCAAAACTATCCGGAATTTACTCTCATCGCCCAATATCTTGAAAAAATTTTGTAACCTTGTTTCTTCTTTAGTCATAGTATTTGATCCATATGTGAATTTACATTCATATTATATCTTTGCTAAAATAATGTCAAGAATAGTTTTAATTGTTAAATTTTTGTTTTTCGGCTATAATATAGATTATAGAAAGAGTGATTTTAAATTTACTTTCTTGATGTTTATGGCGGCGCGCCAGTTTCACTGGCACGAAATTCGGCGGCGGCGGCGGAAAGCGAGGGCGGGCGAAGGAGAAACTTCGTTTCCCTACGAGGTAAACAAAAATTCTTGCTTTTTGCTTGCCCCGTAGCAAGCCGAAGGCTTTGCTATGGGGCCCGCCCGAGCGTTCAGTTTGGCGCGCGCCTGCCCGCCGAAGCCTCGGCGCAGGCGGGAAGCGCGCCGTCAGTTCCGTTCAAAATAGGTTCGGATTTGGTAGAATAAACGCACCAGAATTTGACTTTCGGGAATTTGCCCGACGAGATTGGCCGCGCTTCGCGCGGCTGAATCAATCGGC
>Ga0210018_1001333_pt1 | contig 12905 bp, 16 predicted proteins | sample CryGeyCG2014_010_2_FD_183967 | JGI IMG/M metagenome (GOLD analysis project Ga0210018, IMG submission 183967) | Groundwater microbial communities from aquifer - Crystal Geyser CG09_land_8/20/14_0.10 (SPAdes) (version 2) | ecosystem: Environmental > Aquatic > Deep subsurface > Groundwater | place...
TGCATTTGTGGAGCCCTGAAAAGGAGAAACCTTCGGTTTCCCTACAGGGCAGGCGTAGATTTTATATTGCTGCATGCCTGCCCCGTAGCGAATTCTATTTTGCTACTGGGGTCCGACGAAATTTGTCAGGCGAAGCCAATCAGTGGCGGAGGCGCAGCAAATGAGGAGTTTGTAGATGAAATAAGCGCAACGGAATAAAACCGTCTCGCCCTGTGAAATAGCGACCCCGGTCGCTCCTGCTTCTCTGCCGATCCTGCGAAGCAGGATTTTCACAGGGCAAGCGCAAAGCAACAGCGCTGAAAGGAGCAAAATTTGATATAAATAAGTATTTATTATATCATTTTTTTAAAAAAATAAAACTCGTTCCTTATATATACATATAAAGAGACGAGCTTTGGACGTCTAAAAATCTACCTCTTATTTTAAAAGGCAATTTATCAAAAAATAAAATTTACGGATCAGTTAAGCCTGCAGGAGTAGCGTGACGAATTCCTTGAGAAATTCCGCCGGTGTCAGCGCCAAGACAGTAGACGATATGATAACTGTTACCATCCAAATCTTGGGTATAGGCATAATCAGAATTCAGACAAGTTCCATCATTTCTTGGTGACGGATTAGCAGGAACCTTAGCCATATAAACTGTACTTCCCGAAGCAATTGAACTACCACTACTAACGTTGGCCGGGTAGAGATTGGCATCCAAATAATACATTTCTAAGGCTGTTTGTATTTCTTTTATATCAGCCAAACGTCTAGCATCGCGCGCTTTCATTCTGGCGCCACCTAAAGAAACCATAGCAAAAGCAGCTAAAATACCAATGATCGCAATCACAACCAATAGTTCTATTAAAGTAAAACCTTTTATTTTTTTCATGCTTTATAATATTTAAAGTTTAACTTTCTTCGACCTTTTAATACAATTTAATTATAGCAAGGATTTTAAGAAAGAGAATAGAAGTTATCCACACCTCGGCAGCCTCTCGGTACCTCGGAAACCTCGGCATCTCGGAAACCTCGACTTGCCAAAATTGAATTTTAATGCTATTATTCTATTAATCTCAATAAATTTAGATAATTTTTATGAAAGATTACGGTCTTAATCTTATTGATGGTATAAAAAAAACAGAGAGAGAGTTTCCTCAAAAGATTGAGGTTTTTCGAAAACCATTAGAAGAAAAAAAAAGAGGACGATTTATTTTTTATTTTTCAGTGATTATTTTAATTGCAATAGTTTTATTTTTCTTTAATTCAGTTTCTAGTTCCAACGAAATATTTTTTAGCTTATCTCGTTTGCCGATCATTAAAGAGCTCAATTATCTGTTTAATTTTTATAATTTTTCTCTTAAAGGAGAGAAAGAAGACAGAATAAATGTTTTGATTTTAGGGATTGGTGGGGAAAATCATGAAGGGCCGTATTTAACTGATACAATTATTTTGGCCTCTTTAAAACCTTCAAACAAAAAGGTGGCTTTATTGTCTATCCCTCGTGATCTTTATGTGCCAATTCCTGGATTTGGGTGGCAAAAAATTAATGCCGCTAATGCTTTAGGTATGAGTCAAGGCAAAAATGGCGCTGAATTAACTTCTCGAGTTGTCAGCGATGTTTTTGGTCAGCCAATCCATTATTATTTGACCATAGAATTTGATAGTTTTAAAAAAATAGTTGACTTTTTGGGCGGCATTGAAATAAATGTAGAAAAAAGTTTTAAAGATTATCAATTTCCCGGTCCAAATTTTGTTTATCAAGTGGTTTCCTTTGAAGCCGGACCCCAGGGGATGGATGGTAAAAAAGCCTTACAGTATGTCCGCTCACGCCATGGGACAAATGGTGAAGATGGTGATTTTACCCGATCGGCGAGACAACAAAAAGTTATTCTATCCATTAAAGACAAAATTGTTAAAGAAGAATTTCTTAAAAAACCAAGCAAAATGTTAGAATTATACAATCTTTTAAGCAGAGAAATAAAAACTAATCTCAACATCGAAGATATAATTAAATTGGGAAAATTCTTTTTAGATGTTAATCCAGATAAAATTGTGACCAAAGTTCTGACGACAGATAAAAACGGTCCCTTGAGATCAGAAGTCGGCTTAGATGGCGCTTTTATTCTTAAACCTAAAACTGGTAATTTTGAAGGTCTATCTTTAATCGCGGCTAATATATTTGAGGCTAAAAAAGAAGTTTTTCCTTCTTCTAAAATTGTTATTTTAAACGGGACTTGGCGAGAGGGATTAGCTTTAAAAGCAAGCGAAAAATTAGAGGGACTCGGCTTTGAAGTGGTAAAAATTGGCAATACGCTAAAAAAGGATTATAAAGAAACGATTATTTATTCTAATTCTCAAGAAACAACAGCCAATATCTCTAATTTAGAGAAAATCTTAAATGCCAAATTAGAAAGAGAAATACCGCCTGATTTAAAATCTGACCTTGAAGAAGGAGATATTCTCGTTGTCTTAGGAGAAAACCAAATTAATAACTTTTAAGTTAAATTAATAATTAATAATTAATAATTATTTATGGTTATCGTCGGTCTAGGAAATCCCGGCAGCCAATATAAAAAAACACGACATAATATCGGTAGGGATATCTTAGAAAGTTTTGCTAAAAATTTTCTATTCCCCTCTTTTAAGGAAAATAAGAGAAAATTATTTTCGGCAATCAAAAAAGAAATTTTTAACAAAAAAGTAATTTTAGGCGTTTCTTTAATTTATATGAATGAATCAGGAAAGGCTGTAAAAAATTTGCTTTCCAATTTCGAGCGAAGCGAGAAAAAAGGAATAAAAGATTTATGGGTTATTCATGATGATCTTGATTTGCCAATAGGTAAAATAAAAATTTCAAAAAATCGGTCATCAGGCGGCCATAAGGGCGTACAATCAATCATCAATTATTTAGGCACAAAAAATTTCGTTCGACTTAGAGTTGGTATTAAACCGCTTGGGGCGGGGCCTGCCCAGTACCGAAGCGAAGCTTCTGGTGCTGGGTTTGTTTTAAAAAAATTTGCTAAAACAGAAAAAATAGACGAAATTACAAAATTAGTAGAAGAGGTTTTAATTTTTGCTATAGAAAATGGAATAGACAAGACAATGCAGAAATTTAATTAATATACCAATTTAAAATTAATTTTTAATATGAAAGAGCGAAGGATTTTACAAATTAATGAATTAATAAAAAGAGAACTAGGCAAAATTATAAAAAAAGAATTAGATGTCGAGAGAGAGACACTTGTTACTGTCACCAACGTAGATTTTCTTTACGAATTATCAGAGGCAAAAGTTTGGTTAAGCATTTATCCCTTTACTAAAGCTGAAAAAATTTTAGAGAGAGTTGAAAAAATAAAAAATAACCTTATGTGGTTATTAAATAAAAAAATATCTTTTTATCGTTTAATTAAGCTTAAGTTTTTAATTGATGAAACTGAAGAAAAAGCGGAAAAGATAGAGAAAATCCTTGACAAAATCTAAAAATTTGCTATTATAGACAATGTCTATCAGCGGTGAAACCGATATCCCTCCTTATTCGGGAAGTAGCCACAAGTTAAGGTCGAGTTTGTTTTTCAAACGTAGGCCTTACGCTGATAGACATTTTTATTTTTAGCGGGGTACTACTGGGGATGGTAATATTTGGCGGTTGACCATAAAACGGTTTTAACAGAATATTTTTTTTTTGTTTTGAGATTAATCGGAGTCCCTGCTTTACCAAATCAGTATTACTTAAGTAAGGTTCAAGTTTTACGCCGACACTTTTTATATTTAAGAAACAAGATAAAACATTTAAGATTGTGAGACAGGTTCTTAGTCTTGTAAATGAGCCCGGTCCATTAATCGCCATGATACCATTCAAATTTTTAAATTTAAATCTATTTTTTTTAAAAAATCTATCTAAACAGGGAAGCAATCCTTTATTTTGGTAAATCCCGACTTTCTTACCTTTTTTATTTATCCTGTCAAATACCCCGCTTAGCAGGGTCCCGCCCTGGGCGGATTTAACAGGGTGAAGTAAAGCTAAAAATATTTTTTTGTTACTAAGAGTGTTAATAAAAAGTTTCATTTTTTATTTCTCATTAGTGGCCAAATTTTGTCCTTCTGAAGTGCCTTGGCGAAGCCTTGCTGAGCGCAGCGAAGCAACAGCACTGAGAGGGAGGAGCAAAATTTGGTAAACGCCTTCACATCACTATCGTCAATGGTCTTTTGCCTGTTCTTGAAAAAATAAAATCTGTCAGGCTCATTTCAATCCATTCGTCAATGTTTTTTTTTGTCGCGTGCGTTTTAAATAATTTTATTGCTTTTTTTTCTATTTCTTTGATGATATTTTTTTCTATCAATAGACCATAAAATTTTATCTTCACAAAAAAGTTTTTCTTCTTTCCAAGAATTTTTAAAACACAAATGCCATTTTCTGCAAGCCTTTTTCTTTCTTCAAAAATTTTAGGGGGAAACGTTTTAACCTTTTCTCCTTCAACTATCAATGAAAATTTTGTCACCCTTTGAGGGAGAATTTTTGGTTTTTTGTCTTTATCTATTTCTAGAACATCTCCATTATGGAGCATAAAAATATTCTCTCTTCTTAGGCCGACCTCTTCGGCTAATTTTATATGGTAAGCTTGTAGATAATGGTCGCCATGAATTGGAATGAAAAATTGAGGTTTAGTAAGATTTATTATTTCTTTTAAGTCTTCGGCTGGCGCGTGACCCGAGCTATGAATACCCAAGCCAAGGATTGGCTCATAAATTATTTCTGCGCCTTGGTCAACGAGATTGTTCATCATTTCGTAGATAGCTATTTCATTACCGGGAATAGCTGAAGAAGAAAAAACAACCGTGTCGCCTGGCTTAATTTTAAAACTGTGAAATTCTTTTTTAGCAATTCTTGACATGGCCGATCCTTCTGTTCCTTGACTGCCACTTACCAAAAAAAGAAGTTCTTGGTCTCTAAACTTTTTTATTTCCTCAGGTTTTATAAAAAGACCAGGCGGAACTTTAAGATATCCTAGATCCGAGGCAATTCTAATATTTTTTCTGCTAGACAAACCGAAGACAACTATTTTTCTTTGATATTTCTGGCAGGACTCAATCACTTGGTAGATCCGACTAATCAAAGTAGAAAAAGTAGTAAAAAGAATTCTTCCCTTAATTTTATTAAAAATAGAATCAATCATTTGACCAACTTTTTTCTCTGAAATAGCTTTTCCTGGGACATCGGCATTAGTGCTAGAAGAAAGCAAAAGAAGAACTCCATCTTTGGCATATTCTTTTAATTTATTTTTTTCTGCTAGTTGCTGATCAACAGGGCTTTCATCAAATTTAAAATCACTAGCATGAATAATGACACCAAGGGGGGTAGAGATAGCTATTCCGAAACTATCTGGAATATTATGATTGACGCGGAAAAAATTAACTTTAAATTTTCCAAAATAAAAAATGCTATTACTATCAATTTCTTTTAAATTAGATTCTTTGTCTAAATTTTTTTCTCTTAACCGATCTTCAACTATGGCTAAAGTTAGTTTACTGCCAAAAATCGGAGGATTGCCTATATCACGAATCAAATAACTAATGGCGCCGATATGATCAAGATGTCCATGAGTTAAAATTAAGGCGCGAATCTTTTCTTTATTATTTTTTAGATAAGAAATATCTGGCAGTAAATAATGAACCCCTGGGAAATTAGGATTAGGGAAGTCAAACCCTAAATCAACAACAATAATGTCATTTTGATACTCAAAAACAGTACAATTTTTTCCTACTTCTTCAACCCCCCCTAAAGGAATGATTTTAAGCTTATCCTTGTTTGGCATATTAAATATTATAATAATTATAATACTAAATTAAATTAAGTAGAAGGCTCGTTTAAATAATTATTCTTCAGTGCTCCAGCCAACAAAAAAAATGATGAGGCCGATTAAGAAAATGGCTAGTCCGAGCAAACCAAGGAAAACTTGAACAAAAAGCGGCCACCACCAAACAATTAAACCATAAAGACCGAAAGCAGCGATAATCAAGCCTAAAACAAGAAGGATTATTTTTTTGGTCATAAATTTATAATTAAATTACCTTTATTTTTAGATTATCACATTTAAGATCTTGTCAAGATTTTAGAAGACGTTATAATATCAAACATGTCTCCAGAAACTATCCAAAAAATTGAAACGAAAGATCTTCAGTTGATTAATGTCTCACGGGTAAGCAAGACAGAAATGGATTATTTGAAAAAAGAATTTCGCTTTCATCAAGTTCACCTTGAAGATTGTCTTGCTCCTTATCAAAGACCAAAGATTGATGTTTATAATAATTATATTTTCATGGTCTTGATTTTTCCTCTTTATAAAAGAAAGACGAGAGAGATTATTTCTTCAGAAGTTGATTTTTTTATTGGTTCCAATTTTTTAGTCGTTGTTCATCGAAACGACTTACCTCCCCTGATTAATTTTTTAAATGCGTGTCAGACCAGTAAGTCAAAACAAAAAAAGTATTTTACGGGGAATCCATCTGTACTCCTTTATGAATTATTAAATCAATTATTATCTTCTTGCGCGCCGATTCTTGAGCTTCTTGATAATTCTATAGTTGACATTGAAGAAAGTATTTTTCGCGGCTATGAGAAGAGAATGGTTAAAGAAATTTTAATTGCTAAAAGAAATATTATAAATTTCAGACGAATAATGCAGGTTCACCGAGCTGTTCTGACTAAACTTATCAATAAAAGCGAACAGTTTTTTTCTACTGGCCAACTAAAGCTCTATTTTAGAGAATTAATAGAAACAACTAGTGATATTTGGGAGATATTGGACAATCTGAATCAATCAGTAGATAGTATTGAGGCAACAAATAACTCTTTAATAAGTTATCGGCTTAATGACATTATGAAGCTTTTGGCCATTGCTTCTGTTTGTTTTTTACCAGTTACTTTGATCGCCAGTATTTACAGTATGCAGATGCCAACCTTGCCCTTTATTAACAATCCTTTAATTTTTCCTTTTCTCTTATTTATAATGATAATTGGGGTCTGCGCCTTAGTAATAATTTTCAGAAAAAAGAAGTGGCTTTAAAAGAGTTCGTTAATTGTTTCCCAGCTAAAGCCTCTTTGTAAAAGATAATTTTTTAATTTTATAATTTCTTTTCTTGATTTTAATTTTGGAAAATCAGGGAATTTTTTTTTAACCAGAGAAAGAGCTATTTCATGTTCTTCTTCATTTGTATAAAATTGAGACAAAATTTTTTTAATTATTTCTTCGTCAACACCTTTTCTTTTTAATTCTCGGAAAATAAAAATTTTTCCTTTTCCTGAGAATTTTTTTAATTCTAAAAAACTTTTAGCAAATTCTTCATCATTTAAATATCCCCAATTGTCAACTTGCTCAAGAGTTGAATTGACAATATTATTATCAATCTTTTTATTTTTCAATTTTTTTTCTAATTCTTTTCTGCTTCTTGGCCTAAGAGCCAAATACTTTAAAGCCTTTTCCAGCGCTTTCTTCACCTCAGGCGACTTCGGCACTTCGGCGTTGCGCCTCAGCACCTTCGGCATCTCAGGCGGCTTCGGTTTTTCTTCTTCTTTATATTGATTCATTTTGCTAATAATAGTTCTGCTATTTTTTCTCCAAACTTTTTCGCTGCCATTGGTCCATTGGCGGTGATAATTTTTCCATCAACCACCACGTCTTCTTCGCTGTAAATAGCTTTATTTTCTTCTAGCAATTTTATCGGCTCAAGGTCAATTGAAGATGACCAGACAGTGGCTTTTTTATCTGTTAAAACGCCTGCCTTGGCTAAAATTTCCGGGGCAATACAAATAGCAGCGAGAATTTTTCCTTTCTCTATCGATTCTTTGGCAATTTTATGCGCTGTTTTATTGTCGATATATTCTTGAGCCCCTGGTCCGCCAATAAAAACGATGGCGTTAAAGTCATTCACATTAATTTTTTCGATCGTTTTTTCGATTTTAATTTTTTCACCAAATTTTCCTTCTGCTTCACCTATAGAAGAACTCATAGTTATTACTTCTATGTGATTTTTTTCCAAAGAATCTTTAGTGTCTTTATATTCTTGATCCTGAAAACCACGGAAAGCAATAATTAAGACTACTTTTGGGCCTTCCTCTTTATTTTTGGTTTCTTCTAACATATTTTTTTCTTTAGTTTTAGGTAAATTTAATAAATATAAAACGCCTATTAGGACAATCGCTAAAACTATCAGCAGCCAGGCATATTTTTTTTTATTTTTATTAATCATCTTTTAAAAGATGAGAAATTTTAGATTTTAGATTATTTTAATTTAAAATTTATAATTTAGAATTTAAAATCTATTCAATTATTTCATCTATTCTAACTTCTATTCTGGCACCATCTTTTGTTTCAATGATTAGTGATTGTTTTAAAATTTTCCATATAAGGACTTTTCCCTCCCCTTTTTTAGTTTTTACTTCTTTACCAATGGCAGGAAAATTTTTACTTAATTCTTTATAAACTTTTTCTTCAAAGGCAAGACAGCATTTTAGACGACCGCAAACTCCGGTCATCCTTTCAGAGCCTCGAGAAAAAAGTTGCTGGCTAGATAGGAGACTGGTAGAAATGCTATTTATTTTTTTTAAAAAACTTTTACAACACAAAGTTTGACCACAGGGGCCGATATCTCCCAATCTCTCCGCTTCATCTCTAACACCGACTTGATACATTCTGATTGAGCGATGAAATTTGTGAGATAGCTCTTTAACTAATTCTCTAAAATCAACCCTCGCCGGCGCGGTAAAAACGATAACTACTCTGCTGCTGTCAAAAGAAAAAATAACATCAGTTATCTTTATTGGCAATTTATATTTTTTGATTATTTTTTTGACTTCTTCTACAGATTCTTCTTTTTCTTTTTTGCTATTTTTCTTTTCATATTTTTTTAGGTCTTCGCTTGTCGCTTTTCTCAAAATTATTTTTTTGCTTTTTCCTTCTGTCTCCGACCGGCTGTCCGACCTGGTGTCGGACTTAGGTCGGACTTCTATTTTAATTATTTTACCAAGATCAATGCCTCCCTCTGTTTTAATAATTACCTTTTCCCCTAAATTAAAATCGTCAGATGTTATTGGTTGTCCATCCCATCTTTGAGTAATTTCTTCAGGTTGAATTTTAGGGATAATCTCAATAGAAACAACGATCATATTTTAATTAATTCTCAATTTATAATTTTCAATTTTCATTAAATTTTCAATAAAAATTGATAATTGATTATTTTACAACTGCGTTTATCTGCGTTCTCTTGTCTGCGTTTATCTGCGTTCTCTTGTCTGCGTTTATCTGCGATTTTTAAATTTCGAATCTGACAAACTCCTTAACCTCAATCTTTTCTCCTAATTTATTGACGTATGAAGAGATCAATTCTTCAATAATCATTTTTTCGTCTTTGATAAATGACTGTTTTAACAAACAGTTTTTACTATAAAATTTTTCAATTTTGCCCTGAATAATTTTTTCTTTAATTGTGGCTGGTTTATTTTTGTTTATTTCTTTCAAATAAATTTCTTTTTCCTTTTTGATGATTTCAAGAGGAATTTGGTCAGGAGAAACCCATTGAGGTTTTAAGGCAACGACTTGCATGGCTAAGTCGTGAGCCAAATGTTTAAACTCCTCATTTTTAGCCACGAAATCTGTCTCACATAAGAGCTTGATGACCGCTGCTTGTTTGCGGTCTTGATGCACATAAGTTTCAATAATGCCAGATTTCGTTTCTCTTCTTGCCTTGAGAGCCATCACCTGCTCCCCTCTTTTTCTTAAAATCTCTGTTGCCTTTTCCAAATTTCCTTTTGCTTCTTCAAGAGCTGTCTTGCATTCTTTAATACTGATGCCCGTTTTTTCTCGTAATTTTTTGATTAAGTCCAAAGATATTTTCATTTTATAAAATTAAAAAGATAAAAATTATATTTTAGGCAATTTTGTTTCTGCCCAAGCAAAAAATCTTTCAGCATGTTTTAAGGCTTCTTCGGCTTCGGGACGATAAAATAAGCGGTATTCATATTCAATTAAATTTTTTTTGTTTATAAGCCAGACAAGATGTTTTGAATTCTTTTCGGCCTCCCCGCCTTTTAATAGTGATAAAAGTAAGACTGGGGCATCCGAGTGTTTTTTACTAGCGGATCTAATTTTTCCGTAATAAGCAGTTAAGGCGTCATTGGAAGAAATTACCGAATGGACAGCATTTAAGCCAACAGCGTTCCAGCTTTCTTTTAAATAAGCATCTAGAGCTGCAGTTAAAAATTGTTTAGCTTTAATTAAGTAATTTTTCCAATTCGAATTTGATTCTTTAGATGTTTTTATTTTTGGCATAGGAGCTCACTTATTAATTGGCCGACAAGGACTTCTCCATCTTTTAAAATAGATTTTAACAGTTTATTACCTTTTTTGAGTTCTGATAAGAATTTTGATTGTTTCATTATTAAGGGCGCAATTGAATTTCCGAAATAAGAGATAAACAGAGGATTAAGGGCAGAAATTTTTTCTCTTAATTTTTCAGGGTCTCCTCGATTGGGAATAACAAATAATAAATCAATATCACTATTCGGTTTTTCATTTTTTCTGGCAATGCTGCCAAAAAGTATTATCGACTTTACGGGGAAGTTCAATTTCAATTTAAAAAGTTTAGCTAAATTTACTTTCACTTTCTGTTCCTTTTCAAAAACGGGTAAGATAATATTCCTTATCAAATAGTGTTTTGAATTCAAAGAGTGAAGAATTGACCGTCCGGCCTTTTTAGCAATAACTACTCCTTCGACTTCTAACTCCTTTAAAATTCTCGAAGCATTAGGAGGCGTTACGCCTGTTTCTTTTGATACTTCTCTAATAGTCGATTCCTTTTTATATAAATAAAGAAATCTTAGAATTTTTATTTTTGATTTCTGCCCAAAAATTTGATCGAGAAAATCGGTAAATCTCATATATTAGATAGGTTATATTTTTATTACATATGTTACATTTTTATTATATATCTTAAATTTTCTTTGTCAATCAAATTCATTCTTCACTTCTCTTATTGTAGTTATTGACAATAATTATTGTAACTAATAACAATCGTATTGCCAAATGAATTTTCCACTTTCTAAATCCCCTTCTTTGCTTCGCCGAAGCTCTGCGGATGCAGAGCAAAGGCGAGTTGCTTCTTCAAGAGCAATTTTACATTCTTTAATACTAATGCCTGTTTTTTCTCGCAATTGTTTAATTAAATCAAGAGAGATTTTCATATTTTTTATTAGTTATTAAGAAAAATTTTTTCACTCCGTTAGAAGTCACTGACTTCTAACGGAGTTTATCATCAACTAAATAAGACGCTTTATTTTAAATAGCAATTTCTCGACAAATTTATAAAAATCTTTAGCTTCTTTTTCAGAGATAAAAATTCCTCCACTATATAAATCTATATTTCTCTTCATTCTCATGGCGTTCCCTATATTTTGGATTGATTTATCATTTAATACTTCGCTCATCTTTTCAATAATTTTTATATGATGACCCGAGATGCTTCTTATTTTAACTTTAGCAATTTTTGCCAAAAGAGCAATTCCGCTTTTTATCAAAGCGCTATAACTATAAGTAAATTTGACCTCCGGTCGTTTATTCTCTTTAGCAATTCCCAAATCTTTTAAAGCATTATTAAGATACCGGTCAATTTGAATTGGAGAAAAGTTAAATTTTAAAAAATATTTTCTTTCAAACATCATATTATTTTAATTTTTTTTCTCTTAAATATATCAGAAATAAACGAATTTTTTTCTTTTCTTTTTACTTCAAATTCTTTTTTATCAACACCCACCACATTAATCTCCCTGTCTATTGTCTTCTGTAACTCGCCTATCTTTTCTTGAAGCAAAATTGTATTGTAATTTCCTATTACTAAAACATCAATATCGCTAAAGACATCTATTTTATCTTTTGCATAGGAACCGAAAATATAAGCCTCCTTAATTCCTTTTATATTCTTTAAAATTTGTCTTAATTCTTCTTCCAGTCCAATTGTTTTTGCAATAATTTTTTTATATTCTTTATAAAGAGGATATTTTTTATTCAACTGATAATGCCGTTGATTACCGCGCAATTGACTAGAAAAAAGGCCTTCTTCTTCTATCTCTTTAAGTTTCTTTACTAAATTTCTTTTATCTAAACATAAATTTCTCGCTATTTCATTAAGATAAAAACTTTCATCTTCATGGAGAAAGAAAAAATTTAAAATTGACTTTGTAATTTTTGACTTAACAGAAATCATAAAAAAACAACAAAAAATGTTATTACTTACACCTTTAAGTGTAGATTATAACACTGATGTTGTCAAGCGCTTTATTGTTTTCTACCTTTTATCCAAAAAAGCAGTTTGATGCTAATTCCCTGCTAACTATCAACATGCTAACTATCAACATCCGATGTTGATAATCTCAAATAGAGTTGACCCCATTTTCATTTTCACAAAATTGCCTCTAAAAATGCCAAATTTTAAATTTGGACTAAAACTCCGCGTTAACACAGGTTCTTTCGCGACCCAAAAATAGGGTCTGACCCCGGATAAAATCCCAACTTGTCAAAACGTTCCGTTATAAGAAAGAGGATTTGTTGTACCACTTAGAGAATTATAATCTAGTCTTATTCTGCCGACTCCACCTCCACCGCCATCAGCTGTAGGTATACACCCATTTGAGGTAGCATGTCCGCCTAAACCTCCAATCGCGATTACGCTATTAGAAGACAAATTTATAGTCCGCGCCTTTAAATAGATACTCCCTCCAGCGCCTCCACCGCTTGCCCACTCATCCAAGTTTCCCATTACTGCATTCTGGCCGCTAGTTGTAATCAAAGCGTTGCCCCCTGTGGTTATTTGATTGGCAAAAATCATTACTATCCCTCCACCAGCACCTCCATAATTTGCATTATTATTAA
>Ga0210018_1001340_pt1 | contig 12874 bp, 12 predicted proteins | sample CryGeyCG2014_010_2_FD_183967 | JGI IMG/M metagenome (GOLD analysis project Ga0210018, IMG submission 183967) | Groundwater microbial communities from aquifer - Crystal Geyser CG09_land_8/20/14_0.10 (SPAdes) (version 2) | ecosystem: Environmental > Aquatic > Deep subsurface > Groundwater | place...
ATTACGGCCATGGCCAAGGGCAAAACGCTGGACGAAGCGCTGAAAATCAAGTATTCCGACATTGCCGAGGCTTTGGGTTCTTTGCCGCCGGTTAAAACGCACTGTGCGGATCTGGCGGTTAGGGGACTGAAAGCGGCGATAGAGGACTATAGAAAATAGCTCCGAAATACGAAAAAATACGAATATACGAAAAATTCCCCCTCTTTTGTAAAGAGGGGGAGGGGGAGATTTAAAGAGTCTAATTTTGTAAAAACGGGCTTTCTAAATCCCTCCCAACCTCCCTTTACAGAAAGGGAGGAGTAATCAAATTCGTATATTCGTAAATAATTCGTAATTCGGAGAAAACTTTGCAAATAGATAAATTTACCATCAAGGCGCAAGAGGCATTGCGCGACGCGCATAATTTTGCCAGTGAACGCGGCCAGACCCAGATCGATATTTTACATCTGGCGCTGGCTTTGGTTTTACAGGAAAGCGGCATCGTCAAAACTTTGTTGGAGAAGCTGGAAGTCAACTTGTCATTTTTGGAAACGGAATTGGAAAAAGAGATCACGCGTCTGCCGCGGATCTTGGGCGAAGTGCCCTTCGGGCAAGTGATGTTGAGTCCGGAGCTCGGTCGGCTCATCAATAACGCCAGCCACGAAGCGGAAAAATTGGGCGATGAATTCGTCTCGGTTGAACACTTATTGCTGGTGGTACTGGAGGCGCCGAGCCGCGCCAAAGAAATTTTCAAGGGTTTTGGCGTGGAAAAACAAAACGTGATGACTATTTTGGATATGGTGCGGGGCGGGCAAAAAGTGACGGATATGGAACCGGAAAGCAAATATCAGTCGCTGGAAAAATACGCGCGCAACCTAACTGAACTGGCGCGTAAAGAAAAATTGGATCCGGTCATCGGCCGGGATGAAGAGATCAGGAGAGTGATGCAGGTACTGTCGCGCCGGACCAAAAATAACCCAGTATTGATAGGGGAGGCGGGCGTAGGCAAGACCGCGATCGTGGAGGGTCTATCCCAGCGGATCGTCAGCGGCGACGTGCCCGAAAGCCTGAAGAATAAAGAACTTATCGCGATGGACCTGGGGGCGCTTGTGGCCGGGACGAAATTCCGCGGCGAATTTGAGGACCGGGTCAAAGCGATCCTGAAAGAAATTGACCGCTCGGCCGGCAAATACATTTTATTCATTGACGAGCTGCACACCTTGGTCGGCGCGGGGGCGGCCGAAGGCGCAATTGACGCTTCCAATTTATTAAAGCCGGCTTTGGCGCGGGGCGAACTGCGGGCGATCGGCGCCACCACGATAAAGGAATATCAAAAATATATTGAAAAAGATCCGGCTTTGGCGCGGCGTTTCCAGCAGGTTTACGTTAGTGAGCCTACCATTGAAGATACTATCGCCATTTTGCGCGGGCTTAAGGAAAAATACGAAGTGCACCATGGCGTGCGCATCACGGACGGCGCGATCTTAGCGGCAGCTAATTTGAGCTCTCGCTATATTTCCGACCGCTTTTTACCGGATAAAGCCGTGGACTTGATCGATGAAGCCGCTTCCGCTCTGCGTCTGGAAATTGACAGTATGCCCACGGAACTGGATCAGCAAAAACGCAAGATCATCCAGCTGGAAATTGAGAAACAGGCGCTGAAAAAAGAAACCAGCAAGGATGGCCGTTCTCAACTTCGCCAGGTGGAGCGGCAACTGGCTGACCTGAAGGAAAAATCCAAAGAGGCCGAACTTCGCTGGAAGGGCGAGCACGATCTTATCGTTAAGATCAGCGAGGCCAAGAAAAAAATTGACGCCTTGAAACAGGAAGCGGATATTTCTTCCCGCGAGGGAAATTTGGCAAAAGTGGCGGAGATTAGATACGGTAAAATTCCGGAGCAGGAAAAAGCGGTCAAAGCCAACCAGAAAAAATTAGTTGATTTTCAAAAAGACAAACCGTTGCTTAAGGAAGAAATTGGAGAGCCGGAGATTGCCAGAGTCGTTGGCCGCTGGACGGGAATTCCCGTGCAAAAAATGCTGGAAGGCGAGATGCAAAAGCTGACGCGCATGGAGGCAGAACTGCACAAACGCGTGATCGACCAGGAAGAGGCGATTGCCGCGATCGCCAACGCGGTGCGGCGCGCCCGGGCGGGGGTGTCGGAAGAGAAGCGGCCGATCGGCTCGTTCATCTTTTTGGGGCCGACAGGCGTGGGTAAAACAGAACTGGCTAAGGCCTTGGCAGAGTTCATGTTTAATGACGAGAACGCGATTGTCAGGCTGGATATGTCCGAATACATGGAGAAGCACTCGGTGTCGCGCATGGTGGGCTCGCCTCCGGGCTATATCGGTTTTGAAGAGGGAGGTCAACTGACCGAAGCCATCCGGCGGCGGCCTTATAGCGTGGTTTTGTTCGATGAGATCGAAAAAGCCCATCCGGAAGTTTTTAATATGATGTTGCAAATTTTGGATGACGGTCGTTTGACTGACGCCAAAGGCCGCGTAGTCAACTTTAAAAATACTATTATCGTGATGACCTCCAATGTGGGAAATGAAATCGTGAAGAGCTTTACGCTGGGCTTCGCGGATGAAGAGCCTAAAAAACAAGAACAACAGGAGATGAAAAATAAGGTTTTAGGGTCGTTGCGCCAGAACTTTAAGCCGGAGTTTTTGAACCGCGTGGACGAGATCATAGTTTTTGACAGCTTAACGCGCGAAAATTTGGCGGCCATCGTGGAATTGCAACTGGATCTGGTCCAGAAGCGTCTGGCGGCCAAGAAAATTAAAATAAAAGTGAGCGTCAAAGCTAAAAAGTTTTTGGCCGATAAAGGTTATGACCCGAATTACGGCGCCCGTCCCCTGAAGCGCCTGATCCAGCAGTCGATCCTGGACGCGATTGCCAAAAAAATCTTGACCGGTGAAGTTAAAGAGGGCAGTTCTTTGCTGATTGATGCGGATGAGAAAGGGATAATTATAAAATAAACGCTCGGCTTTGCTCTCTGAAAACATAAAATTTCCCCGGCGTGGAAATTTTATTCGCCAGTTTTGCTCGCTCTCTCCGCCCAAGGCGGAGAACCGTGCCCGCTCACAAAACTGAGCGTTTCAGAAAAGCAAGGCCTCGCTTTAAGTTTTAAATACTGATTAGATGCCAAAGAAAAAATTTGATTATAAGCGGATTATTATTTTTTGGGTGGCGGTATTTTTGGTCGGAGGTTTAGCCGGCGTTTTTTTCAGCCGTACATTTCTGCCCTGGTTGACCAGCTTTCCGCCTTTCAATAAAGTGGCTTGGCTTTGTGACGTGAAAGATAGCACGACCATTATCAATAAAACTGAGAAAGTTTATATTCCGCAGGGAACGGCTGATCAGGAGATCGTGGTTAAGATCGGCAGCGCGGTGGTCGCGGTGCGCGTGGAGCGGATTGGCCGGCAGGCGATAGAGAATTCCGGATTTATTTTGACCAGCGACGGGTTGATTGCCACAGCCGATTTCACCATGTCCAAGGGAGCCAAGATTTTAGCGATTCAGAGCGGCAAGGAATATGAGGCGCAGATCATCAAACAAGATAAGGAGAACGGATTGGCTTTGCTTAAGATCAATGCCAATAATTTGCCAATAGCGGACTTTGGCGATACCAGCAACTTGCGGCTGGGCGAAAAAGTTTTTCTGGTCGGCGCGGCTAAAGTAGGCGATGTTTTTTCTTATTTTGCCAATAGCGGTTCGGTCAGAACTTTATTGCCGGAATTATCTTTTACTTTTTCCGAATCACAATTGGCGGATGGCGCGCCGCTGGGCAATATTGAGGGCAAGGTCTTGGGGCTTTGCTTAGTAGATAAGCAGGGGAAGATAAAGGTGGTGGGGGTGGATAAGATTAGGGGTTTGATGCAGTAAGTTTTGCTCGGCATCCGCTTCGAAAAACCGCAGTCAGCCACGGCGTAACAATATAAAGCATAACCCCGGTTGCTGCTTGGCGCTCGTCGCGCAACAAAGATTTATATATAAAAGCATTGCCAGCGCGTCTGCGCGACATTTTTCGTAAGCGGACGCCTCGCTTTTAGTTTAAATTTATAAGAATTATGATAAACGGCGTTGTTATAAAAGAATTAAAAAAATACGAAGACGCTCGCGGGTGGCTGGCGGAAATTTGGCGGGATGATGAAATAGCGTATCGGCCGGCCATGGGCTATATTAGCGTGACGAAACCCGGCGTCGTGCGCGGCCCACACGAACATCAAAAGCAGTCCGACTGTTTTATTTTTTTGGGGCCGGGGAATTTTGAGCTTTATTTATGGGATAGGCGAGCGGGGAGCGCAACTTTGAGTGAGCACGTAAAATTATCGGTGGGCGAGCAAAATCCGGTTTTAATTATTGTGCCGCCGGGCGTGGTGCATGGCTATAAATGCATTGGCGAACAAGACGGTTGGAGCTTTAATATGCCCGACAAACTTTATCGGGGGCAGAATAAAAAAGAGGAGGTTGATGAAATCAGGTGGGAGGAGGCAGCTGACTCGCCGTATAAAATAGTGTAAAATGTATTTATGAAGAACCAATTGGGACAATTTTTTACTACTAATTCCGATTACATTCTTCAAGGGTTAGAACCCTTTGTTAGAGGCAAATGCATATCAGATCCTTTTGCTGGTAATCAAGATTTAATTAAATGGGCGCAAAAGAATGATTGTAAAAAAATAAGTGGATTTGATTATGATAGAAAATATGTCGATGGTAAAAAAATTAAATATAACGATTCTATAAATAACCCTAAAATTTATAAATTTGTTTTAACTAATCCGCCATATTTGCATAAAAATAAGGCGGATAATATAATAAAGGAAAAGTTTTTTTCAGGTAGGAATGCTTTTTTTGAAGACTTATATCAGGTCTCTATTTTGTCGGCTATTGATTGCGAAGAGGGAATTTTCATTGTTCCTTTAAATTTTTTATCGGCTGAAAATTCTCAAAGAATACGAAATATTTTTTTTGATAAATTTGAGATAGTTAAACTGAATATTTTTACCCAACAGGTTTTTGAAGATACTACATATAATGTAGTATCTTTTTATTTTATAAAAAAAGAGGGCAAACGCGAAAAAAATAAATTTTCAGCTACTATTTTTCCAAAAGGAGAAAATATAGATTTTATTATAGAAAAAAGATTTGGCTGGCAAATGGGGGGCAATTTTTTAAATGAAGTAAAAAAGGCGACAAATCGTTTAAGAGTATCTCGCTTAACTGAAGAATCTTTGCGGTCTGGAGATCAATCCGTTCCGCTGGCATTTCAAAATATAAAATATACTCAAAATATAAGGATAGACAAAGGATTAAAGCTCACTTTGGAGAAAAATATTCTATTATTAAGGGCCATAGATAGCAAAAATGGTAAGAAAATCCAACTTGAGGATATTAGAAATTATGGGATATATGGTTTAGTGGGAAAAAATACTTCGCGTAATATGGCACATATAATTTTTGGCGAAAATATTTCCATCGAAGAGCAAGAAGATATAATGACGCGATTCAATAGAGAGCTAAAAGAAAATCGTGATAAATATTTTTCTTTTTTCTTAACTAATTTTCGTGATAACGGTCGGAAAAGGATATCGTTTGATTTCGTGTATAAATTAATAAACCATATTTATGAGCAAAAGCATCAAAGACAACAAATATTACTTTAAGGTTTCGCAGGATAATCCCGAGGAGCATTTGGATGAATTTTATATTTTTGATCAAAAACACCCGGATATAAAGGAATATGCTAAAAATACTCGGAGAATAAAGAATATTCTAATAACAATTAAAATTTTAATCGGCAAGAAAGAAAAAGTAGATGTAGTTGATAAATATTATCAAGAATTACAGAAGCTTTTATCGGGGTTTTCTAATTGTTCAGAATTTAGTTGCTTTGTGAACGCCTGTGACAATACATTAAATGCGGTCAAAGACGATTTGCAACTTTTAAAAAATATAACAAAAAGGTATTTTGCTAAACGGGTATTAAATGAATTAGCCCCGGAGGAATGGATACAGGCAATTTTAGATTCTAATTCTTCAAGAAAAAAGGGGAAGTGCGGAGAAATTAAATTAGCCGCTATTTTAAAAAAGACGGGGTTTAAAAAAGCTGATAGCTGGGAGGAATTTAAAAATATAAAGAGAGGTTTTGCCGAATTCTCAAAAGTTTTTAGTATGGAAGAAGCGCGTGTAGTTTTGGGCATAAAAATAAAAACTAGAAAACAGGGCAAGAATCTGGATTTAATCATAAAATCAGATAAAAGAGTTTTCCTTGTTGAAGCGAAGCATTTAAATACTTCTGGCGGGGAACAGGATAAACAGATATCAGAATTGATAGAGATTTTATCATTGAGCGAAGAAAACAAAAATATTTCGTACGTTTCTTTTTTAGACGGTAGCTATTCCAATATTCTTTTAGCGGAAAACATTAAGAAAGCTGGCAAAAAGTTAAAAAGCCAGCGTCGAGAGATAGAAAAGTATTTAAGGAAGAACGAAAATAATTTCTGGGTAAATACCGCTGGATTTGAGGCATTGATTATTGATTTGTAAAATATGAAGAATTTTTTTCAGGAAAGATTAAATAAAATGTGGATTTTTCTCAAGGCATATCAGCTTCCCATTGTTATTTTTGTATTACTTTTTGTTGTTGTTCCATTTTTAATAGCCGTCTTTTTATACGGATGGCCGTTTAAAAAACAAGCCGTGGATTTTAGTGATGCTAAGAGAGAGCATCCTGTTCCCGCGAAAATTAATGAAATATTCCCGCAGGCTTTTTTAAGTAGAGTACTTTAAGTACCACCAAATCTAGAACGGTATGATTTATGCTTAGTTAATAGAAATAGAATCTTTGTCGGTAATCATGAATTGACACTTGAAGAACGGAAATTGGATGAGGAAGGCGGGGCGATGAAGATTGTGGTCAGCGATTTGGAGAATCAATCATCGTCTACATTGTATGCAAAAATAAGTGGAGATGACTGCAAAACAATTAATACTATTAATCAGCCAGTTTTGGGATTGAGCGAATTTACTTTACGTTTTCCTGAAAAATTTCCAATAGTTATCGATACTTCTAAGAACAACGGGACAAGTAGTCTCCCAGAAATTATACCAGGAAAATCAACTGTGTATATAAAAAATAATTTTTGGGCATGGATATTAAAATTCGGTGTGATTTTTGGAATATGGGGATTATTCATTTTATTTATAGAAAAATTATTTGATTTTTGTAAAAAATTTAATTCTGAAGCATAAAAGAATATGAAACTATTAATCACTGGCGGCGCTGGGTTCATGGGCTCAAATTTCATAAAGTATATTTTTAAAAAACACCCGAAGTGGCAGGTGGTGAATTTGGATAAATTAACTTACGCGGGAAATTTGGCCAATTTGACAGAAGTGGCCCAGAATCCAAATTATGAATTTGTGAGAGGGGATATAGCCAATGCCGAGGACGTGGCTAAAGCGATTGGCAACGGGGTGGATAAAATTATCAACTACGCGGCCGAAACTCATGTTGACCGTTCCATTTTAGAACCGGACGCGTTTATCAGAACTGACATTTTTGGCACCTATACCCTATTGGAAGCCGTGAAAAAGTATAATGTCGCACAATATATACAGATTTCCACGGATGAGGTTTTTGGTTCCGTTCAGAATGGCAGCTTTACCGAGGAGAGTCCTTTTGCGCCCAACAGCCCCTACGCCGCTTCCAAGGCCGGCGCCGACCTTCTCTGCCGCGCTTATTTTAAAACTTATAATTTACCGATCATTGTCACTCATTCCTGTAATTTTTACGGCCCGAACCAGTATCCGGAAAAATTAATTCCATTATTTGTTACGAATCTACTGGAGAATAAAAAAGTGCCGGTGTATGGCCAGGGCCAGCAGATTCGGGAGTGGATTTTTACGGAAGACTATTGCGCGGCGATAGAAGCGATCATGGAGAAAGGGCGGGCAGGCGAAGTCTATAACATTGGCACAGGATTTGAGAAAACCAACCTGGAAACGACCAGGTTTATTTTGCAGGAAATGGGCCTGGGCGGAGCCATGATCGAATACGTTAAAGACCGGCCGGGACATGACCTAAGATATGCCATAAATTCGCAAAAGTTGAGGGGATTGGGCTGGGAGCCGAACATCGACTGGGCAGATGGTTTGCGTCGCACAATATCGTGGTATAAAAAAAATGAAGACTGGTGGCAGTCCTTGAAAGACGGCGCGTATCTGGAGTATTATAAGAAACAATACGGCAAATGAGTCTTTAAGGAGGCGCTATATGATAGTTCCTAAAATTAATGATTGGGTCGCCTATCGCGATCGCTCAGACGGTCCGGGAAAAGTTGTCGCTGTTGATAAGAAGAAAGAAATGTTCACGGCAGACTTTTTGACGGAGCCAGACTATGAAAATCCTTCGGTTGGCAGCCCGGAGCGCAGCGGTTGGCTGTCATTTTCGGAAATTGAATATATAATTTCCGAGCCGAAGAAAATAGCCGAATTGGAAAAGGAATACAGTAACAGTACATAAGTAAAAGCGTCAGAAAAAAGATAAGTTAAAGGGTGATCTCGGTCACCTTTTTTTGTTTCGACCCCGTACAGAAGTTCAGCCGAATTTGTGTTTGTCGAAAGTTAGCGGGCGATTTCGCCTAGCGGTTATCCTCTACGATTAGCTAGCGTATCATAAACTTTTAACGGGGCTTGCAAAAAAATTTTAGAAAGATTAAATTGGGAATAGAAATCATAAATTCTAAGGAGGAATAGTTTATGAGCAGAAAAGTTCTTATTATCGGCTCAAAAGGAATGCTTGGCCAGGAATTGGTCCGGGTTTTTGGCGCGGATGAAAATTATGAAGTTATCGCGTGGGACAAAGAAGAAATTGATATCACTGACGAAACGCAGGCCGTAGGTAAAATTGGCCCGCTGGCGCCGCAGGTTATTATTAACGCCGCGGCTTATAACGCGGTAGATAAGGCGGAGAAACCGGCGGAGTTTGAGCTGGCTAAAAAATTAAATGGGCTGGCGCCGGGGTATTTGGCGCAAGCGGCCAAAGAAATAAAAATCCCCCCTAGCCCCCCTTTTACAAAGTGGGGAACGGGTGCGGTATTCGTCCATTTTAGTACCGACTATGTTTTTGACGGCGAAAAGGAAGTAGGGTATTTAGAAAGCGATAAGCCCTCCCCTATTTCTAATTACGGAATTTCCAAGCTCCTGGGCGAGCGAGAGGTGTCTTATGTTGGCGGCCAGTATTATATTGTCCGGTTGCAAAAGCTGTTTGGTCGGCCCGGACAGTCCCCCGTCGCTAAAAAAAGTTTTTTTGAAACGATGTTGGATTTGGCAAAAACTAAAAAAGAGTTGGAAGTCGTGGATGAGGAATTGGCCAATTTTACTTACGCGCCGGATTTGGCGGAGAGAACGAAATGGTTGGTGGAAGGTGGTAACGATATAAATTCACCTCACCCCAGCCCTCTCCTTCGCCAGGAGAGGGAGAAATCTCCCCTAACCCCCCTTTTACAAAGTGGGGAATCATATCCATTCGGCACCTACCATATTACCAACGAAGGCGCGCCGGCGACCTGGTATGGCGCGGCCAAGGCTCTTTTTACTATAGCGGGCATGGCAGACGTGAAATTAATTCCGGTAGCGGCTAGCCGTTGGCCTCGGCCAGCCCAGCGGCCCAAGTACTCAATTTTACTGAATACCAAATTGCCGCCAATGCGGCCGTGGCCGGAAGCATTGAAAGAATTTTTGGGTAAATAGCAAGGTGATACAGGGGGCAACTGATATCGGTTGCCCCTTTTTTGTTTGCTGACCCCGTACAGAAGTTCAGCCGTATTTTATTGCCCGCCAGCCGCGCGGCCGATTACGCCTTCGGCTTTGTTTATGATAGGTTATGTCTTTTTTTAAACTTCTAATGGGGTTTGACCATTTCCGGTCTTTAGGTTTAGAATTAAATCAATTAAATACTATGATTAATCAAGAGCTTCCACGGAGGGCTCTGGATTTAAGTTTGGCCATTTATCGGGTGACAGCGAAGTTTCCGGTCGGCGAGGTGCTGGCTGGGCAACTGCGACAGCTTAGCAACGAAATAGCAGGCGATTTGGCGGAAGAAAAGATTTCCGGCGTTAAAAATAAAATTGACCGCCTGAAAACATATTTTTCTATCGCCAAAGCGCAAAATTGGGTCCGGCCCACGAATTGGTCAATCTTGGATTTTGAATATTATAAGATGCAGCAGGAGGTTCTTTTTGAATTGGGGGACCGGGGCGGCGCGCGCCAGGGGAATAGCGTGGATTTGGGCGGGGAAGGAAAAGAACGAAGTATTACGTCGCACAATATAGGAGAAAGTCAAAAAGTCAGGAAAAGGTCGCCTCGTCCAGAAATGGCCAATTTACCTTTAAGGCAGGACAGAATTTTAAAGGTTATTCAAAACAAGGATTTGGTAAAAATGTCCGATCTGATTCCCCTATTTAAAGACGATATCTCCGAGCGCACTTTGCGCAATGAACTACAAGACCTGGTTAAGAGTGGTTTGATTAAAAAAAGGGGTACTAATAAATATACGGAGTATTTTAAGGAATAATTTATATCGGCAAAATTATTGCCGATAGATTGCCGATAGAAATCGCTCGGCTTTCCTTTCTGAAAACGTAAAGTTCGCTCGGCGTCCGCTGAAAAAAACCGCAGTCAGCCGTAAAATAACAGTAAAGAGCATAACTCCGGCTGCTGCTTGGCGCTCGCCGCGCAATAGACATTTAAATAACAAATCAAGAGCGCGTCTGCGCGACATTTTTCTCAGCGGACGCCTCGCTCAAGATTTTTATTCGTAATTTTTAATAATATGGTCAAAAAAGGCATCATTTTGGCCGGCGGGACGGCCACGCGGCTGTTCCCGTTAACCGCCACCACTTCCAAACAGCTTTTGCCGGTCTATGACCGGCAGATGATTTTTTATCCGTTGAACACGCTAATCAAAGCGGGAATTCGTGATATTCTGGTTATTGTGGCGCCCGAGCACAGCGGCCAGTTCCTGAACTTGCTGGGTTCTATTTTCAAGAATCACGGGATCCGGCTGGTGTTTGAGGTGCAAAAAATGCCGCGGGGTTTGGCTGAAGCCTTTATCCTCGGCGAGCGTTTTATTGACGGAGCCAGCGTGGCTTTAATTTTGGGCGATAATATCTTTGAAGATGATTTTTCCGGCGCGGTTAGAAAATTTAGGACCGGCGGCCAGATATTCGCCAAAAAAGCGTCGGATCCGGAACGTTCCGGCGTGGTTAAATTTGACGCCAAAGGCCGGGCCGAAAAGATCGTTGAGAAGCCCAAGGATTGGATAAGCGACTACGTTATTCCCGGTTTCTATCTTTACGACCAGCGCGTAGTTTCTGTGGCCAAGCGCCTGAAACCGTCGCTGCGCGGCGAAATAGAGATAACCGATCTGCATAATTTTTATTTAAAAAAGAAAGAGCTTAGAGTTTCGATCATTAAAGGCGTTTGGCTGGACGCGGGCACAACGGATTCTTTATTGGAGGCGGGCAATATCGTGAAAACTAAAAAATTGTACAAAAAGTTTCATCCGCTGGTTGATAAAGCCATCGCGGAATTCAATGAAGAATTAAAGGGGATTTGCCGGAAAAAATTAATTTAATTTTTTTCTCCTAACGAATTACGAATTTTGGCCAATTACGAATAATTCATAACTCCCCCTAACCCCCTCTTAACTTAAGAGGGGGACTCTCCACGCCTTAATTTAATGCTGAATGTCCGGGGGTCATTTCGTAATTAGCGGTAATTCGTAATTTGTAGGAATAATATGAAAAAGATCAAAAAAGCGATTGTGGCGGTGGCGGGTTCGGGCACGCGGCTCCTGCCCGCGACCAAAGCCATGCCCAAAGAAATGCTGCCCATCGTGGATAAACCGATCATTCAGCTGGTCGTGGAAGAATTAGTGGCGGCCGGTATTGAGGACATAATCTTGGTCACTAAATGGGACAAAAAACCCCTGGAAGACCATTTTGACCATAACTGGGCGCTAATGGATGAATTAAAAAAAGCCGGCAAGGAAGCCTTGCGCGAGCGCGTAAAAAAGATCTCCGAGATGGCCAATTTTATCTACGTGCGCCAGAAAGGGCCTTATGGCAACGGTACGCCGATTTTATCGGCCGCCAATCTGGTGGATGATGAGCCGTTTATTTTTGTTTTTGGCGACGATCTGGTTAAATCTAAGGTTTCTTTTACCAGGCAAATGATCGACGATTATAATAAGCACGGTCATTTGATCATGGGTGTGCAGGAAGTGCCGTTAAAGGACGTGGTGCGTTATGGTATCGTGAAATTGAAAAAAGGCGCTGAACAGATAGAGGATATTGTGGAAAAACCGACCACGCAAAACACCCCTTCGCGTTTAGCGGAATTTGGCCGATTTATTCTTAACAAAGATATAATTGATATTTTGAAAAAAACGGCGCTGGGTAAAAACAACGAACTTTGGGTCGTGGATGCGATTAAAACTTACATTCAGCAAGGCGGCGTTTTCTTTGCCAAAGAGGTCAAAGACGGCCAGTGGCTGACCACCGGCGACCCGTTGAATTATCTGAAGGCCATTTTGACTTACGCTTTGGACCGGGAAGACTTGAGGAAGGACTTAAATAAGTTTATAAAGGATACTTTTTAACCTAATTTGTCATTCCGGCCTTGAGCCGGAATCCAGCATTTTGGGGCCTGGATCCCGCATCAAGTGCGGGATGACAACAGCTTCTTATTTTTCATTATGTCTATCCAAATTTCCGAACAACAATTTCTTGAGCTTTACGACGCGCATGTCGGTAAGATCTACCGCTATATTTATTTTCGCGTTGGCTCCCAGGAACAGGCGCAAGACCTGACCAGTGAGGTTTTT
>Ga0210018_1001344_pt1 | contig 12861 bp, 10 predicted proteins | sample CryGeyCG2014_010_2_FD_183967 | JGI IMG/M metagenome (GOLD analysis project Ga0210018, IMG submission 183967) | Groundwater microbial communities from aquifer - Crystal Geyser CG09_land_8/20/14_0.10 (SPAdes) (version 2) | ecosystem: Environmental > Aquatic > Deep subsurface > Groundwater | place...
GGCACACCAACTTCCTTCCAGGTAAAATATTTAATGGTATCCTCCCCTTTTTCACTTTTCCAAATCTTTATTTCTTTTCTTACTCCCCCTTTTGCGATGAAATCACTCTCATCTTCACCAAAAACCCATAATTCATCGCAACGTAACATTAAATCTGTTGTATCCGCAATATTTTGTTTTTTGTCACCCCGGGCACAGACCCAGGTTGCCATATAATATGGAAAAACAAGAAATGGATCTACAGGAATACAAACTTTATCATACACAAACTTGAAAATATATTCAGAATATTTCATTGTCTCACCGCTATGGGCACAATAGACTAATTTTTCATTTTTTACCTCGCTAAAGAACTACATTTTAGCCTCTGCGAGGCTATTTTAAGATTATCTAAAATAAAAAATTTGTCAATGAGTTTGTCAAAAATAAAAAATCTTTAAGCAAGGGGAAAAAAGTCGAGATCCGATCCCGACCTATTTTACTCTAAAGCTATTTTATCTAAATCGGCTATCTCTTTTTTAAATTGGAGCCAATCGTTAACAAATCTCCGAGCTCCTTTAATTCCGCCGACCGTCTCGGTTAGAAATTCTCTACTGGTAACTGAGGGAAAAATTTTATTGCCCAAATAATCTGAATAGCTTGACCATCGGTAATTTTCTAAAAATTTTATTATCTTTTTTAGATCTCTTCCCTTAATCCCCCTTTCTTTCCAATACGGCACTAAAATTGCTGTTGGATTAGTGTGAATATAAACAAAAATTGTTATTAATTGTTTATCATTTTTGATATGGACAATTCGATATTTACCTTGAAATAGGTGGCCGTTTCTTTTATATTTTTTATTATAATAGCCTCCGTACCCTGCCCCAATTTTCTGCATAAACTTACTTATACCATTATCTTGGAGTTGTCTTACTAATAAATGCACGTGATTCGGCATTAAACAAAATGCCAAAATCTCCACTAGTAATCTTCTTCGTATTTGATTTTTTCTCGGTAATAAGTCGGGATCCAATCCCGACTTATTTATTGTGTTACGATATGAAGAGGATGTAGAAACTCTATTGTTAAATACAAATAAATCGTGAATCATTCGAAGGTAATCTTTTTCGTTTCGAAAAAGTTTCAAACCCTCCATTGTTCGAATAACAATATGATAAATCTCACCATTAGCTAATTGTGGTCGTTTAGTAGGCATATTAATGAGTCGGGATTGGATCCCGACCTTATTTTAAGACATCTCCAGTCAAAAGAAAAGACCCCCGCCAGCACGCTGAGGGGGCATCTAATCAAGAGGAATAAGTTTTTGTACTACTCGATTTTTAAGATTTTATATTCCCTTTTGGTTTCGGGGGTCTGAACTTGGAATTTTTCGCCCTTTTTCCGGTTCAAGAGAGCTTTTCCTAAAGGAGAATTGTAAGAAATTTTTCCCTCAAGGGGCCTGGCTTCTTCTGAGCCAACAATTTGGAATTTTTCCTTTTTCCCTTGGGATTTTACCTCAACAATTGAACCAATTTGAACAAATTCTTTTTTCTTTTGATTAGAAATGAGGACGGCATTTCTAATAATATCCTCCAATTCCAAAATTCGGCCTTCTAAAAAGGCCTGGGCTTCTTTGGCTTCTTGATAGGCAGCGTTTTCAGTTAAATCACCAAAAGAAATCGCCCTTTCCAATCTTTCAGCGATTTCTTTTCTTTTTGTGGTTTTTAAGTACTCAAGTTCTTTTTTTAATTTTCCCAAACCTTCCTGAGTTAAATATTTTTCCATAAAAAATTCGAATTATAAGTCATTCAAATTTATTTTATTTTTTTAAGAAGCTTTAAAAGATTGGAAAGCGCAGCAGAAATGGAGGCTAATTGGTTTTCTATATTTTTTAGGACCGAGGGGGTCCAGACAATTTCGAAATTAGCATCACTGAAATCGTTGGCAATTGGTTCGTATAATGTGAATATCTTAATTTTATAGTCGTTGCCAATGGGTAAAACAGGAAGTTTCCAATCGTAACTGCCGGCGCCAACAGAGATATTACTATTAATAAGTCGGTATTTTAAATCTCCCCTCCAAAGTTCTAATTGAAGATAATTATTAACCAAACTGCTGTCATAATTCCATTTAATTTGAAACGTTTTTTCAACTTCTATTTTTTCGCCGCCATTGGGAGAAACAACGGTTAAAGAGGGGGATTTAATTTCAAAATTAATGTCGCTATCATCATAAAAAGAAACATGGGAGGAATTAACTACTCTTATTTTATAATCATTCCCTGCTTCTAAGTCTATAGGTATTCCCCAAATATAAACACCGATATTTGAAGTAGCAGCTATTGTTTGGTGTAATGTTCCTCCTTTGTAAAGATATAGGGTAACATCAGAAATGATATCTCTGCCAGCAGAAATCCATCTAATCTCATAAGATTTCCCAAGCTCCCAGATTTCTCCTTTATTTGGTGTAGTGATTTTTAGCGAACTAAGTTGGGCAAGTTGCGTTTGAAGTTGGAGTATTTGGGTTTGAATTTCAGCAATTTTAGCTAAAAGCTCTTCAATACTTGCAGCCTTTGCCGTAGGAACATTATCTAAAAAAGATAAAATAAAAATGCTTAAAAAAATACTGGCTAAAAATATTTTTTTGATACTCATATTTTTTGCTTTTGGGCTAAAAATAGATGTCGCCTCAAAAGCGTTAATATTAATTATTGCTTTATTTTAATAATTCGCTATCTCGAGTGCAAGAGGGCTATTCTTTAGGCGAAAAATACCAATTTAAAACTTCTTTGGCAACTGGTAGAGCGGCGGCCTGAACCCCAGGAACACTTTCTAACATAATTGTTAAAACAATTTGGGGATCTTCATAAGGAGCAAATACCGTCACCCAGTTATGATAACGATTTTTCCCTAATTCTGCTGTTCCAGTTTTGGCAGCTGTTTTAACGGGTAAAGTATTTAAAATTACTGAAGAACCATAAATTACTGCTTCCCGCATTCCTTCTCTGACAATTTTAAGATTCTCTGGATTGATAAAGTTTTCCCGAATAATTTTTGGTTGTATTTCTTCAATGGCTCGAGGTGAGTTTTTCGAACTCTCAACAATTTTCTGAATGACTTGGGGCTGATAAAGTTTCCCACCATTGGCAATTGCTAAAAATGCTGTTACTACCTGTAAGGGAGTGGCAGAAATGAAACCCTGGCCAATTGAAAGATGATAAGTATCACCAGGATACCAGATTTTCTCAGCCGGGTTTTCAAAACGACTTTCTTTCCAGCTAGAATCGGGAATTAAACCTTCTTTTTCTCCAGGAAAGTCAATGCCGAGCGCTTGGCCCCAGCCAAAGATATTTAAATATTTTTTAATTCTTTCCACGCCTAATCCCTTAAAATTTTTATATCCTCCGCCAACTGTATAGAAAAAAACATTACAAGATTCAGCAATGGCTTTGCGAATGTCAGTTAAACCGTGAACCTTCCAATCGTGATATTCATAAATAATTTCGGGGTCATAGGGATTGGGGACAGAAATTACTCCTTGGCAATTAATTTCTCTTTCTGGATCAATTATTTTTTCTTCTAAAGCCGCTGAGGCAATTAAGGGTTTAATGGTGGAACCCATTACATATTCGCCGGAAACTGCCCGATTAAAAAGGGGTTTCCTTGGATTATTTAAAATTTTTTGGAGATTCTCAGCTGATATTCCCTGACTAAATAGATTATTATCAAAACTTGGTAAACTAACCAGGGACAGAATTCCTCCTGTTTTGGGATCCATGGCAATGCCCACTCCAGCCCGGCCACCAACATTTATTAACATCTGAGAAAGTGATTCTTCAATTTTTCTCTGTAAGCCACTATCTAAATAAAGAACTAAACTTTTACCGGCTTCAGGTAAAGAAGCCAGAGTTTCTTTTTTCTTTTGGCCAAGAACATCTTTTTCAATTAAGAGCTTCCCTGGTTTTCCTCTTAAAATATTTTCATAAAATTTTTCCAAGCCAGTCTTTCCAATATAATCAGAAATTGAATAATCTTCAAGGGTTGATAATTCAGTTTGATTGATTTTTCCAGTATAACCGATAAGATGGCTGAAAGTGGTTCCATCTTTATAATCTCTGACCGTATTTTTTTCAATTCGAAAACCAGTCAATTCAGAGATTTTTGGTTCGAGTAAAAGCAGAGTTTCATGGGGAATATTTTCTAAAATTAAAATTTCAGCTGATTCAGATTCCTCAATTTCATTTTGAAGGTTTTGGGGGTCTTTTTTTATAATTTGGGAAATAGTTTCGACTGTTTTTCTTTTTTCTTCGTAATTTTCTGGTAAATCTCTTTTATCTAAAACCAGGTCGAAACTAGCAAAATTTGAGACCAATGGCTTAAGATTTCGATCGTAAATTATTCCCCGTTCACTTCTTAAAAAGTGAATTCGGAGAGAATTATCTTTTGAAGCCTGGGAAAAAACATCCCCCTGAATTACTTGAAAATAAAAAGTTTGAAGGAAAAGTAAAAGAATTGTTGCAATAATCAAAGAATAAAAAACTTTCAAAATTTTCGAACTCAAAGGAACTTCTAATTTCTTTTCCGAAATACCTAAGTCCTCTTCCTTTTTTTGGGCAAGTTTATCTAAAAGAATTTCTTGGGGTTCTATATCTTCTTTAAATTTTCTCTTTATTCTTTTGTTTTGAAGGTATTTTTCCATAAGATTCCTTAACGGCTGGCGGGTTGGAGTTGCCGTTTGGAAGGGTGGTGGGTGGGTTGAAGTCCATATTTTTTAATTAAACCAAAGACAATGATTCCTAAAACTAAATTTAAAATTATTTCAATTAGGGTTAAATAAGTAAAATTAAATTGCCAGGGTTGAAGATTTTGGGAAATTAAACCAAAAAGGTAATTGAAGGATGGTATTAAAAATTTATATAAAAGGCTGCTCAAAATAAAAATGACGGCCACTTCAAAAAAGTTAATTTTCAGAAAAATTCTCAGCAAAAAAAGAGAAAGAAAATAAACCAAAACTAGGCTCAAAGTGGCAACACCAAAGGGCAAGCCAGAGAAAATATCTAAAAAAAATCCACCAAAAAGTAGAGGTATTAAATTAAAGTTTTCTCTTTTTTGAAAAATGGCTAAGGTTAAAATGGTTATTAAAACAAAGTTGGGAACAGTTTTTAAAAAATTTAAAAAACCAGTTTGGAATAAAATTAAAAAATATAAAAGCAAAATTAATAATAAAATATTTTTCATTTTTAAAAATTGGTAATTAGGAAAACTACCTTTAAATCTTGGAGATTAAAAAGCGGCTTTAAAGAAGCTGAGTTAAATGGCTCGATATCACTCTTTTTCACTTGTTTAATTTCCCCAACCAAAAGCCCTTTTGGGAAAATACCACCAAGCGAGGTCGTCGCCACTAAATTACCTTCTTTAATTTCTTTCTCTTTAGGAACAAGGGTTAAATCTAAATTAAGCCCTCCTTTGCCCTTAACTATCCCGTAAATATCGATATCAGACCCCAAAGTATAACCTTCGGTTAACTTCGGGGTAAGAATTTTGGCATCAAAAGAACTTAGATTTGAGGAAATTAGCATCACTCTGGAAAAATTTTCATAAACTTCAGAAACCTTACCGCAAAGAGCTTTTTCTTGGGTGATAACCGCCATATCTTTTTCAATTCCATCTTTTGTACCCTTTCCAATTAAAATAAAATCTTGAGATGGGTCACGAGAAATTACTTCAGCGATTTCTAACTTAAATTCTTTTTGAAGTTCCAATTCCAGGGCTTTTCTTAAAATCTCATTTTCTTTTTTTAACTCCTTTAATTGAGCCATTTCAGATAAAAGTTGAAGGTTTTTGCCTTCTAATTCTTTATTTTTCTCTTCTAATGATTTTAATTTTACCCAAAACTCAAAAAAATCAGAAACTTTTTGCCCTGTCTGCCAAAAGGTTTTTTGAATCGGAGATGAAATTAAATAAAAAAAGTTTTTCACTTCTTTTTGAAAAAAACTCAAAATTGAAATAATCAAGATTATAATTAAAACGATTAAAATTTTATTTTTTGTTTGAGAAAACTTCGCCATGATTAAATTATTATATCTGTTCTAAATCCTCTTGACAAGTTTTTTGGTTCTTATTTTTCAAACCAAAAAGGCGCTTGTCTTCTTAAGTTTTGCATAGCAAAATTTTGGAGGGCTTGGGTGACGATTTTTGCAGAAAAAAATAGAACCCTAATAGCTGGCGGCGACCTACTTTCTCACGAAAATCGCAATATCATCGGCCCTGAGGTATTTCACTTCCGAGTTCGGTATGGGATCGGGTGGAACAACCTCGGTATTACCGCCAAATATTAAGGTTCTATTTATTGTGATCACTAATTGCTAGCCAAGCCCCCGTACCAATTTTGCCACCGAACTTCTTTGCGAAGTGCGTATGCCGAATAGGCATGCCCTGTCGTGGGGGCGAAGCGCTTCGCCCAAAATCGGGATGCAGCTATTCGCTGCCCGCGCTTCGCGACCACATTCAGAAGCAAAATTGGTACGGGGCAAGAGGTTTTATGATTTATTAGTACTCCTTGGCTGAAGGCATTGCTGCCCTTACACCTGGAGCCTATCAACCTCATAGTCTCTGAGGAATCTATGAGTCCTAATCTTGGGGCCTGCTTCGTGCTTAGATGCTTTCAGCACTTATCAGTTCCTAACATAGCTACCCAGCGGTGCCTTTGGCAAGACAGCTGGTAGACCAGAGGTTGGTTCGCTCTGATCCTCTCGTACTAAGAGCGACTCCCCTCAAGACTCGGCGCCTGCGGTAGATAGGGACCAACCTGTCTCACGCATATTAATCTTTTGTTACCAAAAGTATGGACTATATCACCACCGAGCACATAAAATTTTATGTGCTTGGGACCGACGTATTACAGAAGATTTAATCTTCTGTCCTCCCGATAAATCGGGAAAGTCTCTACGGCTTCCGAGCACATAAACTTGTTATGTGCTTCGGTTGCCTCGGTATTATCCATAAAATTACAGGTTGAACATTTTATGGACTTCACCGATATTAGTCGGTTTTGCAATTCGTCTTACGACGGAAAGCCGCCAAATTGACGGTTTGACAATATTCTCTGTTATTACTAACAGTATTAGACTATACCTTTGCTTAATTTCCGTAATTAAGCACCGACGTTTTATAGAAGCAATATGCTCCTATCTTTCCGCATTCCGAGCGGAAAAGTCGTTACGGGGATTACAAATCTTATAGTTCATTGAAGGAATAATAAATACTTTTAAGGATTATGGTAATTGGATTGGCAGAATTTTCTGACCATTTTTGTAAAAATAGCGGTGTAATTCTCCAAAATCCCCAGATGTTTTCGTATGGAAGTACCAAGAATAATACTCTTTTTTCCTTTTTGAATCATACCATACTTTTATTCTTCTTGGTCCTTTTAGTACAAGATTTTTCAATTGATTATACTTCCAAAAGACATATTCTTTTTGTTTATCACTCTGATGTATTCTTAACCTTGCGCTAATTGGGTATCTTTTACCAATGGAACGACATTCTAATCTTCCATCGCCCAACAATGATCCAATAATCACATCTAATTGATGTGGCGGAAATAAAGATTGTAATCTTCCCACGGTATTGCCCATTGGTTAATTTTACCACAAAAACTAATGGGTTTCACCGTTATGAGTCGATTTTTACTGGGCTCAGTAGTTTTCACTAACCCAGCTCACGTTCCGCTTTAATAGGCGAACAGCCTAACCCTTGGGAGCTGCTTCACCCCCAGGATGCGAAGAGCCGACATCGCAATTTTCTATTATTTCTAATAGTTTGGACTATATCTTCACCGAGCACATAACGCTTTATATGCTCGGGTTGGCATATTATGAAAGGTTAAAACTTCCATCCAGTCACCTCAGATGACTGAGTCTCTACGGGGTCAAGCGCTCGCTTCGCTTGCTAAATTCAAAACTCAAAATGCAAAAGTCAAAATTTTTGATATTTGATTTTTTATTTTTGATTTTAGCATTTTACGAAGTAAAATGCGCTGACTTCCCACGGTGTTACCTTTTTAAAGGTTTCACCGTTATTAGCCAAATTTTTGGTATGACATTACTGCCATAGCACCCCGATTCTTGCCCGCACAAGTTTTCAAAGAAAATTTGGGCGGGTGTCGGCGACCCACCTAACTTTTGCTTACGCAAAACTTAAGCGGGTAAATTTTTGAGGTGCCGAACAGGGCCGTTGATGTGGACTCGCGGGCCCTACTAGCCTGTTATCCCCGGGGTAGCTTTTGGCTGATGATCTCTGGCGGTTCTACGAACCACCATCGGTTCACTAAGTTCTGGTTTCCCAACTGCGCGGCATATCCGCCTTGCAGTAAAGCCGGCTTTTGGCTTTGCCCGACCGCTCCGATTTCCATCCGGAGCTAGCCGACCTTTAAACGCCTCCATTACCTTTTAGGAGGCAAGTGCCCCACTTAAACTGACCGCCAGACACTGTTTTCTTTCGAGTTAGAACCAAGGTTTTAAAAGAGTGGTGTTTCATTGACGACTCCATCCCGACCGAAATCGGAACTTCAAAGTCTCCCACCTACGCTACGCATCTAAAACCAAAGCTCAATATCTGGCTACAGTAAAGCTCCCGGGGTCTTTCCGTCTAGCCGCAGGTAACCGGCATCTTTACCGGTATTGCATTTTCACCGGGCGCCTCGTTGAGACAGTCCCCCAGTCGTTAAGCCTTTCATGCGGGTCAGAACTCACCTGACAAGGGATTACGCTCAATTTGTTAAACCCTCCTAAGTTTTTCCTTGAAAAATTTTGGAGGGTAAATCCATTTAATGGAATTCTTCGTGTCGCCACGAAGTTCGGACCATATCTTCCGAGCACATAATCATTAATTATGTGCTTCGGTCTGGCGTATGGCCTCTGAGGATTTCCGCCAAAGGCGGATCTTTCCTGCTGATTGTCTGCACCGGATACTTTTTTACTTTTCATAATGATAAGGTAAAATTATTCCTTATCTTAATTATATCAAAGTAGTACCGGATTCACCAGACTTTCCAGCATATAGCCAGATTTTACTAAAGCAGTTTTCCTACTTTAACACCGTTATAGTTACGGCGGACGTTCACTGGCGCTTCGGTCGCTCAGCCCTCACCTTGCGGCGAGAACCGGCAACGTTAACGTTCCAGCACTGGTCAGGCCTCAGCCCCTATACATCCTCTTACGAGTTAAGCAGGGACCTGTGTTTTTGATAAACAGTCGCCAGGGGAACTTTTGTTGCAACCCCTAAACTCTTGCGAGTCGGGGCAGGCCATATTCCTAAGTTACGGCCGCTTTTTTGCCGAGTTCCTTAACGAGGTTTCGCCCGTTCACCTTGGCACTCTTACGCCAGCCCACCTGTGTCGGTTTGGGGTACGGACCACGCACATAATTAATTCTTCAGAGAGTTTTCTAGGAAGCCTGCTCATTCGAATTTACTCTAACGAATCAGAGTATTTTGCTAACCCTTGAGAATTCTTAGATTAGCAACGAGAATCCAATAACTCGCCCGAACTACTAAACTTCGTCATCTCTTTAGATTATGTGCGCGGGGGCCGGAATATTAACCGGCTGTCCATCAGCTACGCCTTTCGACTTTGCTTAAGGCCCGCCTAACCCTTGGCTGATTGTCATTGCCAAGGAAACCTTGGGCTTTCGGTGTCGCCGAATTTCACGGCAATTGTGGTTACTCATGCCAACATTTTCACTCCCTGGCACTCCACTCTTCCTTACGAAAGGGCTTCACTGCGCTAGGGATGCTCCCCTACCCCCCGTACCAATTTTGCCTCTGAATTTTTATCGCGAAGTGCGTATGCCGAATAGGCATAACCTTCGTGGGGGCGAAGCGCTTCGCCCATGACGGAACGCGACTATTCGTCGCACGCGCTTCGCAAAGATTTTCAGGAGCAAAATTGGTACGGGGCCGTATCTTCGGTATTGAGCTTGAGTCCCGTAAATTTTTGGCGCGGAATCTCTTAACTAGTAAGCTATTACGCACTTTTTAAAGGGTTGCTGCTTCTAAGCCAACCTCCTAGTTGTCAGAGAAATTCCACTTCCTTTATCACTTAGCTCAAATTTTGGGACCTTAGATGACGATCAAGGCTGTTCCCTTTTTGACCTTGAAGCTTAGCCCTCAAGGTCTGACTCCCTACCAAATTTTTCTAGCATTCGGAGTTTGATTGAAATATCTAAGCAAAGCTCAAAATATTCCATTCAGTGCTCTACCTCTAGAAAACTTAAGTAGAGGCTAGCCCTAAAGCTATTTCGGGGAGAACCAGCTATTACCAAGCTCGATTAGCTTTTCACTTCTTACCACAACTCATCCCAGAGTATTGCACGGCTCACGGGTTCGGGCCTCCTTCTGACCTTCGTCAGAATTCACCCTGGTCATGGCAAGCTCGCTTGGCTTCGGGTCCTGAGTACATAGCAGAAACGCGCTATTAACACTTGCTTTCGCTGTGCCCTCATCCCAAAAGGATTTAGACAAGCTATGTGCTCAGACTCGTTGGCTCATTCTTCAATAGGCACGCCGTCACCAAGCACATAATTTCTTATGTGCTCAGCTCCGACTCTTTGTAGGCAAAATGGTTTCAGGTTCTATTTCACCGGGATCACCTCCCTGCTTTTCACCTTTCCCTCACGGTACTAGTTCACTATCGGTGAGAGGGTAGTATTTAGCTTTGGCAGTATAGTTCTGCCTGTTTCCCACAGGACTTTCATTTCCCGTGGTACTCAAGTATAGATACTCAGAGCATGTGATGATTTTCGACTACTGGGCTATTACCATCTTTGGCCTCCCTTTCCAGGGTAGTTCGCCTAATCAAATCACAATTTTGTGAGGCTCTGTCCAGATTGCTCTGGGACATATCTAACTTACAACCCCAACCATTGCGAAGCAATGGTAAGTTTAAGCTACCTCCCTTTTCGTTCGCCACTACTAAGGGAATGCGCTTCGCAAAATTCGAAAAATTGCGAAACATTTTTTTCTTTTCCTCCGCTTACTGAGATGTTTCACTTCAGCGGGTTCGCCCCACGCTGCTTCGCAGCAAATTCAAAATGTAAAATGTAAAAATCAAAATGACAATTCAAAATTCAAAATTAATAAAATATTTTTTCTTTCGCGAAGCGATAAATTTTGCATTTTGAATTTTGATTTTTGAATTCACGGCGAAACAGCATGGTAACACGGTGTTGAGCCGTGTTGGGTTTCCCCATTCGGAAATCCCCGGATCAAAGGTTGCTAAGCACCTCCCCGAGGCTTATCGCAGCCACGCCACGTCCTTCATCGCCTCCCTCTCCCAAGGCATCCACCATCTGCCCATAAATTAACCACTTGCCCTTCTCCAAATTTTGCGATGCAAAACTTGGGAGGGCTTGGCTAGCAATTAGTAATCACTAATAATTTTATTACGGCTATCACTTATTTAATTTTTAAAGGCCTTTCCATTTCTAATCATACAACTGACCCACTCCCCAATCCCGCCCTCAATCTTCGTAAAGTTTAATGCTTCGTTTCTTATATTCCCATATTTTCAAATCTAAGGAATTCATCTACAAAAATTGAGGGCGGGATGGGAAGGGGTAATTTTTATTAAGAATTAATAAAAATTAAAAACCGCTTCTGGAAGCGGCTCTTAAAAAAGAGAAACTAAAATACCGGATTTAGCCGCTTCCTTTATTAAGAATTGTGGATAACTTTTTCATACTAATTAGTATTTTAACAAATCAAGAAAGCTTGTCAAGCCCCCCCTGGGAATTGACTTTATTTAGGAAATAATTTTTTAGAAATTGTTTTACTCGCCTTTCAGTTTTTTCTTTAAATTGTCCAAAATATCCGAAGCTGTTTCCTTACCACCTAGTCCAAAGGCTAAACCACAAGAGATAGCCAGCATAGCAACTAGCCCAGCAAACAACATCTGAATTAAATAGGGAACAATTCCTAATTGAAGTAAGATTGCTAAAATAGCAAAAACATAAATAGACCACTTAACAATCACTCCGGCAATATGAGCAAAACCAACTTTGGTTTTCTCTACTGAAGCCCTGACGATTTTTTCAACAATATCAGCTAAAATCACTGCCACCACAAAAATGGCTACAGCCACAATGACATTCGGCAACCAACCAATCACTTGCCCTAAGAAGCTAGCAAACTCAATAAATCCTAAAATTTCAACTGCTGCCAGTAAAAAGACAATGACTAAAATCCATTTACAAATTGCTCCAATAAATCCAGCCACATCGGCTTTTAATCCAGCTTTCTCAAGAGCTTCGTCCCAACCTCCTCTGGCAAAAAATTGATTCAGCTTTATTAAATTAAGAATTTTGGCAACCAATTTCCCAACACCAAGAGCAATAAACCAACCAATAACAAAAACAATAATTGCTCCAATGAGTTTCGGCATAAAAGTCAGAAAGAGCTGCCAAAGATTCTGCAGAGCTTGAATAGTAACTATGTACCAATCTTGAACCATTTTACTTTCAAAGTTTTAAAAATTAAAAAGTCAAAAATTTCGACCTTTGAGACATTACTCTATTTTAGGAAAATAAAAAAGGATAGTCAAGTAAGTTATCCACACCCCATAATAATTTTGCAAAAATATCCAACGGCAGTCCGCTTCGCTCATAAGGAATGGGGCTATTCGCCCCACGCAGACTGCGGGAGTTTTATTAAAATTATTGAAGCCCAGAAAAACAATTTTAGCACGGCAAAATTAGTACGGGGCAAGGGGCAAAATTTTATGGACTATTCTTAAATTAGTTCGGACGATTTTCGCCCCTCGCTTCGCTCGGGGCGGCGACAAAGAAGCCCAAAAAATTTGACGGCTCGCCGCGTTCTTTGACAA
>Ga0210018_1001353_pt1 | contig 12821 bp, 12 predicted proteins | sample CryGeyCG2014_010_2_FD_183967 | JGI IMG/M metagenome (GOLD analysis project Ga0210018, IMG submission 183967) | Groundwater microbial communities from aquifer - Crystal Geyser CG09_land_8/20/14_0.10 (SPAdes) (version 2) | ecosystem: Environmental > Aquatic > Deep subsurface > Groundwater | place...
TAATCTGTTTGCCCGATAATATCTTTTTTCTATCTTAAATAAATAACCGGTTAGACCGATAGCAATAAATGCAACGGGCAAAGAAACTAAAACATCAATAAAATAATGCTGGCCTAAATAAACCGCTCCCAAGCTGGAAAAAATCGCCCAGGGCAGGGTGAAATAAATTGTTTTCCTTCTGAATTTAAAAAGATAATAAACAATGATAATGGCCCAAGCGACATGCATGCTCGGCGCGGTGCTAATCGGAGCAACTCCGGTTTGCCCCACGCCGGCTCTATTATTGAAATCCAAAACACGCTGGTCGGCTAAATGGTTATTCACTATTTCTTTTATGCTAAAATCTGTCTTTTGGTCATAATAGGTCCCATCCAGATATTCGGGATTATAAATATTATTTAAAAAGTGAGGACTATTGGCTGGAAAGAAAAACCAAACAGGCAAAGAAATCATCGGCGCAATAGACATAGCTAAGATATATCGACTCAAGATTTTTTTTCTTCGGTCTATATAAAAAATAATCCAGCTAAATCCCATAGCTGCCCCCAATAAGGCATAGGGCAAAATAAGCAAAAGAGCCATGCTTTTAGAGAAAGGATTGTCATAAGAGTAGAGAAAAGGATAAAAACCGGTAATTGATTTGTCTAATTCCATCAACCAAACGTCAATTAACTCCCCTCGGAGCCGACCGGCCAAAAAACCGAGTAACAAGCTCATTGAAGATAAAAAAATAGTAATAGAAAAAAGAGGACGGAGAAAAAAGAAAACGGATCTTAAAAATTTATTTATTTTAATCGTAATTTCAAAAAATAACTTTTTCCAAGAAAAATTAATGCTTTTAGAAATTTTCCTTTTCCCGATAAAATAATCTACTCGTCTAGCGAGAAAGAGATATAATTTAAAAAAAGCGTAATAAAAAATAAAAGCCAAAGAAAAAATAAAATACTTTGCTCCAAAAGCAATAATTTTAAATCCACTTTCAAAATTGCTCCAGTGGAAAGAATAAGAAGCTAAGACAAAATAAATTGAAAATAAAATCAGCGAAAAAATAAATAAAATATATTCTTCAATCCTGATTGACCGAAGAATATTTTTAATTCTAGACATAAGCGGTGCGGACGGCGGGAGTCGAACCCGCAAGCCTTTCGGCATAGGATCCTAAATCCTACGTGTTTCCCAATTTCACCACGTCCGCATCATTAAGATAAAAACGGTTTAGCTTTTGCCAATTTTCTCTTCAAACAAATTATTTGATCCGAATAATAAATATATCTAAAGATTTTTATAGAATCCTCTTTCCCATAAGATAAACATTTACTTCGGCCATAACATTGAATAGATCCTCGATTTCCTAACTTTAAATTTTTATTGATACTTTCCTGCAACCATTGCAAAAATGTTATAGATCCAGAAGCAAATCTCACTCTAAGCTGAGGATATCTACTCTCGGGATGACTAAGAATACTAATGTTACCATCTCCATCAAGAAGCCCTCTCAAAAAATCCTGAAATAATTCCCTTGGTATTTCTACATGCTTAATAGTCAAACTTTTATTAACAGAGAGTCCAATTGACTGTAAAAAACCATAAAGTTTAACGTTACCGAATTGTACTTGATGATATTTTCTTATTTTTTCAGCGCCACGAGTCTTCTTGCTAATTCGATTCTTTAATCCCAGACATTTCATAAAATTCCTTACCTGAACTTTATCTTTTGATGTAAAATTAAGATGACGTCCATCTATCGAAAGAGACCCATCGGCAGTAAACAAACCAATCGCGTAAGCAAATTTAGAAGTCCATTTTATTACATAATTTTTGTTTTTTTGACTTCCTCTCATAAGTTATTTTTTAAGAATGGTCTTAAAAGAAATTAACTTCCGCCACGTCCGCCTTATCTCTATTTTAATCCCCTTTCATTCAAAAATCAACTATTGACATTTTTAATTTTATTGTATATAATACAAAAAATGGTAATTTGGGCAAGGAGGGGCTTAAATTCTTTGAGTCCTTTAAAAAATTAAAACTCTGAAAAGGAGGTTAGGAAATGGGAATATATGAAAATCAACCTAAAGAACTCTTGCCGGAAATGACAGAGGCCAGTACTAAAAAGGCCTGGATAGGAGCAGGGATAACGGCCTTAGTCGCCATGTTTTTATGGCTAGTTGGCCTAAAAGATCTGTCAGTGATTCTCTTCAGCGCTTTGCTTATTTTAACAGGAAGCGCCTTGAAGATAATTAAAGAGCCTGAAATAGGCTTTCTCTGGCAGATGGGTCATTTTAAAGGCAGGCTAAACCCCGGCTGGCATTTAGGCCTACCCTTTGTCTGGGAAATCGAAGTAAGGACCTTCGCTACTCAGGAAATTATCTTTACGGAAGAAATGTACACCCAAGCCAAAAAGGAAATTGCCTTAAGAGGCGCTATCTACTACAGAATGACTGACCCCAAAAAAGCTATTACCCTGCCTGTAGAGACAGTTAAAAGTCGGATAAAAAATGTGACCTTAAGCAAGATAAAGGGAAAAATAGGAGAAATGCTTTTCGAAAAACTATTGAAGGAAAGAGGTGTTGTAGAAGACACAATAAAGATTGAGGCCAATAGAGAAGGAGAACTCGGCTCTGATGGATACGAAGTTACCGGTGTGGAAATAGCTGACTTCAAAGAGCAAATTGAAAGCAAAGCGGCTAAAATAAAGGAGATAGGCGGAGCTGAAGCTGAAGTTGACAAAAAGAAAGCCGAAGCGCTTGCTGAGCCCCTTAAGGATAATTATCCAGCCGCTATTGCTATGGCTGCCGGGACTATAGGCGACAAGATTGTTGGTAAAATTTTGGAAATGAGCAAAACAGAGACAAAAGGAGGTGAGGCCTAATGAACTTAGAAGAAATCAAGAAATCAGAGGGAATAGGGGCATTGGAAGAAAAAAGACCAAAGAAGATAGGGCTACTAAATATTCTTTTAATTGCCTTCGGAATAATCCTCTCCATAGGTTGGTTCCTAATTAAATCCCTGGCAGATGTTATGCCATTAGTCAAGCTGCTTTGGCCCTTGGTCATTGGAGCAATAATCTTAGGCATAGCTTTCGCCATCTGGAAGCGGTTTGCCGAACAAGCCAAGGTTCTTTGGGGAATAGATTTATTCAGGAAAATATCTCAAACCGTCTTGTTAATCGGCCTGGCCTATTCCCCTTTTTTCTATCTTTCTTACGGATGGTTAGTGCCAAAACTGATGAAAAATATAGGATTTTCTTATTATCATACCTTAATGATAGTAACAGCTTTTCAACTACCGATAGCTGGCATCCTCTATTTTCTTGTTTCTCCAATCTGGCCGGAAAAAGGAAAAATGATGAGAGGGTTTCTGATTGTTTCTCTCACCGGCCCATTAGTCATTGCCTATATCATGTATCAAAATCCCTATCCTTTCTTTGACCATCAGACAGGCAAAACCCAAATTTGGGTATCTGATAGCGAAGAAAAAGTCTATTATTCGCCGGGCTACGGCATAGAAGACGGTAAAATTCTTCGACCGGGGACAGCTGCCGACGTTGAAAAATTCAAAAGGGAGGAAGAAAGCTTGCGAGACCGCATTGACAAGCTTATAGAACGGCCAAAAGCCGAAGCTCAAGTTGAAAAGTCCCGTCGTCTTTCCGGAATCTTCAAGTTGCCGGCAGATGGAGGAATGATTGACCGAGATACAAAGAATCTGGAGTTATCTTATCGAAAGGGAGAACGAATCCAGCTTCAACAGCTTAATTCACCGCCGGAGCCGCTCACTTTCGTCAACCACAATATCCCCTCCTGGACCAGAAAAAGAAGAATTTGTACATCGGGTCCGGCTACTGGAAACGGTAAAGTAGAACTAATGGCTTCCGGGGGAAAAGCCATTACAGTTCAGGTACGAATAATTACTCGCCGTTCCTAGTTAAAAAACCAAAAGCCAGGCAAAGCAAAAACTGCTTTCCTGGCTTTTCTATTTTAACACAAATCCGAATAAAAACTCTAGGTTTATTTATTACGTGAACAAGCCAGTAACTACTTTGACTATAGCATATGCGGCTATAGAAATTGCTAGGCCGATTACTCCGGCCAAAAGCATTTTTCTCGCTTTCCCCTGTTTTTCTTCGTCACCGCCAGCCGTCGCCCATATAACTCCCGCAATGACGATAACAAAAGCAGCAACTAAAGCCACAATGCCAATCAACCAATTAAGCGCATTGGTTAATATTGTCTTAAACTCAGTAGTGGGAAGATTTATGCCGGTTGGCGGGTTAAAAGCAAAAGCCACGTTAAACAGACAAGCAAAAACAATTAATCCTAATAAACCGATTGACAAATTCTTCTTAATAATTTTCACTAAATTTCATCCCCTTTCTTTAAAAGATAAATGTTTTTAATTATTCGACGCCTAAAATTTCCAATAAAGCGTTTAACAAACCCCAAGAGCCCAGAGCAATTCCTAAACCGATTAAAGACCACTGGATAGTTTGACGGGCTTTTTTTACTTTTTCCTCGTTGCCGCCAGAGACCATATACTGAAAACCGCCGATGACCACCATTAAAACAGCGACTAAGCCAACGATGCCAGCTAGCCAATTGGCAATACCGACAAAAAGCTCGGTAAAACTTTCTGCCTCAAGCGGGTTTTCTATTTCTCCAGGCGGTGGCGCATCTGCCTCAACTTTAATTAAAGGGCAACAAATTATTAACAAACTCAAAACCAGAATAAGTGTTAGAGAAATTTTTTTTGAAGTTTTCTTAAACATATTTTATTGACAACCGGGAAATTCGTTCCAAAAGTAAATAATTATTCCCCCTTCAGTAGTGACATTAGCTAATGTTTTAGCTAAAGTGTCAATTAACATCCAGCTGCAAAAAATAATGACTAAGCCGATAACCGTATTAGTGAAAATACTTCTGGCCAGATTGACTCTTTCCTCGCTGCCGCCGGAAATGATAAAAATTACGCCGGCCGCGACGAACAGAAGAACAGCCGCCGGAATAGCCAAGTTAAAACTGATAAAATTGATAATATTGCTGGCTAAGTGCCATAAATGGCAAAGATTACAATCCGGTTTGCCCTCTCGTCCGCAAGGCACAATTGGCTCGGTAACAAAACCGGCATAAGATAGATTAGCGGCAAATAATCCCAATAAAAGCAAAGAACCAATTAAAATTTTCCGAAAGGATTTCATATCACTTCATCAAGAGAGTCACTTGGTTAGCCGCCCGATTAACCGCTTCTTTAATTGTCGCCTGCCCCAATATGACTGATTCTATCATATTGGCCAGGTATTGTTCAATGGCTAAGTTATCCACCTGATACCAAGAATAGGCCGTCAAAGATTGCTCGGCAAAAATTCCCAGGTCAGGTTCGTTTTTCTGCCAAGTAACTAGATCGCGTCGAGCGGCCGGTTTTTCGGCCAATTCCAAATATTTCTGGGCGTTTTCTTTTTTGGCCAACCAAACAATAAACTGCCAAGCTTGTTCATAATTCTGGCAATTACGAGAAACGGCTAAGCCCCAATAATTAGCGTAATTAACTTTTTTGGCGGTTGCCTCAATTTGGGGCATCGGAGCGATAGCGAAATTTAAATAAGCTGACTTGGCCCGAATGTCTGGGATTTGATAAGCATAATTAAACATCATCGCCGCTTTCCCCTGAACAAAAGCGTCCAGAGAATAATCCATTCGGGTATTCCAAGTATAGGCTGATTTTGTCGGGTTGGCAAAATCGGTATAAAATTCCAAAGCTCGTTGGCCGGGATAAAAACTCTGGCCGTTAAGCGTCACGGATTTGTCAAAGGCGGCGGCTGTTTTTTCCTGATTAACCATTTGAGCGCCCGATTGAAGCATTAAAAGAGACAAGATATCGGTTGACCGATTAATATTGCGGGCTGTTCCTAAAGTCGCTCCGGCCCGAATAATATTATCCCGTTCGTCTTTGATAGTCAGTTTCTCTACATCAACCAAAAATTCTTCCCAGCTGGCTGGCGGTTGGGGAATGCCGGCAGAGTTAAAAATGTCTTTGTTATAGAAAAGGGCCAAACTATCAACGCTTAAGGGCAAGGCAGAGACATAACCGTCAGAGACAAAATCGTCATAAACAACATCAACAAAATTCTCTTTCAGTTCTTTAAGAGTAATCAAATCTGAAGGAGCGGCCCAAATCTTCTCTTCATAACGAGGCAGCCAAGTATGATGGAGCATCAAAACATCCGGACCGCGGTCGCCGGCCATCGCTTCCAATAAATCTTTTTCATAGGTCTGGTAAGTTTTTTTGTAATATTTAATTTTTGTTTTGGGAAAAACTTGGTTGAATTCTTCAATCAACGGTTTAAAAACATCCGGACCGCGGCCGCCGGCCATCGCTTCCAATAAATCTTTTTCATAGGTCTGGTAAGTTTTTTTGTAATATTTAATTTTTGTTTTGGGAAAAACTTGGTTGAATTCTTCAATCAACGGTTTAAAAACATCCGAATCGTCAAAAACGCCCCAAAACTCTAATTCTACTTCTTTGGCTATCGGTTCTTTACAGCCGGGAAAAGCAGCCGCTAAACCAAGAAAAATAACCGGGAGAATAAGCGTATAGAGAGTAGTTGTTTTGATTTTAGACATATGGTTCCCGAACCTATCTCCTAAAGACCATCCCATAATGCTGATCGTCCATGACTAATTCTTTAACCAAAGTCAGACCTTGGCTTTCGGCTAATTGGTTAATTTCTTCTTTGGAAATAAACCAACCTTCCTTGGGCGCCAAAAGAGAACCGGCCAGCCAATCAACAACAACCAAATGGCCATTTTCTTTTAAGACTCGCCGGGCTTCTTTTAAAATTTCCTCTTTTTTTTGCGATTGGAATAAAATATTAGCCAAAACAACTAAATCAATCGCTTGGTCGGTTAGTTTAGAGCCGCCAGCTATTTCCAGATTAACACGGATTGTTTCAATGTTGGAAACTTTTTCTATTTCAGCCCGGCTTCTGACTGATTGGAGAGCTTCTTTTAGAACATCCAGGGCATAAACTTTTCCCTGGCTAACTTTTTTGGCCAAAGGGAGGCTGAAATAACCGTGTCCACAGCCAAAATCGGCTATCTGCATATCATCGCGGAGAGCCAATTGGTCTAAGACTTTCTCTGGCTGGAGAAATCCGCCTGTGCCTTTGTCCATATTAAATGCAAGCTATTGAAGCAACTTTGTCTCCTTGGACTAACCTCATTAACTTGACTCCTTGAGTCGTCCGACCCAAAGAAGGAATATCTTTAAGCTTAGTTTTAATGACGTGTCCTTTTTGAGAAATAGCAATTAGATTTTCTTGCTCCGGCCTTAAAATCTGACCGGCGACAATTTGACCGGTTTTCGTCGTCAAGCGGGCTGTCTTAATCCCCAAGCCGCCTCGCTTCTGTATTTTATAATACCGCAAATCAGTCCTTTTGCCAAAGCCGTTTTCGGTAATAACCAATAATTTAATTTGGCTCTCATTCTCTTGATTGTCCAGAGCAACTATCTGCATGCCAATGAGCTTGTCCCCTTTTCTCAAATTGAGCCCCTTAACGCCGGTAGCCGTTCGCCCCATTGGTCTGACCTCTGTTTCTTTAAAACGAATACTCTGCCCCTGGGCGGTGATTAAAATAACCTGGTTTTGTCCGGAAGTGAGTTTAACCCATTTCAAACTGTCTTCTTTCTTCAAATTAATCGCCGTCAGACCATTCCGTCGGACATGTCCGAACTCCTCTATCTTGGTTCTTTTTATTATACCATTTTCTGTGGCCATAACCAAATACTTAAAGGGTTGGCTATTGTTTTCATCCGGCTTGATAGTGACCACCGCCGTAACCCGTTCTTGGGCGGCTAACTGCAAGATATTAACAATAGCCTGGCCGCGGGCCGTCCTATGCGTTTCGGAAATTTCATAGGCCTTGGCCTGGAAAACTCGGCCGCGATTAGTAAAAAACAAAACATTATCATGAGTAGAAGCAGGCAGGAAATAGCCGACGGCGTCTTCTTCGCGCGGCGTGATGCCGAGAATACCCCGGCCGCCTCTTCTTTGAGCCCGATAAGATTGCGGATTAACTCTTTTAATATAGCCGCCTTGAGTCAGAATAATGACGCAATCTTCCTGAGGGACTAACTCTTCCTCGGTTAATTGGCCGAGTGGCCGGCTATAAACTTTTGTTCTTCTCTCGTCAGCGTATTTCTCCTTTATTTCCTTTAACTCCTTTTTGACTAAAGCTAAAATCTTTTTAGGGCTTTTTAACAATATTTCTAATTCTTTAATCAATTCTTGTTTCTCTTTTAATTCTGCCTTTATTTTTTTCTGTTCCAGTCCGGCCAAAGTCTGCAATTTCATTTCCAGAATAGCTGTTGCCTGACGGTCGGTTAGTTTAAATTTCTTGATTAAATTCTGATGAGCCGTTTCTTTCGTTTCTGATTTTTTAATTGTTTCAATAACCGCGTCAATTTGATTAAGGGCCTTGCTCAAGCCGATTAAAATATGGGCTCTTTCTTGAGCCTGCTTCAACTCAAATTGGCTGCGTCGGGTAATAACCTGCCGGCGGTGTTTAATGAATTCTTCCAAAAGTCCTTTTAGGGATAAAACTTGCGGCTGCAAACCGTTGACCAAGGCGAGCATATTCAAATGAAAAGTCTTTTGTAAATCGGTTAATTTATACAGCCGATTAAGAATCTTTTGCGGCTGGGCATCGCTTTTTAATTCGATGACTACCCGGACACCTTCCTTGTCTGATTCATCACGAATATCTCTAATGTCCGGAATTCTTTTGTTTTTGACCAATTCGGCAATTTTGGCGATTAGATTGGCCTTATTGACTCCGTAAGTCATTTCCGTAATTAAAATCTGGAACTGACCGGTTCTCCCCGATGAGGCCGGTTCGCCTTTGGCGGACTTTTCAACAATTTCCGTTTTGGCCCGCATAACAATTGGCCCCCGACCGGTGCTATAGGCCTGAATTAATCCCTGTCGGTCATAGATAGAACCGCCGGTCGGAAAATCAGGGCCTTTAATAAATTGGAAAAGGTCTTTAACGGTTGCTTGTGGGTGTTCAATCAGATAAATAACTCCGTCAATGATTTCAGCTAAATTATGGGGCGGGATATTGGTGGCCATGCCCACGGCAATCCCCATAACTCCGTTCAAAAGCAATTGAGGCAATTTAGCCGGCAGAACCACCGGTTCCTGCCTTGTTCCGTCATAATTATCAGCCCAATCAACCGTTGATTTATCAATGTCAAAAAGCATTTCCTCGGCTATTTTGGTCATTTTTGCTTCTGTGTATCTAGAGGCAGCTGCAGGATCATTATCTAAAGAATTATGAACAAAAACTTCGGCATCTAAAAGAAAATTATGCCATAGTTCAATAGTTAAATCATAAACGTCTTCTTTATTTCGGAGAATTTTTATCTTAATTACCTTATGATTATATCTCTTAGCTTCTTTGACGACTTCTGAAAAATTATCAAAATAATTCAAAACATTTTCGACCCTCGGGAAACAATTATTATATCTTTCTTTTTCATAAACTTCGGAGGTAATTTTTGGGTATTTTTTTAAAAGAGAATAAACAAATCCTAAGATTTTACTCTTTATTACTTTTTCCTTATAAGAAGGATTCTGCCAGTTTCTATGTAAAGAAATCTTCGCCTTTTCTGTCAATTCTTTCATGAGTTCAGGATTCTCTTTTAGGCGGCGTTTATTAGCCGAGACAACTCCTTTTATAAATTTGTTTCTAAATTCTTTATCTTGCCACTGTTGTCTAGTCTTGTCTCTATGAAATTCCAAAAACTTTGAATCTTGCCATAATTTTTTAGCCATTTGGCTAAAATGATTATCAGGGTATTTGGCCCGATATTCAGGGTCTTGCCAAAGTCTTTTAGCACTCGCTGACATCTTTTTTCGAATAATTGGCGAAGAAAGTGCCTTTATTAACAATGTTCTGTGTTTTTCTCTAAATTCATCCCCTCTTTCTTTCCATAAATTTTTAGCCTGTCGGAGATGTATTTTATGATGCTGTTCCCATGTTAATCGTTCTATATTATCAGGAGAATTATTCTGCCGATTAAAGTCTTTGTGATGTAAAACGAAAGATTTAAAAATCTTCTTAGTATATCCAGAACGATTGTTATATTCATCAGCAAGTTTATGAACAAATTCATAATGGCCTGTAAATGGTTGAAGTATCGACAAATACCGATTAGAAGCTTCCCTGACTTTTCTTTTAGTGAAATAAGCTGGCATCAAAGAATCATTTGGTTTTAAGTCTTTTGCCGCTTTATAAGAACCGTTTCTCAACATGAAACGATGGTCTAAAGTAGATTTGATTTTTTCTCCATTGTCTAAAGTTACCTCAATTATTTTCTCTTTTTTCCGAGTCAACCGAGGATTTTTAATTTCAGCGATTTCTATCTCTTTACTTTTCGGATTAAAAGAAAAAGTCCAATTTCTCTTTCCTTTCTTAGATTCTTTGATGAGTTCCCCAAAATCAAGATTTCTTCCGTCGGTCAATCTAACTTTCGTATCTTTAGTAAAACAACCAAAATTTCCTTGACCTTTAATCAATGGGTATCTTAAAGAGAAATCTTGAGCCATTCTAACCATAGCATCATAAACAGCTACATCACCATGGGGATGGTAACGGCCAAGACAAGAACCCACTACCGTTGCTGATTTTCTAAATTTAGCATCATGCCGTAAACCATCTTCCCACATCGCGTACAAAATCCTCCGATGAACCGGTTTAAGCCCGTCGCGGACATCGGGCAAAGCCCGCGAAACAATCACGCTCATGGCATAGTCCAAATAGGACTCTTCCATCTCTTCGGTTATGGCTCTTTTTTTGATGTAACCTATTTCCATGAATTAAACAACAAAGAACAGCGAACAGTAAATAATATCTTAATTGAGCTATTTATTCACTATTCGCTGATTTAATCACTTAGGGGTAATTTAGCCGGTTTAATTGTTCTTTTTTCAAAAATATCTTCATCTTTTTGAGCCGGCTCCGGTTGGCTCTCCCCTGAAACTGTTTCTTCTTCAAGCAAACTATTTTTTTCAAAAAATACGCCGATACTGGCCTGGAAAATTTCTTTTAAAGAAGGCGTCTCTTTCCCAATTTCTTCTTTAATTTTTCCTATGGACTGGTTGGTTTTTTCAGCCGTGCCTGGCAAAGAATGTTTTAAGGAAACGACCCAAAGAGAGACAATCAAAAACATACAAGCGAAAACGGTCAAGCATAAAATTTGGAAACGGATATAGCGCGGTTTATTTTGTATTTTTTCTAAAAATTTACTCAAAGACACGGTTTTGTTTAATATTTAAAAACAACCACTTCCATTTCTTTGCCGATTAAATCTTTTTTCTTGAGAGTTAATTTATCTACGGCCATTTTTTTGTCCAGGCCCATTTCTTTTAAAAAATCGGCTAGACCGGCTAACTTAATTTTTAAACCGGGCAGTTTGTAATGCATCGGAATAATCAGATGGGGTTCTGTCTGTTCGACTACTTTAACCGCTTCGGCCGGGCCAATAGTATAGGCGCCGCCAACCGGAATAATCAAAATATCCACCTGGCCGACGGCTTCTAATTGTTTTTCGGTTAACCGTTCCTGGCCAAGATCGCCCAGATGGCAAATTCTAATTTTATCTACCTCCATCAGATAAATGGTATTGAGGCCTTTTTCTTGCCCTTGTTTCTTGTCGTGATAACTAAGACAGCCAATAATTTTGACCTCTTTGATTTCATATTCGCCGGGTCCGTCAACGACAAAAGGATGGCCGCTGATGGCTTGAACATTGTTATGGTCATAATGGTCATGAGAAATAGTCACAATATCGGCGTTGCCCCGCGGCGGGTTTAGTCCAATGCTTTTATCAAAGGGGTCGGTTATAATAGTTAAGCGACCGCCTTGATTAGTAATCTTGAAACAAGAGTGGCCGTACCAAGAAATAGTCATAAAATAATAAAAAGCAAACAACGAACAACGAACAATAAAATTATTCGTTGTCCTTTGTCCATCATTCCTTGCCTATATTCTATCACAATATTTTTCTCTTGCCAAGCCAATAGTTTTAGGTTATACTTTACACAATATGACTAAAGGAAAATCAGAATTAATGAAAGATTTAATCGCTCAAGAAAGACAAGCCCCTTCTTTGCCTCAAGCGGGCGATTTAATTGAAGGAAAGATTATTAAAATAAGCAAAAGCGCTATTATTCTCGATCTAGGCCCCTTGGGCACTGGTATTGTCTACGGCGGCGAATTAAAAGAAAACAAGGAAGCGCTCAGAGAATTAGCCCTTGGCCAAACTATTACCGCCTTAGTTCTAGAAACGGAAAACGACGATGGCTATGTCGAGCTTTCTTTAAGAGAAGCCGGTTTGGAAAAATCATGGCTGGAGATAAAAGAAAAAAAGAGGTCCAATCAGCCAATCACTGTTAAGATCATTGAAGCTAACCGCGGCGGCCTAATCATCAGGTCAAATAGCTTAGTTGGCTTTCTGCCCGTTTCCCAGTTATCGGCCGAAAATTATCCCAAAGTTGAGGGCGGCGATAAAGAAAAAATATTGGAACATTTGAATAAGTTTGTCGGCCGGAAAATAGAAGTTAAAATTCTCGATTTGGACCAAAAAACGGATAAATTGATTGTTTCCGAAAAAATCCTTGAGGGTAAATAGTCATCTAATTTGTCAACTACCACTTAGCTAAAGACTAAGTGGCTTGTAACTCCCCTGTGGGGTTACGATTCGCAAGTTGGCGGTTGCGAGTTGAGCAATGTTAATTGCTCCGTTCAGGTCAGCGTTAGCGGAAAAAC
>Ga0210018_1001355_pt1 | contig 12815 bp, 14 predicted proteins | sample CryGeyCG2014_010_2_FD_183967 | JGI IMG/M metagenome (GOLD analysis project Ga0210018, IMG submission 183967) | Groundwater microbial communities from aquifer - Crystal Geyser CG09_land_8/20/14_0.10 (SPAdes) (version 2) | ecosystem: Environmental > Aquatic > Deep subsurface > Groundwater | place...
ATCAGATTCAAGACAAAATTATAAAAGCCATAGAGGAAGAATCAGAGTGGCAAGTAAGGAAATAAATATCAAAACTATACTATGCCCAAAACTAAAAAAATAAAAACTGAAGAAAGTTATACCGCTAAAGATATTTATGTCTTGGAAGGTTTGGAACCGGTTAGAAAAAGACCGGCAATGTACATTGGTTCAACGGGCCCGGATGGCTTACATCACTTAATTTGGGAATGCGTTGATAATTCGCTCGATGAGGCAATGGCTGGTTATGCAAGAAACATTGAAGTTACACTTTTACCAGGAAATAAAGTAAGGACCTGTGATGATGGTCGAGGAATCCCGGTAGAAAAACACCCCCAAACAAAAAAATCAGCCCTGGAAACAGTAATGACTACCTTGCATGCTGGAGCAAAATTTGGCGGGAAAGCTTATCAGGTGGCTGGTGGTCTTCATGGGGTAGGAGTTTCGGTTGTTTGTGCTTTATCAACTTTTATGGCGGCCGAAGTTTGTAGGGCGGGAGAAAAATTTTATCAAGAATATTCTAAAGGAAAACCAAAAGCCAAAGTAAAAAAAATAGGGAAATGTAAAAATACTGGCACCACCGTTATTTTTGAGCCGGACAAAGAAATTTTCAAAGAAATTAAATTTGACCTAAGGAGGATTTTAAATCATCTTAGACAACAGTCTTATTTGACAAAAGGGGTTAAAATAACCATTATTGATCAAAGAGAAAAGCCGGCGAAAAGCTACAGTTTTTATTTTGAAGGAGGACTTGTTTCTTATGTTAAATATCTAACTCGGGGAAATACTCCTCGCCATCAAAATATTTTCTATGGAACTGGCGAAAAAAATGGAATTTTAGTTGAAGCCGCCTTTCAATATACAGAGGAATACGAATGTTTTGAAGAAAGTTTTGCTAACAATATTAATACCCAAGAAGGGGGGAGCCATTTAACGGGTTTTAGAACTGCTCTAACTAAAACTTTCAACGATTACGCCAGAAAGAATGGCTTTTTGAAAGAAAATGATGAAAATTTAAACGGAGAAGATATTAGAGAAGGTTTAACTGCTGTGGCGGCTGTTAAAATAAAAGAACCGCAGTTTGAAGGTCAGACCAAGGCAAAATTAGGGAATCCAGAAGCGAAATCGGCGGTAGAAGTTGTTGTTTCAGAAACTTTAACTGATTTTTTAGAAAGAAACCCTCAAGATGCCAGAGCAGTTATTGAAAAGTGTGTTTTATCTCAAAAAGCGAGAAAAGCAGCCAAAGCGGCCAAAGAAACAGTTTTAAGAAAAGGAATTTTAGAGGGCCTAGCATTACCAGGAAAATTAGCTGATTGCTCTTTCAAAAATCCCGAAGAATCTGAACTCTTTATTGTTGAAGGTGAATCGGCCGGGGGTTCTTGTAAAGGAGCCAGAGATAGAAGGTTTCAAGCCGTTTTACCTCTGCGGGGAAAAATTTTAAATGTTGAACGAGCTCGCTTAGATAAAATTTTAGCCTCAAAAGAAATTAAATCTTTAATTATTGCTTTAGGAACAGCTGTTGCTGAAGATTTTAATATTGAGAAACTAAGATACCACCGAATTATTATAATGGCTGATGCTGATTCAGATGGAAATCATATTCGAACTTTACTTTTAACCCTCTTTTATCGTTATTTTAAATCGATTATTGAAGAAGGATATTTATATATCGCCCAACCCCCACTTTATAAAATTCAGATTGGAAAAAGAATTGAATATGCCCATAGCGAATCAGACAAAACAGAGATTTTAAGTGTTTTAAAAAAAGAAAAGTCTTCAGAAATTAATATCCAACGTTATAAGGGTTTAGGAGAAATGAACCCCGAAGAATTATGGGAAACGACGATTAATCCAGAAAACAGAGTTTTGCTCCAGGTTGCCATTGAAAATGCCAGGGAAGCCGATAAAATTTTTGATATCTTAATGGGAGATGAAGTTTTACCTCGGAAAAAATTTATTCAAACACACGCTAAGAAAGTCAAGAATTTAGATATATAGTTCTTAGCGTGTCGAAAAGAACTTTAGTTCTTTGAGCTTACGCTAAGAAAGTCAAGAATTTAGATATATAGTTCTTAGCGTGTCGAAAAGAACTTTAGTTCTTTGAGCTTACGCTAAAAAAGTCAAAAATTTAGATATATAGTTTTTTGCGTGGTTCGATGAATTTTCAATTCATCTCAATCTTCGATAAATCTTTGATTTATCTCGATTCGAAAGGAGCTTTAGCTCCTTGAGCACCCGAGCGAAGCGAAGGGTAGAGATGAAGCGATAGCTTCATCGACTACATGCTAAAAAAGTGAAAAACCTTGACATTTAATTTTCTTTCAGCTATCATAAAAATGATGGCCACCAGGCCGTTTTTTAAACTATGAATTTAAAAAATATTCCTAACAGAATTATTACTTTCTTAAAAGAAGTTAGATTAGAAATGAAGAAGGTTAATTGGCCGACGAGAAAAGAAACAATAAGATATACTTTAATTGTTATCGGTATTTCAGTAGCGGTAGCCATATTTTTAGGCGGCTTCGATTTTATATTTACAACATTGCGAAATCGGCTTATTTTTTAGTGTTGATTCATGTTCTATTTCGCGTTTTTTCGTGTAATGGAATGATTTTACGCGAAACTACACGAATATGAACACGAAATTACACGAATTTAACATGCCAAAGCAAAAACTTCCTCAAGAAAAGAATTGGTATGTCATTCACACTTATTCTGGTTATGAAGACGCTGTTGCCAATAACTTAAGACAGCGGATTGAGTCATTGGGAATGGAAGACAAAATCTTTAATGTTATTGTCCCTAAAGAAAAAAAAATTAAAATAAAAAATGGAAAAAGAAAAGTTATTGAAGAAAAAATTTATCCAGGTTATGTTTTAGTTGAAATGATTGTTACTGATGATTCTTGGTATATAGTCAGAAACACTCCAAATGTTACTGGTTTTGTTGGCGCTGGTACTACTCCTATTTCAGTCTCAAAAGAAGAAATTGAAAATTTAATGAAAAGAATGGAAGTGGAGAAACCTCAATATAAAATTGAGGTTAAAATCGGTGACTTGGTTAAAATTACCGATGGTCCTTTCAAAGATTTTGATGGAAAGATTTCCGAAATTGATGAAGAAAGAGGAAAGGTAAAAGTGTTGATTAACATGTTTGGCAGGGACACACCAGTTGAATTGGATTCATTACAAATAAAAAAATTATAGAAGATAGATAAATCTAAAATCCAAAGCTCAAATGTCAAATCAAGCTCAAAGCTCAAAATCCAAAAAATTCTTTTTTGACATTTGGATTTTTATAAATTATGGCAAAAAAAATTAAGGCAATTATAAAATTACAAATTCCAGCAGGTCAGGCGACTCCTGCTCCGCCAGTAGGACCGGCTTTGGCTCAGCACGGATTGAATATTATGGAATTTTGCCAGAAATTTAATGAACTTACTAAAAATCAGGTTGGTTTTATTATTCCAGTAGAAATCACTGTTTACGGAGATAGAACTTATGAGTTAAAATTAAAGCAACCGCCAGCTTCGGAATTACTGAAAAAAACAGCTGGCATTGAAAAAGGCTCTGGCGAACCAAATAAAACCAAGGTTGCTAAAATTACTAAAGCGGAATTGCAAAAAATAGCTGAACAAAAAATGGTAGATTTAAATTGCGACACTGTTGAAGCAGCAATGAAAATCATTGAAGGCACAGCTAAAAACATGGGCATTACCATTGAGTAATAAAAAGAAAAATATATAATAAAATCATGATTTTATCGGATAGGGACATAAAAAAATATCTGAATGAAAGAAAAATTCTGATTTTTCCCGAACCAAATTTTGACGAACAATTAGGTCCATGCTCTTTGGATTTAAGATTAGGCAACACTTTTAAAACTTTTAAGCCCACACAATATCCTTATTTGGACTTAAAAAGAAAAACAAGTTTTGAGGAAGTGATGGAAAAAGTTGTTGTAGATGAGGGGGCGCCTTTTATTCTTCAACCCAAAGAATTTGTTATTGCAGTCACCAAAGAGGAATTTATTTTACCTGACGATATAATGGCTCGGCTTGATGGTAGAAGTTCTTTAGGGCGATTGGGTTTGGTGGTTCATTCAACAGCCGCCAGATTTGATCCCGGCTGGAAAGGAAAAGCAGTGATGGAATTGGGTAATCTCGGTGTTATGCCGATTATTTTATACGAAGGAATGAGAGTTTGTGCTCTGACCTTTGAAACACTTTCTTCTCCGGCTGAATTTCCCTATTTAAAACACAAAGATCATAAATATGCAGGTCAAAACAACTCCACAGCCAGCAGATTAAACGAAGAACCCAAATAATATCTAAGGATAAATTTTTTGACAGATTTTATAAAATGAAACTCTTTTTAACTTCTGATTTAAAAATAAAATTCTTGGGAATTACCCCACTTCTTAAAGATAATAGCGGGGTTTTAAATCCGCAGGAAATAGTTGCTTTATCCGCCCTCTTGACGTTTAAAGGAAAATCAATAAATAATCTCTTCAAAGATATAATCAAAAAAGGCAGCCTGAAAGAAAAAATCAGCTCTATTTTGCAAAAATCTTCTTTAAGAGGTCATGCTTCGATTGCGACAACGCCTTCTCTTTGCCTGGCCTATGAAGGAAGCAAATTCCTGGATTCCGTTCTGACAGGTATTTATTTTTCTTCTTCTTTGGTGTCTTCCGGAAGAAGAACCGACACAACCGAAAAAGATATTGTTTTTCCAAGGAAGATTTTCGCCCAAAAACCGGCAAGGAAAATTTATCAAAAAACATCAGAAGAGATTATCCAGTTTTTAAACTTTCTTTTGAAAGAAGGGATAAAAAAAGATGAAGCAAGTAAAATTTTACAGTACGGAATTTATGGTACGGGGATTATTCAATTACCGATAGAATCAATAATTGGCGTAAAGAGAGAATATGAAAAAGAGAAAGAATGGATGCCCGAAGAAGTCGGTTTTTTATTACGGCAGATAGAAAAAAATGCCAAAAAAATGGGAATTGACTGGCTTTACAGTACGCGGTTAGCCGCACCCAGAAATGTTTTTCCTTACCCGAATATTTTCAAAAATCCGAAGAACACAAATTTGACTCGGGAACTGAGAAAAAAATGGGATCTTAATAAAGGACCACAGTTGGTCTCCCTTGACGTGACGGTTCCCAATTCACTTAGAGAGAAATTAAATAATTTGGAAAAGGAAACGAAAAAATCATTCGCTTCTTTAAAAAAAATAAAGAAGAACTGGTTGAATCTTATTAATCTGAGGCAGGAAATTCTAAGGGATTATAATCTGGCTTTTAGATTTAAAATGCTTTCTGCCATACCTTGGCGGGTTTGGGGAGAGCGGAAAAGGCATAGAAGCTGTCATCAAATAATAGAATCGATTTATTACGTCATAGAAAGGGCGGAAAAAATATTTAGAAAATATAAACAAAATATTCGATCGGGAAGCATAAATAAGAAATTAGTGGATGAAATTGATAAGATTTTTTCGATTCCACCTTCGGTAATTAATAATAGAAAACTTTTGGAAAAATATCTTTTAATTGGTCTGCATTCTTTTGAAACATACAGAAAACTTTTAAAAATGGGGATTCGGCCAAGAGACGCAATATTCATAATACCAAGAGCGGTAAAAAACGATATTTTGCAGGAATTTGATTTATATAATTTATTAACAGGTTATTTCCCTTTGAGGATTTGTCAGACGGCCGAAGAGGAAATGAGGAGGATTACTCTGACGGAATTTGGCCAGATAGCAAAAACTCTGGATAAAAAAGGACTTAGCTGGCTTAAAAAATTTATTGTTCCTAAATGTCAGATCATAGGATTTTGTCCCGAAGAAAAAAGTTGCGGAATGATTTTGGGTGCAGTTAAGACTTATAATGAAAAATTCCATCAGGAAATGAAAGAGGATTTAAAAAAGAGATTTGAAGAAAATTTAAATAATTTAGGTAAATGAAACCCTAATGTATGAAACAATGGGACAAATTTGCTCATGAATATGATAAGATGATGGGTGAGACGGGTGATATTCCTCATCAAAAGTTAATTAATCCAGCAATTCAACAATTTCTTGGCGATATCTCTGGAAAAGTAATTTTAGATGCTGGTTGTGGGAATGGTTATCGGGTAAGAAGACTTTCAGTTTCTGCTAAAAAAGTAATTGGGATAGATAACTCAAAAGAGTTAATTAAGATTGCTAAAAGAAAAGGCATTCCTTCAAATGTTAGTTTTAAAGTCGCAGATTTAACAAAAGCACTACCCTTTAAGGATGGCTACTTCGACATAATTCTTTCCAATATGGTTTTACATTATCTCCCCAATATTAAGCCGATAGCAAAGGAATTTAAAAGAGTTTTAAAACAAGGGGGTGAACTGGTTTTTTCCATCTGCCATCCAAAATGTGAGAGTTTTAAAAAAAGGAATTAAAACTAGTAAAAATAAGAACTAAATTTTTTATCGAATCCTTCGGAGGAAAAGTAAGGTTTAGCAAAGAATATTATGAACCACTCAACGAGTATCGAAAGGTATTTAAAGAAGCTGGCTTTAAATTGATTGGATTAAAAGAACCTCCAATTACCGAAGAAGTGATAAAAGAATATCCACGTTATCAAAAATTTAAAGGATTACCAAGAGCAGCTATCTTTTGCTGGAAGAAGAAGTAAACAAAGAGTAACATTTTAAAAAATGAATTAGTATGATTTTAGGAGTTAAAAAACTTTTAAAATTAGTTAAAACAAAAAGATTGGTGGAGAATCTTTCAGAGAGAGAATTGAAAAATCCTGAAGGAGCAGGTTTTGATATCAGAATAGGGGAGTTATACGAAGTAAAAGGCAAAGGTTTTTTAGGGGTGAAAGAAAGAGAAACGCCGAAAATAAGGTTATTAGCAAAATATAGTGAGAAAAAACCAAAGAAAGTTTTTCTTCAGCCTAGAACTTATTATTTAATGAAAACGATTGAAAAATTGAATCTACCTGAAAATCTTTTAGCTTTTTTCACTCCTCGTTCAACTTTATATCGCTCAGGAGTTTATATTTTTGGCGGGCAAACTGCTCCAGGGTACCAAGGCGAACTTACTACTGGAATTTATAATTTCAGAGATGAAAAGTTTGAATTAGAAATGGGAGCCAGAGTTATCCATATTATGTTTTTTGAAGTCAGAGGAAAATCAAATTTATATCGTGGCCAATGGCAGGGTGGGAGAGTAACAACTAAGAAAAAAGAGAAACAAGTTTAAATTATCTATGATTAAAAACCCCTATTCTGGAAAGTTTATCATTTTCGAGGGTTTAGATGGGTCGGGGACGACTACTCAGGCTAATTTATTATTTAAATATTTTAAAAAACAAGGAAAGAAAGTTTATTTAACCGGAGAACCCACTCGTTCTTTAATTGGTGGTTTAATTGAGGGTCAAATTGCTGGTGATTGGCAAAGCTCTCCCGAATGCCTTCAGCTTTTATTTACGGCTGATAGAACCTATCATTTAGAAAAAGAAATAATTCCTTTACTCAAAAAGAGAATAAGTATCATTTGTGTCAGATATTTGCTTTCAACCTTATCATATGGAGAATTAGACATTAAAGACGGAAAATGGCTAAGAGAAATTAACAAAAAATTCATTTTGCCAGATATAACTTTTTTATTGAAGGTTTCTCCCAAAATTTGTATTCAAAGAATTAAAAAAGAAAGATTTCATAAAGAATTATTTGAAAAAGAAGATAAATTAAAGAAAGTTTTCAAAAATTATCTGAAATTTGCTAAAAGATTTAAAAATATCTATATTATAAATGGAGAGAAATCAATAAAGGAGGTTTTCTCCCAGATTAAAAATATAGTTCATTCCAAACTCAAAATGAACCTTTGAAGAGGAGGGTAAAAATGAAAAAGGAACAAATGATAATTACTGCAGCAATAATTGAGGAAGATGGGAAATATTTAATTACCCAAAGGCCAGCAGGTGGACATTTACCGCTTAAGTGGGAATTTCCTGGCGGAAGAGTAGAGTTTGGAGAAGATCCTAAAGATTCTTTAAAGCGCGAAATTAAAGAAGAATTAGGTGCGGACCTACATATATTTAGTATTTTTGGTCACTCCTCATTTACTTATAACAATTTACGACACGTAATCTTATTGGCATTTAATTGCTACTTATACCCGGGCACCCTAAGAAAAATAGGCGTTAAAGATTATAAATGGGTGACGTTAAAAACAATGAATAGATATGATTTTTGTGAAGCCGACATTCCTATCGTTAAGGAATTACAAAAGAGGTTCTTGAGGTAACTTAAGAACCTTTTTCTTTTAGGTAAATTTTGTTATATTTAAGATATGAATATAGCAAAAACCATCGACCAAACTTTTTTAAAAAAAGGTGCGAACGAAGAAGAGATAAAAAAAGTTTGTGAAGAAACGAAAAAATATGGTTTTCGGGGACTTTGTATTTTTCCAGAATATACCAAATTAGTAAAGGAATTACTTAACCCCGTTAGAGATTACAAAGGCAAAAAAGAAGCACAGAAAGAACATATCTCTAACGGGGTAAAAGGCACCGATATTAAAGTCACTACCTTAATTGATGAGCCGACTGGCACGAGTTCTCATAAAGATAGAATGAATATGGTAAAAAAAGCTAAAGAAGTAGGTAGCGATGAAGTTGATGTGGTGATGAAAATAGACGCCTTTAAAAATGGGAAATACGACGAAGTTTCAGATGATTTAAAAGAAATTTGTAAAATTCTGCCTACAAAAGTTATTATTGGTTCAGGTTATTTAACCGATGAAGAAATTAAAAAAGCTTCTGCGATTGTCAAAGAATCGGGCGCGATTTGCGTAAAAACCGCTACAATTGACGACCCTTTAGACCATTCTGAATTAAATGAAAAAGCAAAACATGTGAGAATGATGAAAGAATCGGCTCCTGGATTATTAATAAAAGCAGCAGGTTCGATTAGAAGATTAGCTGATTTAAAAATGATGGTTGAGGCCGGCGCTGATATTGTCGGAACAAGTTCTGGAGTAGAAATTGTGAATGAAGCAAAAGGTGAAAAAAGCAATAAAAGTGAAGAATGGAGAAAAATAGAATAAAATTTATGTACCAACCAACAATCGGACTCGAAGTGCATATTGAATTGAACACTAAATCAAAAATGTTCTGTTCGTGTGCTAATGATCCTAATGAACGTCATGCAAATACAAATATTTGCCCCACGTGCACTGCGCAACCGGGGACACTTCCAGTTATTAATAAAGAAGCTGTGAGAAAAACCATCAAAACTGGGTTATCTCTTAATTGCCAGATTCCGGAATATTCAAAGTTTGATAGAAAAAATTATTTTTATCCCGATCTTCCAAAAGGTTATCAAATATCGCAATTATATCAGCCATTTTGCGTAAGAGGATTTTTAGAAGTCAAAGAGGGTAAACCTTCTTTTTCACCCTTCGCTGCGGCTCGGGCAATAAATGGCAAGAAAATAAGGATTAGAGAAGTGCACCTCGAAGAAGATACTGGGAAGTTAGTCCATCCCGAAGGGACTGATTATTCTTTAGTTGATTTTAATCGGGCCGGAGTTCCTCTAATGGAACTAATAACAGAACCAGATATAAAGTCGGCAAAAGAGGCGCGAAAATTCGCTGAGGAACTCCACTTGATTATGCATTATCTTGATGTTTCTGATGCTGATATGGAAAAGGGCCAAATGCGTGTGGAGGTTAATCTTTCACTTTCTAAAAGCCAGCAGTTAGGAACAAAAGTAGAAATTAAAAATTTGAATTCATTCCGGGCAGCGGAGCGGGCGATTGATTATGAAGTCAAAAGACAAACCGAAATTTTAAAAGCGGGTAAAAAAGTTATTCAGGAAACTCGGGGTTGGGATGATGTTAAAGAGGTGACGGTGAGTCAAAGAAAAAAAGAAGAAGCTCACGATTATCGATATTTTCCTGAACCAGATTTGCCGCCCTTACATATCACTTCAGAAATGATAAGTGAAATTAAAGCTGAAATACCCGAACTTCCTCAACAAAGGCGAGAAAGATTAGCCAGAGAATATCAATTAGATGAAAAAATGGTCGCTGAGACTTCGCCTCATCTTCCGCCTCGCTCCGCTTCGCGAAGCTCGGCCATTGAAATTTTTGTTTACAATAAGGACTTGGGAGAATATTTTGAAAAAGTAGTTAGTGAATTTGAACCCCGACTTCCTCAAGAAAGGCTATTAAAATTAATAAAATTAGCGACAAATTATATAATCACTGATTTACAAGGACTTTTGCAAAAAGCCTCAATTACCGAGCTTCCAAAGGAAGCGAAGGTGAAGATGAGAAAGAAGTTCTCATCGCCCACTGACGAAGATTTCCTTATCACTCCGGAAAATTTTGCTGAGTTTATTACTCTGATTTACGAAGGGAAAATTTCATCAAAAATTGCCAAAATGGTTCTTGAAGAAATGTTTCAAACTGGAGCTGATCCTTCTCATATCATTGAGGAAAAGGAGTTAACCCAAATTACTGATGAGGCAGAAATTGAAAAAATTATCAAAGAAGTTATTTCTAAAAACAAAAAAGCAGTTGAAGATTATAAAAAGGGAAAAGAAAATACTTTTCAATTTTTAGTCGGCCAAGTAATGGCTCAAACCAAAGGCAAAGCCAATCCCCAAATAGTCAAGGAGATTTTAAATAAAATATTGACAAAAAGCAAATAAGTGGTAGAGTATCAACTAGAGCAAATTAACATAAATTATACATAAGGAAAGAGGTGAATCAATGTTCATAGAAGGTCGATGGCCGTACGCTATTGATGAAAAAGATAGGCTTCCGATTCCGCCTGAATTAAGAGAAAATTTCGGCGAAAGAGCGATTGTTGCTATTGAACCGCCGGATGGGCCGGTAGTGATATTTACGGTAAAAAGTTGGAAAAGGAAGCGAAAAGCCGTTCTGAAAGAGGCTGGAAATTTACAACAATTTACACTTACTTGGAAACCCGCCACAGTGAAACTCGATGCCCAAGGGAGGATTATTCTTCCAGACGATCAAAGAAACTTACTAGAACAAAGAGTAATTGAGGTTTCGATAGCAGAGGATGAGTATTTAAAGGTAATAAATGATGGAGACAAACAAGATGAATCAAGCCTGTCGGGAAACCCAGGAGGTCAGACATCTCTCAGGAAATTTCGAGACTTCTGGGAAGCCAAAGAATACCGAGATAAGGACAAAAAGGTTGTTTATTTCAGTCCGGGAGGAGGGAAGGTAACTGGTAAGTTTGATCCAAAAGGAGGTTTCTTTACATTTACTGGCAAAAATGAAAAAGTGATACGTTTTTCAATAGTAGCATCATGGGATAAATTCTATCCTGGTGAATAAAAAGGAGGTGAAAAGGTGACTAACATATTAGTCCACGAGGCAGATCGGGTATACAAACAGGGTGTTATTTTTTTTCCGTGCCGTTCAGCACGCCCCACGGGCCGCATTAAGACACGGCCGCCGAAACCGGGTACGGTGGTAAATGTACAGCTCGTCCTCAGTTCGGGGAAAAGAATTCCCTGGACGCCGGCTTCCCAAATTGGCTGGTAGCCTAAAAAGAGGGAGATTGTTTTAAGAACGGTCTCCCCCTTATTTATTTTCTAAAAATTCTTTTACCCAGTTAGAAAGCCCCACCCTTTCTAATGGGGTTTACTAATTTTTCTGCTTCTTTTTGATTCTTTATCCAATAAATTCTTTTGTCTCTTTTGAACCAGGTTATTTGTCTTTTAGCATAATTTTGAATCTCTCCCACCGACTTTTCAATCATTTCTTTTCGGCTTATTTTTCTCTGTAAGTATTGAGCCACTACTCGATAATGTATTCCGAATTCTTCGATTTTCTTCCAAGAGAGGCCAAATTTTCTTAAATTCTTTACCTCTTTTATCAACCCCATTTTTAACCATTTTAAAAACCTTCTTTCTATCAAGTTATTGAGCTTCTTTTTTTCTTTTTTAATTCCAATCATTAAAACTGGATAGGGGAGAGGTTGTTTCTTAAGTGAAGGGATTGGTTTCTTTGTTTTCATTACAATTTCAATTGCTCGAATTAATCTTCTTGGATTTTTTTTCTCAATTGTTTTTGCCCTTTTTGGGTCAAGTTTTTTTAATTTATTAAAGAGTTCTTCTGCTGTTTTTTTCTCCAATTTTTTTCTTAACTTCCAATCAGGTTTAACTTCCGGGATTATTATTCCGTCTACCACTGCCTGAATATAAAAACCAGTTCCACCACAAAGAATGGGTAATTTGCCATTTTTGAAAATTTTATTAATTGATTTTAGAACTAACTTTCTATATTGAGCAACCGTAAATCTTCTTTTTGGGTTGGCTACATCTAAAAGACAGTGAGGGATACCTTGCATTTCTTTTTTCGTTACTTTTCCTGTTCCAATATCCATATCGCGATAGACTTGTCTTGAGTCGGCAGAAACAATTTCGCCGTTAAATTTTTTGGCTAATTTCACAGCTAATTCCGATTTTCCTGAAGCTGTTGGGCCTAAAATTACGATTAAAGAAAGATTAGACATATTTTTTAAATAAATTATAATTATAATAGTAATTTAAAAAAAGGGGCAATAAAAAGATGGCTAAAAATAGAGCAGAAGTTCAAGAAGTCCTGAGGAGAAATGAAAGATACAGAACAATTGCCCAGCAAAGAAAAGACGGAAAATCCTTAGCAGAAATCGGAGCTGATTTAGGGATTACTCGACAAAGGGTAGAACAAATTCTAAAAAAACATTCCCCAGATAGTCTTTATCCAGATCTACCAAATAATTTA
>Ga0210018_1001358_pt1 | contig 12803 bp, 8 predicted proteins | sample CryGeyCG2014_010_2_FD_183967 | JGI IMG/M metagenome (GOLD analysis project Ga0210018, IMG submission 183967) | Groundwater microbial communities from aquifer - Crystal Geyser CG09_land_8/20/14_0.10 (SPAdes) (version 2) | ecosystem: Environmental > Aquatic > Deep subsurface > Groundwater | place...
GCGATGACGATAGGATTCTAACTTCGGTTGATCTCAAGATTCGGAGAAAATTGGGCAGCGATGGAGTGTTCGTTAAACTCATTAGGCAAATCGGGTCTGGTAGCCCAGGGAACGGGGAATTGATAGCAACTTCAGATACCTTCTCGTGGTTCACTAACGGCACTATTGAGACTGTTAACTTTCCTTTCCCATCGAAACCAACCCTCCTGAAAGGCGAAACCTACTTTATAGTCTTGGAAGCCACTCAATCATTTGACAATCCAAATCAATTAAGGTGGGATATTTTTCTTAGCGACCAAAATTATAACGGTGCCGATGACTTCTTGTGGACTACCTATGGATATTGGATACCTCAATCCGGTAACGATCTAGCATTTAGGCTTTGGGGAGACACGGAAGTAATTCCAGTGGTTGGTAATCTTGGACAATTCAAGTCGGATGGCACAACACCTCTTGATATCGGCGGCACAACCACCGAAGGCACGGTCAATTTCCAAGCTACCGTTACGAGCCCTAGCAACAATCAAGTTAGTATCGGTGTACAAGTTTTAGATCCTAGTAATAACGTAGTTAAAGATGTTATTAGCTCGCCAGTTCCATCAGGAAGTATAGCTTCAGTGTCCGCAACTGGATTAAGCGACGGCCAGTATCACTGGCGGGCGAGAGCGGTGGATAGTCAAAGTAACTCATCAAGTTGGCAAGCCTTTGGGACGCCTGGCAGTACGGATTTTGTCGTACATCAGGTGCCGCTGTATACGCAGGTGGAGTCGGATTTCCCGTCGAGAACACAAACAATATTATGGTCAAAGGTAACAGATATATATGGCACTGGTAATTATAAGGACTGTAAAGATCCTATAAGTAATCTTTCGACTATAAGGAGTTGCGGTTGTGCAATTACTTCATCAGTAATGGCTTTGAGATTCTATATTGTAAGACCTGCCAGCGGCGAAGATGTTAATCCTAAAACCATAAACGATTGGCTAAAGCTTAACAGCGGATATAGCTCGGTGGGCGATCTTGTATGGCCGCAGCTTGTTGCCTATTCGGGCGGCTCACTGAGTTATAAATTTTCCGATAAAGATTCCGATTTGCTTAATAGCGAATTGGCTGCGGGCCATCCCGTTATCCTTGCAGAGTCAACTACTGACCCCGGAAAGGCCGGTCACTTCATTGTCGCCGACGGGCAACTTGCCCAAACTTACACTATTCGCGATCCCAGGTGGTACAAAACTCGTTTTCTTACGCAGGCGGTCGCTGATATACAAACCGAGCGGAACTACAGTAACAATTTTTTGAGCATGCGGCTTCTCACGCCCGTTATCGGACAAAACATTGTTCCAGATGCCATCTATGTAAGCCTTGCCTCTCCCGCAGAATTTTTAATAACTGACCCCAACGGCCGAAGATTAGGGAAAGATCCAGTTACAGGAGTCTCATTTAACGAAATTCCCGATGGTGCATACTATAGAGAAGGTATCAGCGGTGGAACGCCGGAAAATCCTACGCCGCCGCACGAGAGTAAAATAGTTTGGATACCAACGCCAGCAACGGGACAATATAATCTGCAAGTAATTGGCACCGGCAATGGAAGCTACACGCTTGACTCTCTTATTTACGATGCCCAAGGCAATACTCATCCTCAGATATTTACTGGCATTGCAGAGACAAATTTGGTTACAGATTTTAATCTCAACTTTACTCCGAATCAGCCAGAAAATATCGTTGTTAAGCCCGCTGACAAGATCCCGCCAGAAGCGAAAATCTTCTTCGATAAGGATAATAAACATGTAAAAGTGGAAGGCGTAGACAATATAACCCAGCCCGGGCCTTCTGTAGAGCGGCAAAATAATCTTTATACCATCCGAGATGCGGCGGAAAATATATTGAAGCTCTCTTTCGAGAAGGTGAAACAAGAGGGCAGAGAAATAAAAGCAGAATTAGAGAGCCTGCAGTACAATATCCAGCCAATTATTGAATTACCAAAAACCGATTTAAAATTTGAATGGTCGGTAGATAAAGATACTCAGCAAATTAAGAAATTGAAACAAAACATCGAAGTAAGAAATCAATTTGAAATTAAAGCCAAGTATAACCTGCAGAAAAATGAGACAGAGATAAAGATTGAGAGGGGGAGAGGTAAAGAAAGAGAACTCTCGAAACAAGCTCTTCCCGGACTTGTGATTATTAAACTGACCACTAAGTCGGGAGCTTTGGATTTTGAATTTTGATGAACAGGAGAAGCCTGTTTTTGTTCGCCGCGTTTTCAATTGTAACAATCTCGCTCGCGGGAACTTATTTTTTTGTGGCAAAATTATGGTCACCTCTTCATTTCATATCTCAGCAGTCTTCAAAAGAAAATCAAACCCAAGGGACGAAGCACGGTCCTTGTCTTGCTGATAATGAAGTTGCTGATTACATAATTGATGAAAAATATGCAAAGGAGATAAAGATTCCGTCAGTACCGACGCAAATTTTGATCAAGGATAAAACCTCTACTCAAACCAATTATTCATTCACTATCGATAACTTTCTTCCTCTGTTAAGAGTTCAAAAATGCGGCATTTATTTTGTGCGCGAGTTCAATGTGGGTGCTCCGAATTATCGCAGCGAATTATGGCGATATGATTATGCTGGTAAAGGTAGCAAATTATTCGTGCTTTCTTCTTTTGAAGATGGGAAACCAAAGGCTATAACTTACAGTAGTGCATTTGTTATAGATGCCCAAGAAAAATACGTCGGTTTTGAACGTAGTTATTTAGGTCAGCAAGATTATGCCTTTGTACTGAAAGATCTTAAAACCTTTAAAGATTTATTTGTTCTAACTTCCAATGATATACACCTTATTAATCCGAAAGTGACTTTAGGAATCATTGGGCTCGGAAAGTGGAGCAACGATAGCAAATATCTGTGGGGTACGGTATTCGATGGCGCCCTTGATACTGCCTACATTTGGATAGAAACTACAACTTGGAAGACAGAGGTCTATTCGCCGCCAGCCGATCTCCCTAGCGGTGCAGAACGTGCCACAAGTTTTGCTGGATACGTTGCTTATGCCGACTTCCCCACATTCTTCGGAATTGATATCATCGCCCAGCAGGAACAAGAGAAATTCAAGAAAGAAGGGAGAGTAAAACATCTTTATCTCTACAATCTTCGCACTAAAGAAAAACAGCTTCTTGCTACTACTACCGATCCAGTGCAACGTTTTAACATAAAATGGCTCTCAGACACCGAATTACAGTATACTTTTCCTTCTGGAGAAACTAAGATTTATACAGTATCGACGTCAACCGTTCAATGATGGCCACCCGACATTTCGTGTGCGATATAACCAGCACGCCCGAAGATATTTCGGTAAAGGAAGTTTACAAATTCCTCGGTTTTCAGCCTCCGGTAAAACCCGATGGAAGCGGAATTTATAAATTAGGCCGCACTCTCCCTGTCAAGTTTCAATTAACAGACGCCAACAACCAATATATTTCAACTGCCACTGCTCAACTTTATGTCGCTAAAATATCAGATGGAATAGTGGGTAATGATGAAATTCCGTTCTCAACGAGCAATGCCGATACTGGAAATATTTTCCGTTATGATGCCATTAACAATCAATATATTTACAATCTTTCAACGGATTTCTTATCCGTCGGCAGTTGGCAGTTAAAAGTCGTTCTTGATGACGGTAAATATTATACGGTTGTTGTTTCGTTAAGATAATTAAATATGAGAAGGCAAAAATTTTTAGTTATAATACTTTGTTTAATAATTATCTTAATAGCGGCAGCGATTTATTTTTTTATTTTTTCTTCCCAAAAAGGGATTACACAACAAAATAAAATATCTGAAATAATAAGTAAAAAACAAGAGCATACTATTTGTTTAAACGATGGAGAGGTGGTAAAGTATGAAATTAAAGATAAAAAAAGGAGTTTAGGAGATAGCGAGGCCGAAATAACAGTGTTTATAAATAATAAAAAAACCGGCAAGGAAATATATAGTTTTCAAATAGATAATGTGCGCAGAAATTATCACCCCTCAGAAATTCACAAATGCGGCGTGTATGCAACTCAGATGTTTAATTATGATCCAAAAAAAACAAAACAAGAATCAGGCTATAAAGCAGAATTATGGAGATATAACTACAATGGCGATGGAGAATTCCTAATTTTATTTCAGGAAAAAATAAGCGATGGCGAACAAAAAATTTATAAATCATATTATAGTACTGATTTCCGTATAGACAATGACGAAAAATATATAGTTTTAGAAAAATGGACTATTGTGGAATTTGATAAAGGGGGTTATTCTGATGGAAAAGATCATTCTATAGTAATTAAAAATCTTAAAAATAAAGAAGATGTTTTTGTTTTACCCGCAAAAGAAATTGTTAAACAATATCCCAATTTCGTCGGCAACTTCAATATGCGGGATTGGACCAAAGATAGCCGATATTTTTGGGGAGATATTTTTGATGGGGCGGACGTATTGGCTATTTTCCGCATAGATTCTACTAATTGGAAGTGGGAATTATTTGAAGTGCCGCCGTATACCATGGGCGGAACTGCCTTAAATCCTGAATACGGCTATATCACTTATGACGATGGTCCTCCCTGGACGGGCGATATGGATTTTGACGAAATCAATAAAGAAAAATGGCTGAAAGAAGGCAAAAAACTAAACTTCTACCTTTATAACCTTTTTACCAAAGAAAATATTTTATTGACAACGGTTGACGACCCTTTGTGGAATTTTAAACCCAACTGGCTCTCCGACACCGAACTCCAATACACACTGCCCTCCGGAGAGACTAAAATATTCACAGTTAAATAATGATATCCAAAAAGGTTTGGATATGGGCCGGGTTGTCGGTAGTGTTGGCGCTGGGAATCACGGCCTACTATCTATACTTCCAGAAGTTTACTACTCCTTCTGGAGTAACAGAATCTAACAACCCTCCGGCTGCGGCGCCGCTTAACCAGACCTATTCACCAGCTACCGAAGAGCTGACAGCTAAAACTGCAGGTTGGCAGACTTATGAAAGTAAAGATTATAAGTTCAAGATTAAGTATCCGCTTGGATGGAGCTACTGGGATAGAAAAACCCCAGGAGCGGTCCTTGGACAAACTATATACAGCGCAGTTGAGATCTTAAGGGTGGGTGGGCCAGTTGGAGTAATGAGTGTCTCATACTCGGAAGATGTGTCTAAAATGCCGACGGAAGGATCTCTCATTCAGCATTTCAAGCAGGACTACAACTGGAGTACGACACCACAATTCAAGTTTTTTTCTGCATTAAATGGTTTTGAGTGTGCTGTCGGTACAGTCGAAGACAGCAAGGGTAGGGGACAAATAGCCTCGGCTTTCCGTAGGGTCAATAACGAAGTATTTTATCTAGACTGGTATCTAAACGAAGATTACCAATTAAGTAGGTCCAGCTATCCAGACGTTACTTACCAAAACCAGTTTCTGCCGTTTCTAGCTAGCTTTGAAGTTATTGACTAGTAACCGATTCGCTTAAGCCAGTAATCGTTTTCCAGCTCCCAGAGTTTTTGCCTCCGGTTTGTGATGGAGGCGCCGTGGGGGTAGAATAGGCTTGCGGCTCTAAGCCGCTTTTATATGACTAATTTGCCTGAGGCAATAGGAAACCTGATTGCCGTTACCGGAAAGGAGGATGCGGAAAAAACATCTCAAAACGACGCTGATGTGGTTTCGGTTGACGACGTGGCTGCAAGGGTAGCCTCTTTCTACGAGAAAATCAGAGACTTGGTTGATTGGCGGGAGGAACACCTCTTAAGGAAGGCTGCTGTTGCGCGCGTTTTGGAGAGACGGTTGCTCTTGAAGAGCGGCCATCTCTCCGGCGAAGAGGGGTTGGAGACTTCGGAGCAGTTTATCAAGGAACTGGTAAGGAGGGGCCATTTTCCCAACCGTAGGTTGCCTGCGGCAAAGATAGCGGAGGTAAGACAGGTTTTGGACAAATATGCTGCTATCTTGAGAGGTGCGTCTTTCAAGAACCTGCGCGAGGGAAGGAAAATGGAAGAGTGGCTTGTGGGGATAGCATCGTACGAGATTGAAATTACCCTTGATCCCCATGAAAGGGAACTTGGTCTGGTTAATTTTATGGCAGGGGATGTGGCGAGCCGGCTTAAAATTAAGGGCAATGGGAATGTCACGGAGGAAGAAGCCAAACTTCAGATTTACGTCGCCGCCCACCGCGCTTTATTTAAGATGGATGACGCTGTGGTGAGTTATTGTCTTCTGGAGAATTTTTATCGCGATTGGCACAACCTCACCGAAGAAACAATCACTTCCGTCGCCGCGCATCTTATGGAGATCAAAGCGGCTATTGATAAGATCTTAAACAATCCTCTTTCCGAAAGTTTCTACAATATCGCGGAGAGGTATGACACTCCTTATCTTATTTTGGGAGATCTGGTTTTTGAAAATCCCGCGGCTTTCCCAGAATTGATTTCCCAGCCGGAGAAATTGGACTCCAAGATAAAGGACTCTTACAAGGCGCGTCTCGTGAGACTGAAAGGAAGGATAGGGAGAGCCGCGTTTTACAGCACGGTGTCTATTTTTCTCGGCAAAGTTCTTGTCGTTTTAGCTTTGGAGATTCCGGTGGACAGGTACATGCGTGGGCATTTCAACTACGTTGCTATGTTGACGAGTATTTTAGTGCCGCCTATCCTGATGCTTTTCCTAGTTGCCGGCTCCAAAATAACCTCCACGGCTAATTTCGAGGAAGTTAAAGGGAGAGTAAAAAGTCTTATTGCTGGGGTGGGGCTGACCGATTACTATGTTTATTTTCCCAAAAAGAAAGGGTCCTTGTTGAGGGTCGTGCTTCAATTCCTGTATTTTTCGAGTTTTATTGTTTCCTTCGGCTTCGTTTGGTGGCTGCTGTTGAAAGCCGGTTTCGGCCCGTTCTCAATAATCGTCTTTATGCTCTTTATGTCGCTGGTCGCTTTCGCCGGCACCAAGATCCAGCAGCATGGCATGGAACTGATGGTTGGGGAGACCAAACGCGGCTTCATCGCAGGGCTTTTAGACTTTTTCTTCTTGCCGGTAATCGAGCTTGGCAGATGGCTTTCGCGCCAGCTTGCCCGCTACAACGGTATCGTTTTTATCTTCAACTTTTTAATTGAGACGCCAATCCAAGTGTTCGTTGAATTCCTGGAGCAGTGGCGCGCTTTCTTGAAGGAGAAGAAGGAAGAGATACACTAGTATACTATAATACTGATCAGTATTATAGTATACTAGTACCCAATTCTCTTTAGCCAATAGTCGTTTTCCCACTCCCAGAGTTTTTTGGCGCCGAGGAAGGCGTGGTAATCGTCGTACCAGTAGGGGAATTCCTGAAGTTCTATTTCGCCTTGCATATCCGACCACTCATGTTGGTCGGGAGAACATACGACGACGCCATTATTGCGCGGCGTTCGGATTTTCTCCCGGCCGCCCTTCGTGCGCCTTATCGCGCCGCACTTCAAACATTTCTGGACCTGGTCTATCCGCAGGATCCAACGGGTCTGTAGATTTTTAAATTGGTCCTGCAGCGCGGCCATATAAGCGGAAGTCTGGAGGTTGTAGTCGCGGTAAATCGCCTGTGAAGTTTTAATATCCAATACGCCGAACTTGCCGTCAATAATGGCTAGCGAGTCAATCGTGCCGGCGTAGCGCTCATTGTAATTCACGACGCGCTTTTCAACCCATTCCGAGTCAACATTGATTTTAGTTTTCTCGAGGAAAGCGCGTAGGGCTTTTATAGCCGGCGCGACCGTTGGGTCTATATCAACATCTTCACCCTTCAGTATCGCTTCTGAAGTTTCGTGGACCAGCGTTCCTTCATTTGCCGATACCTTCTTGATGCTTTCGCCTTCGGCAAAATTGTTGAGCTCTCCGTAGAAACGGTATAGCGCCGGCTTGGCTTTTATATTTACGATGCTTGTTACCCGCGGATACCAGATATTGCCTATCTCATAGCCATTCAAGCCCTTAAAATGTTTCTCGTCGTTGTAGTACATATATAAGTTGTCTATTTTACACTTGGCAGCGAGACCGCAAGAAGCTCACTTTCTTTTTGCGGCGAGCGAACCAAGTGAAGAATATCGCGCGCCGCGATGTTCTAACAGCCGCGGGGTTATATCCGCAATATCCCCGGCGCCCATCATCACTACGATTGATGATTTTGTTTTGGACGATTTAATAATGCTCTTCAAGATGCCCTTTAGATCCTCGCGGTGGGGGAGATATACCACTTCCGGGTGCTTTTTATTTTTGGCTATGGCTCTGGCAAGCTTCGCGGCACTTACATTATGCGACACTTCGGCGCGGCTCAGCGCAGGCGCATCCCTGCCGGTTACTTTGTAAGCGTCGAGTAGAATCAGCGCGTCAACCTTGTCGAAACTTTCTCTGAAATCGTTGAACAAAACCTTTAGGCGGTGCAGCTGATGCGGCTGGAAAACGCAGATTAACTGGGCTTTTGGAGAATGTTCGCGGAGCGCGGACAAGGTTGCCTTGATTTCAGTCGGGTGGTGGGCATAGTCGTCAAAAACCTTTACTTTGTGTCTGGCGATCCTCATTGCGCCTTTGTATTCCATCCTGCGCCATGCGCCGCGATAGCCGGAAACAGCACTAAGGATATCGTTGTCATCAATTCCCAGTGATCTTGCGGCGAGGGCCGCTGCCAGAGAATTAGATAAGTTGAACCCTCCGAGAATTTTCAACGCCTTTTCGAGCCGCGCGATAAGTTTTAGATGAACTCTGCTTTGCAAGCTGTACCAGATAGTGCCCGCAGGAAATTCTGATTTGATGGCGCGAAGTCCAGGATCATCATTGTTCGCCACCATTATCCCGCCATCTTTTAAGTTGCCGGCAAAGTTCAGGAATGCCTTCTGTACGCTTTGGAGGTTTCTATAATAATCCAAGTGTTCGCGGTCAACGTTCGTAATTACCAGAGTATCGGGCTCATAGTGCCGGAAAGCTTCACGGTATTCATCGGCTTCGATTACTAACCAATTACTTCCGCCCAGACGGAAATTTTTATTTCCGAAGTCGCGCAGCTTAGTACCCACAATCACAGTCGGGTCAAATCCGGCCTCAATGAGTATTTTAGCTATAAGGGCCGTGGTGGTGCTTTTGCCGTGCGATCCGGCAACGGCAATTGTCTTATGTTCCGCGGTTAGAGCGCCTAAAGCTTCCGGGTAAGTCGCTATTGGTATATTGAGGTGCCTAGCTTCAACAAGTTCGGGGTTTTGAAGGGGAATGGCCTGGCTATGAATGACCAGACCCACTTCCGGGCCGAGGTGCGCTTTATCGTGGCCTATAAGCGTTTTTATGCCTTCGCGGCGGAGCTCTTGAGTGATTGAGCTATCCTGTAAATCAGAGCCGCTTACAGCCCAATTTTGAGCCAAAAAATAGCGGGCGAGAGCGCTTACACCTATTCCGCCTATACCTACGAAGTGAACCTTACTTTTCATTACATATGTCGCATAACATACATTATACGACACTAGGATAGATCCTAAAACCTGTTCTAAACCTCTATCCCCTAAGGGCATTATACCCGGTCTGGGTGGAGATGATAGAGCAGAAAATTCTGGCTTATTAACAGCCCTTATCTCACATAAGGTGGTAGAATTCTTATGTACACTTGCTCCTATTGATTTTTTTCAAAGGTCTAGATTATTATGCCTCCCCAATCATGAAAGGTCGATAAATTCTCCCTGAGGCGGTTTTTGTGTCTTTAGGAATAAAGATTCGTAAAGATACAAAAGCCGCTTGGGTTTTCCCCCAAACGACTTTTGTAAGAGGATTAAGATTTACTCTTCACCAGATCAGTCTTAACCTCGGCAAGGGCTACCCGCAAAGGTAGCTCTTTGTCTTTCCTCCTACCTCCCCTTGAGGACATCGGAAAGACAATTCAACTTCCATTCAGATGTTGGCACACCATAGATATGCCATCTCTTGGAGGGAAGCAGACCAAAAACTTATTACTCATTTTGTTAATGAGCTAGGCTCTTCAGCCTTACGACTATACTGAATTCGGAAGCCCTGACTTCTTCAGTCAGTTTTAACTTCCTAAGATAGAGCTCTAGCCCCAGCGCTATTTTAGGAAGACAAAACTAAACGAAAAACCACTACAAAGGCGGGGCCCTGTGAGTTTCCTAAATTTCTTTACGAAACCCCACAGTATTTGGTCAAGTGTGAGGTTTTTTACTCCTCACAGAGACCCACCTTTATAGTGGTTCGGGTTTATACCCCGCCGTTCCTCTTGACCACTAGGAACTATTAAATTGTTAACTCTGCCGGATGCGACAGCAGAAGCCACAAGCTTCCAATGACTGTAACGGGTTTACAGCGTCTGTGGTTACGCCCTCAGCAGGTGGTTTTCTCCCTCTCCCCTAACCCAAAGCCCGTGATAGAATATAGGAAATGAACATAGACCAAGCAGCGAAGGAGGTACTTATAAAGGGAGACCTTGGTATTGGCGATGAATATGGCAGAATCTTAACTATTATCGATTTCGGTAATGTTGATTATTGGTTCGATGAAGATCGTCAAGATTCGGATAATAATCCACTAGCAGAAGACCAAAAACTAGTTATAGATTTGGATAAGCTTAAAAGCTTCTGTTCTTTATTTTCTGATCATATCCGTTTTTATTATGGGCACAATACATCAAAAGTATCATTTATATCAGCTGCTAAATACGCGTTTGGGAAGAATATGGTTTTTACTAAACCAATACAGAAAGTGAGGCATAATATCACGCTAGAAGAACTTCCAAGCAACACAAGAGAAATTTTATCGGACAAAGAAGGATCTTATATTTTGTTACCTAAATGCAATTTCGATGTAGAGATATCCGTTGATGTAATCAAACTGATGGACGAATACGATACACTCGCTTTGTTCTCTAGTGATTCTGATTTTGTAAGTTTGAATAGATTCGTTAGGAATAAAAGTAATGGCAAAAAGGTTATATTGTTTAAGGCTGGTCATATCATAGGTGATCTGAGAAAAAATACTGATAAGGTTATTAATGCCCAAAATATTAAAAGGAGTATAACCATGATAAAACAGCAAAAACCTGGCGTTTAGCCAGGCCTTTGCGAATTGTCAACCCGTATCCACGGGCAGGTACTAAGAATGTACCATGGCGAGGGTTTAGAAATCAAGAGCTAGTTATACCAATAAATACTATCTTTTCCGACTTACTTATCCACAGTTTTGGATATTCTGAGCCAAAGAGTAGCGAGCGAATCCCCGCTCCCTAGAGGGCGGGTTTCTTAATGCTGAATACCTCTTATACGACAAGTTTGAGTCGAAAAACCCTCCGCCTTGCCTGCGCAAGCAGGTGCGGGGGCCAGAGGGCACAGATGATAAAAACTATAGTTTGGCAACCAGCATCCTTAGAAGATCAATTATAAACTGCAGAACTTGTATGAAGATATTGCCTAGGACCACCAGAACGCTCTTTAAAGGCGCAATCATAGTTTGGCCTAAGGTGAGCAGGTTATCTATTAGTTCCTGGACATCCATTTGACTGATTGTACAATAAACAGCGTTTTAAAGGTAGTCTGCCGGGTTAATAGTGACTCCGATCGGCACAAGCCCGGCCGGGGGGACGTTCTGCATAGTTACGCTTGGGGCCCAGTACACTCCGAAGTGGAGGTGCGGCCCCGTGGCATAGCCGGTGTTCCCGGAATAGCCGATTATCTGCCCCCTAACAACCGTCTGGCCCGCGCTTACGATCTGGCGCGACATATGTGCGTAAATCGTTGCCAAATTATTTTCATGTTTAATGACTACGTAACGTCCATACTGGTAGCGGCCGTTGTTCCCCACCGCGAATACCGTACCATCTTCGGCGGCCGTGATCGGCGTGCCAATTGAAGCCGCGAAATCTACACCGTTGTGGAACTTAGTGCCGTAAGCGCGCTGGGCAAAAGCGGTTGCGCCGTATGGTTGGGTGACAAGAGTGCTCGCGAGCGGATATGCCAGGACCCCCGGGCGCTTTACCGGCAGAACGCTCGGGTCGAACTTGGCGCGAAGCTGTTGCTCCATATCGGCCATCTCCTGACCGATCGAGTCCCGCTGTTTTTGCAGAGCGCTCAATTGGGACTGGTAGACGCTTTCCTTGCTCTTGGTGTTCTGCAGCAAGACGTTTTTCTGGTCTTTCTGATCTTTAACAATCACCCGCTTGTTTTTGGCGTTCTCATTCTCGATTTCTATAGCAGTCTTTTTCTGGCTCGTTTTGTCGATGGTCTGCGCAAGATCCGCGGAAAGGGCAGTCATCGTGTCGATACTGGAGCGCAGTTTGTCCTGAAAATTCTGCAGGCTTTGCAGTTCCAGTACGCCGTCGGACAGGCTCTGGTTTTTCAAGAGGATCGTGAGTAATTCCTCGTTGTCCTTGCTCTGTAATTCGCGCAGGGTCTCCCCTATCGCCTCGCGGTTGGAAGAGATGGCCTGCTCGGTTTGGGTTTTTTGGTCGCCCAATTGGTTGAGCTCAAGCTTCATCTTCTGGATATTCACCTCGCTTGCCGAGATAGAGAGTTTCAGCTGGCTGATTGTGTAATCCAGTTTGCTGATGTCCCCTTTCAGGGTTTGTTTCTGGCCGCTCAACGTATCCAACTGCGCCTGTGTTGCGCTAATTTGGCTGTTCAAGTTATTCAGCTCTTTGGTTTTAGCATCAATTGCTTGCCGGAGCTCATCCGCAGTCACCGCCAGAGCCGGCGCCGCAGTCATAAAAAGCGAGACGGCAACCAGAACTGACGCAACAATCCTGCGTAGGCAGGCATGTCGGAG
>Ga0210018_1001361_pt1 | contig 12796 bp, 15 predicted proteins | sample CryGeyCG2014_010_2_FD_183967 | JGI IMG/M metagenome (GOLD analysis project Ga0210018, IMG submission 183967) | Groundwater microbial communities from aquifer - Crystal Geyser CG09_land_8/20/14_0.10 (SPAdes) (version 2) | ecosystem: Environmental > Aquatic > Deep subsurface > Groundwater | place...
ATTTTTCAATGGTTTTTTTGGTTTTTTAAGACGCTGATGAATGCTGATTTAGCTGATTCATGCTGATTTTAGACACAGATTTATGCGGATACGGCTGATTTATACGGATTTTTTTGTATGGATAAATCTTTTAATGATTACCCCCGCTGGAGAAAAGTTCACTAAAAAACCCAGTTTGTATTTTGAACCCTTAAGATAGCCCCAAAATTGTTTTTCATTTTCTTCGGTAATAAATGGCTTAGATTTAATTTCAATAATAATCTTATTATTCACCACCAAGTCAGGGATATAAATTCCCACTTTTTCATTATTATAAACTACATCTATTTTCACTCGATTTTCTACGGTCATTCCCCGAGATACTAATTCTTTATAAAGAGCCCGTTCAATAATCTTTTCTTTTATACCGCCACCTAATACATTGTATACTTTAAAACATGCTCCTCGAATCTTATAGGATTCTTCTTCGTATAAAAAACCTGAAACTTTCTTTTGTGGCATACTATTCCAGTTATATTTTTACCAATGTTTGATAGTTTCTTTGGTCTTTTCTTTCACCTTGCGATAATAACCTACTGCTTTTTCTTCAACTTTGGGAGAAAGCAATCTTAAGATTTCCCTTCCCCAAATACGATAAGTTCCGCCAACTTTATAGGCATTAATTATTCCTCGTTTTAAAAGGCGTTTAAGGGTACTTTCTGAAACTTTCAAAAAATCCCGGGCCTCCTTTGTTGTGTAGATCTCCTCTGGTTTTATCATAATATTATCTACTATCTATCATCTATCATCTAAAAGTGGGTGTCAATAGGGGTCATTTAGGTTTAATACTAGCCCGAAACCAATTATAAATACCAAACCGGAATGAATTTTATAGAAGTTGAATTAATTTTCAACTCTCCCCAAAAGTTTTTAGTAAATATAACCGCTCTTTTGGGTTGGTATTCTGAAAGAAAACTTCTAAATCCGCGAGAAACCTGGGGCGACTTTAAAAAAGAATATTTTACCTCAATGGGAAGCAAATCTCTCGGTTTCTCAATAATAAAATCTACTTCGGCTCCGCCCAGGGTCCGCCAATACTTCAATGGGAATCTATCCTCCTGTTCCATTTTGAGTTGAGTAAAAACAGTATTCTCAATAATCTGCCCTCCATCGGTTCTTAAAGACAAATCATTAAAGTTGTTAAGAATATAATTTCTCAGCCCTAAGTCGATGAAATAAACTTTTGGATTTTTCTTAAGTTCAGAGGTTTTATTGGTAAAAAATGGTTTTAAAAATGAAATAATAAATGTTTCTTCTAAAATTGAAAGGCGGCCTTTAAGTTCTTTAAAATAACTTTTGCTATCAGCGGCCAAATTATTATAATTTATCAAACTACCGAGTTGAACAGCTAACAGGTTCACAATGGCTTTTAGCTTTGAATAATCGGTAATTTTTAAAAGTTCTATTATGTCTCGACTAATATAGGTATCGTAAATATTTTTAAGAATAACTTTTTTGGTTTCTTCGTCGTCTGTTTTCAAAACCTCAGGATACCCTCCCCAAATCGCATATTCTTGAAATAATTTTTCAAAATCTTTATTGAAAATGTCTTCTTTGGGCGGGGAAATATTTTCACCGTTATAAATAAAATTTTTTACCAATTTTGAACGTTCTTTATAGACATTGTTGAGCTGCCGGGATTTCGCATTAACAAACTCTCCAAAACTAAATTGCCAGAGATAAAAAGAAAAAATCCTGCCCACCAAAAATTTCGCGGTTTTTCCGGTAAGTTCTAATGAGGAAGAACCGGTGATAATAAATTTAATATTGTCAAAAAGGTCATATAACAGTTTCAGCTTCTGGCCGCCGTCTTTCAAATAATGAAATTCGTCAATCAAAAAATAAAAACGCTCTTTGGTTTTAGAACCAATAAAACTTCTAACAAATTCTTTCGGGTTTCGGGAAAACTTTTCTAAAACTTCACGGTCTTCAAAAGTAATAAATATAATGTTCTCCGGGTTAATTTTTTTCTCTTCTTCCAACCATTTTTGGAGCATTTTCAAAATGGTAGTTTTCCCCGATTGACGGGGTCCTTTAATAGCCAAAATTTCCTTTCGATTTATCCATTTCTTTAGTTTTTCAAAAAGATAACGTTCAAAGTATTGATTTTTTAGCACCTGGTTCATTTTAATTCTATTATTATTAACTCTTTTTTAATAATAATCGACTTGTTTGGGACTGTCAAGTAATTTTCCTTTCTGCCAATTTTACTGGTTTTGTAAATTACCACTTTTCGATAGTTTTTTGGTTTTTAAAAACATTTGTCAAACTCTTAATTATAGTCATACTTTCATTTTAGTCCGAGAATTTTAAAAGTCGAGTTTCAAAATTCTCATTATTTTATTAGGGAAAAAACGTCAATTTTACCTAATATTAGTATTAAATTAGCCAAATTTGATTATCAAATTTCTTTTAGCATCTCTGCAGGGCTTCTTCATACCTCTGCCAGGTGCCACAGTCAAACCATTTACCCTTGAATTTGAAACCGGCTAATTTTTTCTCTTTGGCTAATTTGGGGAGAATGTTCTTTTCAATCATTGAAAATTTGGGACCGGGATGGTAATTGAAAATTTCTGGCGAAAGCAAATAGAGACCGGAATTGATAAAGTTGGCGGATTTCTTTCCCTCTACAACCCCGCCTTTTTGTAAAAGGGCGGGGTGGGCGGGTGAAGGTTTTTCTAAAAATTTTAAGATTAATCTGTCTTCACAGATTGCTACGCCATAATCTTTTGGGTCTTGAACTTTGACTAAGGCAACAGTGGCTGGGGTTTTTAATTTTTGATGGAAAGAAACCATTTTTCTTAAATCAATTTTTTTTATTTCATCGCCATTGGTCAGGAAAAATTGGCTATTTTTTAGCCAATTTTTCAAAAGCCAAAGACCACCAAAGGTTCCAAGAGGTTTTTTCTCTTCAACAATTTTAATTTTATTTTTTGGAAAATATCTTTTTTTCCACCAGTCAAAATCTTCTCGAAAATCTTTGTTAATCAAAACGGCAATATCTTTTATCCCAAAGGAACAAAATAAATCAATTAAATAATTCAAAATCGGTTTTCTTTTCACCGGTAAAAGTGGCTTCGGTATTTCTTTAGTTATTGGATAAAGACGCGTCCCTTTACCACCCGCCAAAATTACTGCTTTAAAATGGGATAATTTCATGTGCTTTTTCTTTGACCTAACTATTGACCCCGTTAGAAGTTTGCCCTCACATTCTTGGCCAAAAAAGAACAGTATTATTCTTTTTTGGCGGAGGTTTAGCCTAATAAAATAAATATTTGAAGTTTAATATGTTTAACCCTCGCAAACTTCTAACGGGGTTGACAGGGTTTCTTGGTTTGCTATACTAATAATAGCAACGCTACCCCAGGGTAAAACCTGGGGGTTGTTTTTTAAAATTTATATTTTGAAACCCTAAATTCTTTTAAAAACTCCTTTTTGTAATCGTCTAAATATAAATGCCAACCGTATTTTAATTCCCAAGCCATATTTTCCTCAAAGGCCCAGAAAATAATATTCTTCCTTTTGTCTTTTATCACATAATTCCTCAACTCAAGTAAATCACTGTCTCCACTTACAATTATCACTACATCTAAATTATCGATCGTCCTTACCACATCCAATGTAATTTCCACATCGACATCACCTTTTTTAACAAATTTCCCGGCAACAGGTGTATATTTCAGCTTTTTCTCTTTTAAAACAACATAGGGTTTTATTTTCTCTAAAAATCTTTGAGTTCCGGAAAAAGTTACATCACTTTTATAGGGAACGGCAACATAATAATTAATAAATTGGAGATTACAATAATTTTCTAAAAATCTTCTAAATTTTTCAAAATCAAGCCGCCAGCCATATTTTAAATAAGAATGATAAAGATTAGAGTCGTCACAAAATACTCCAACTTTCTTGGATTTTAGAGATTCGAGTATCGCTTTTATTTTTGGATCAATATTCATTATTTTCTAACGGAGTTTGAATTGAAGATTGCCTTTTGGTGCCTTATTTTAATAATTTCTTGCTTAATTTTATTGTCTCTTCTTTGAAAAATTTTTTAACTTCTGGCCACTTCACCTCTTCAATCATTTTCGGCATCTCCTCTTTATCAGCATCTTCGAAATAGGATAAGCTTTTTAAAATGTGAAATTTATTTTCTTTTAAAAGTTTAAATTTTTTGTCGTACAATCTAAAAATTTCTTCCAAAGTTAAAGTTTTTTTAATCTTAATGATAAAATATAAATCAATAAAATCTCTCTTTCTACCCCGATCGGAAATGGCCGAAATCTTCATCGGGGCAATATCTTTTATATCAGCGATCTCAATTTTTAAGAATTGATGAGGTTTAAATAAAAGTGGATAATCGTAATAAAACAAACTAAACCGAGTTTTACCAATATATCCTAAAATGGTTCCCCAAGCTTTTCGTTCTAATTTAAAATCTGGTAAAAGTTTTTTAATTCTCTGAACTAAAATTTTAGCATCAAATTCTTTTTGAGTAAAAAAATCAAAATCGTAAGAAAATCTATGGCCAAACTGCAAACATAAAGCTGTGCCGCCAGCTAAATAAGCTTCTTCTAAAATTTTACTTTCTCCTAGTAAGGCCAATGATTCCTTCGCCTTTTTTGATAAGACCTTTTCAAACATAAAATTTTTCCAGGATTTATCCCTAAAAAAGAACTCCAAAAATATAAACTTCTAAGAGAAAGACCTCTTCTCTTTTTAATAACTTCTTTAATTTTTTTCTTTGGAATATTTCTAAATAACCAGCGAAGAGCATCAACATCTCCGTATTCTAATAATCTCAAGGTTACATATTCAATTCTTTTTTTAAAATCTAATCTGTTAAAATTTACTTCCCAGAAATATTTTTTAAGAAATTCAGGCAATTTCATATGGATTTAGATTATTTTTTATTATATCATAAATTAATATGACTATCAATCGTTTTAAATGGCTTTTTTGGGTTGGGTTTTTCTTGATTTTAGCCTTGCCTTTGTTGAATTTGCCGCCTTGGTTTTCGCCTCCTGACTGGGGGAAAACCATTGTTTTTAGAATTATCCTTTCTATTTTAATTTTCCTATTTATTTGCCAATTTTTTTCAAAAAAAACTTATAATAACTTTTGGCCGATCGGCCAAAATGTATTATTGAATAGGAAAAGTAAGGTTTTTTTGGGGTTTTGGCTTCTAATAACTCTTTTTTTAATTTTTCTTTTGGCAACGATTTTTTCTTTGGATAGAAATTTTAGTTTGTGGGGGTCTCCTTATCGATCAGGTGGCTTTGTCAATTTTGCTTTTTATATCATTTTTGCCATTTTAACTTTTTTAATTTTGAAAAAGGATGATTGGCAGAAAATCTGGGATTTTACAATTTTGATTGGAATTTTTGTCTCAATTGTTGCCATTTTTCAGCAATTTGGTTTAATCAGCAAAATTTTTATTCCCTTTGAAGCCAGAGCTCCCTCAACTATTGGCGGTCCCATATTTTTAGCGATTTATCTTTTGCTTTTAAGTTTTTTGGCATTATCTTTTGGACTCCAACCCACCCACCACCCTCCCACTGAAGGTGGGCCCCTTAGAGAGAAAAATTTTATTAAAAAACCATTTTATTTTCTTTCTTTTTTATTATTTCTCTTTGTGGCGGTTTTTATTACTCAAACTCGAGCGGTAATTATTGGTTATATGGTTGGATTTTTATTCTTTATTTTCTTTTACCCCACAAAGAAATTCTGGATTTTTTTGGCTTTGAAATTATTGGCTTTGATTGTTTTAATTTTGGGAATTTATGGAATTTATTTTGTCAATACTCAAACCGAACTGCCTCAATTTATTCAAAAAAACAAATTTTTGCTCGGGGTGGCAAATAGACTTTCGGTTGAAGTCGCTCTTGAAGACCCTCGAATTTCCGGTTGGAAAGTAAGTTGGGAAGCTATGAAAGAGAGGCCAATTTTAGGTTATGGTCCTGAAAACTTTGCAATTGGTTTTGATAAATACTATGATCCTTCAGTGCCTCACCTTGCAAAAGAATGGGGCAGTTGGTGGGATAGGGCTCATAATTTTATTTTTGATATTGGGGTGACGGCAGGAATTCCGGCTTTGATTATTTATCTCTTGCTTTTTGGGGTTTTATTCTGGCAGTTGCAGAGATTAAAAAACACGAAACTACACGAAACGGAACACGAAACCACACGAATAGTGGCGCATGGAATTCAAGCAACTTTTATTGGATATTTAGTCGCTAATTTTTTTAGTTTTGATACTTTTTCCACTTATCTTATCTCGTTTTTACTGATTGCTTATGCTCTGCATTTGATAGCCGATGCCAATTTACGAATAGGATACGAATCTACAAATAAAAAAATCCAGAGGCCCGTCCTCTGGCGATTACAAAAATATAAGGGGATAATAATCTTTCTCTGTTTCGTGGCTTTAATCTGGTTTATCTGGGCTTTTAATATAAAACCTTTCCAGATTAATACTCAAATTAATCTTGCCGAGCATTTTGTTGATGAAAATCAGTGCAATAAATCTCTTTCGATTATGGAAAATATCTTGCCAAAAAAGAGTTTTTTAGATAATTATCTAAGGTTAAAATACGTTGATTTTCTGAAAAGATGCGGTGTCCAGCATCCCACAAAGAGTTTTGAGTATGCTAAAAAAGGAGCTCAACTTCTCAAAGAAAATATTAAAATTCAGCCTTATTATGTAAGAAACTGGCTATCACTTAGTGGCTTCACTGCTGTCTTGATTGACAAAGAAACTAACCCAGAAATTCGTCAAGAATTAATAAAAGAGGTAAATTATTATCTGGAGAAAGCTGAAGAATTAAGTTCTAAACGTCAAGAAGTTTTTATTGAGTGGTCTAAATGGGGTCTTGTTTCAGGCGAATTCCAGAAAATGAAAGAAAAATCCCAAAAATGCATTGAGGTAAATCCGAAATTAGTTGAATGCTATTGGTTCAAAGGCCTTTCAGAAATAGCTTTAGGTAATTTTGGAGAAGGCAAGAAAAACATTGAAATCGCCGAAGAAAAACGGTATGCTTCCAACACTCTACTTGCTTTAACCCAATTAGCCAAAGTTCATGGTACAGCTAAAAATTATCAAGAGTTAGTTGAGATTTACCTACAGTTAATCTCAATCAATCCCGAAGAACCGCAATATCATGCCAGTTTAGCTTTTGTTTATAAAGAACTGGGAGAATTTGAAAAAGCTAAAAAAGAAGCTCAAATCATTTTAGAATTAGCTCCTGAATTCAAAGAAGAGGTGGAAACATTTTTAAGAGAATTACCATAAATTTTTTCTTTTAACTTTCTAACTACCTTATGTAGTTTTAACTTTTTGTGCATATTTTCGTTTGGGAAAACGTAGTTTAAACTACTAAAAATAAAACACCTTTATCTTATTTTAGTATTTCAAAAGGCGCTGTCAAATAGAGCAACAGCCTTAGACCGAGAGAATTTAAAATTTCATTAGCGTATTTCTTTTTTCTCTTTGATGAAATATCTATACCAATTTTGGTATTCTTCTGGGGTTATCAAGTGAATTTCAAATGGAGCTAACCATCCAATTTTTTTCCAAATTTCGGCTAAAATTTTGCTCTTCTGGCTGGTATTTTTTATTTTCGGAGAAATAATTAAAATATCAATATCTTGGGGGACTTCACCTTTTCTCAAAATCGAGCCAAAAATAAAAACTTTAACTTTTCCTAAAATTCTCTCTGTCTCTTTTTTTATCTGATTGGCGTACTCTAAATAGTTCTTGAAATATTTTTCTTGCTCTTGAGACTGTTCAATTAAAATATCTAATAAGTTTTGGGTCACAAATTTTGCAAAAATTTAATAACTTTTTTAACAAATTCCTCAAGTTCTTTTACCTGATTTTTAGAAAACTCGGCTGATAAATAGCGGGAAGTAATATAGGCCTGTTCTAAATCGGCAATAAGATGAAGGTTTTGATCAATTAATTTTCTAATTTCTTTTCCTTTATGGTAAGCCTTTCCTGTCGCATCAAGTAGTTCTTTCAGAGAATGAGTTGGAGGAAATTTTTTTAATTTTAAGCTGAGGAAGTATTTTAAATATAATTGTAAGGCCTGTTCTAAATCAAAAGCAACCAAATGATACATTTCCTCCTTTAAATGATAACCAGCCGTTTTTAAAAAATCTTCGGCTCTTTTTTTGAGAAATTTTACATCCATTAATTTATTTTAGCCAATAGAAAGAGAGTGTCAAATTTCAAGAGTAACCTTTTTAAAACCCGAGGAGATTATTTATTTTCTCCCCGGTGATTTTCCCGACGCATCCGGTCCCCTTCTCCAAATTAAGATATTAACATTTTCAAAAAATCTTTTGGGCTTATAATTTTGATTTTTCTAAATTGCTTTAGGGGTAAAATATGTTTTTTATCACCGCTAATAATAAAATGCGCTTCTCCTTCAAGCGCACATTCCAAAATTAGATTGTCTTCTTTCTTTTCTTTAATTACTGAGACCTTCGATGTAGGTGTAATTAAAATTGCTCTTTGTAAAATATCATAGATCGCTGTTCCAATCATTAAATCATTCCAAAGAAATTTTTCTTTTAAAACTTTTGATATTTCGTTTACGATATCTGGGGAGATTAAAATTTTGATGTCCCTTTTCCTTATTTCTTCTAAAACTTTTTCACAAATTCCGCCAATAATAATAGCCGAAATGTAAACATTAGTATCTAAAACTACTTTCATAAAACTATCTTCTAATTTGGTCAACGATTTTCTCGATATCTTCCTCTTTTTTAATACTGAACCTCTTCTTAGTAATTTCTCCCCATTTTCTAATTTGTTTCCACCTTTCTTTTTCTTTTAAATAAAATCTCAAGGCCTCTCGAATTAATTCACTCCGAGTTAAATTTTCTTTATTAGTCACCTTTTCAATTTCCTCTAAAAGTCGAGGGGGTAATGATAGTGTTAAAATCTCGGTTTTTCTCATAAATTTTGGGTATTAATTTTTATTACTTTAATTTAACAAACCTACCCGACTTGTCAAGAACCCCAGAGCAATTGTTTTTCTCATTTAGATTTAATTCCAATTTTTCGGATTCAATTCCATTACAATGGAATAATAAATGATGTCAAACAACTATTCACTCAGAAGCTGATTTATCTTTGCTCTCGTTAATGCTCCAACATAACCCGTCCCCTTCTCTAAACCGAGGGGTTTTAGAATTTCCGAGGCGTATTTTTCTTGGAAACGAATGACGGCTGATTGAGTGGCAATTAAGAAGTTTCCAGTCAACAAACCTTCGGGATAAATTTCAGGACCTTGATTTTTTAAAAATTCTTGGAGACAGCGAACCTCTGGGGAATTCATCATTCCAAAGTAAACCTCCTTAGAAAGGACAGGACTTTAGACCCAATCGCCCTAAACCCCGTTAGAAGTTCCCTTGATTGCAGGTATTACTAAACGATTTTGTCTAAACTTTGTACTCTGAAAACTTCTAACGGGGTAAAGAGAGGGGTTTTCTAACGGGGTAAACGAGTACCTATTTCCCAGGGAAAAATATAATGTTCTCTCTCTTTCGCCTCCCCTTCCAAACCAATAAAATAGTATTGGTTTAATTTGTATTTATTTAAAAAGTATTCAATCGGCCTTTTAAAAAAAGAGGTAAAATTAACTTTTGTTTCGATGGGAATTGTCTTGTTTTTAATTCTCAAAATGAAATCGATCTCTTTTTTATCCTTTGTCCGCCAGAAATTTACTGATTCTTTTCCAAAAAATTTAACCAACTCTGAAAAAATAGCTGTTTCAAAAATTTCTCCTAAAATTTTTGGGGAAACCACTTTTAACCAAAGTAAATGGGCCAGCCCACTGTCATAAAAATATATTTTTGGCGTTTTAAACAATTCTGAACGCAAATTTTTAAAGAAGGGCTTTACCAATTTAATTACATAAGTATTTTCTAAAATAAAAAGATATTTTTCTACAGTCTGTTTAGATAAACGGCAGGTGTTAGATAATTCTTCGATATTCAAAAGTTTACCCGTTTGGGAAGCTAAAATTTCCAAAAGTTTGTTAAACTTCTCCGTTTCTCTAATTTCAGCTAAATCTCTAATATCTTTTCTCAAATAAGTATCGATAATTTGCCATAAATATCTTTCCTTTTTTTCCTTTTCAGAAATTAAGGCAATTTTGGGAAAACTGCCATAAAGAACGAACTCGGTAAATAATTCTTTTAATTCTTGCTCTTTAATCTCAGTCAAAACCACCTCTATTGGTTTTTTATAGTCCTTAAACAACAAAAACTCCTTAAATGAAAGTCCAAAAATTTCAAAAACTAACGCCCGTCCGACTAATGCTTTTCCAAATTTTTTTCTAATTTCAAATGTGGAGGAACCAGAAACAATCAGTTTGAGATTCCGATAGTGGTCGCTAATTAATTTCAAAAAATTGGTTGGATTTTTTAGATACTGAATTTCGTCAATCAAAACAAAAACCCTCTTTTTTAGATTATATCCTTCCTCCAAAAGAAATTTTTGGAGATTCTCCGGGCCTTGATTTAGCAAATTCAAAAATTTTGTTTCTTCTAAATCCAGATAGCAAACCTGTTCTTTTTTTGAAGCAAGAAAATTATTTAGCCAATACAAAAGAAAAGTTTTTCCAACCTGGCGTGCACCGTAGAGAATAATTGTTTCTTTTTCATAAAGATATTTCAAAATTTCATCAGCGACCTCTCTTTTATATATCGTTTCTTCTATTTTTGGCATATTTTCAACTTTTCGTAAACTCTACTTTAATTATAGTTTAACTTAGAGTAAAGTCAAGGGGACTAAAAGCTGAGAAGTTCATTGATCTTACTTCTGGTAGCCGGACCGACGTATCCCGTGCCTTTTTGTAAACCAAATGGCGCAAGAATCTCCGGAGAATATTTTTCCTGAAAACGAATGACGGCTTGCTGAGTTAGATTTAAAAAATTTCCAGTGACCAGACCTTCCGGATAAACCTCATGTCCTTGGGATTTTAAAAATTCTTGGAGACAGCGAACCTCTTGAGAATTCATCATTCCGAAATAAAGGTCTCTTTCAAATTTTCCGCAAGTAGTTTTTTGTCTCTGAGCCAAAATGGCATTGATTTTTGCCTGATATTCAGCAATCTGCTTTTTCAATTGCTCAATTTGAGCCAAAAGTGAGTTTATTAATTCCTCGTTTTCAAGGGTTGAAATTTCCAAAGAAAAAGGGTGGGCTAATTCCAGGCTGCCGAATTCTACTGTCTTTTGATAAGTGGAAATAATAAGAGTTAAGAAACTATAATCAGAACCGAAGTTAGAAATAGTTATAGCGCCTTTTTCTTCACTGTCTAAAGATAACTTTTCCAGAGAACATTCCTCTGATTTTTTACAAACATAATAAAAAACATCAAAATCCACATCGTCTATCCCATCAAAAGTTAATTTCAAATCATTTTTTCCCCCTACCAATTTATACCATTGAGCCGACCAATCCACTATAGAATTTTCGATAACTAAATTGGTTTTGCCAACATAGGGAAGAAAATTTAAAGAAGGCGTTATTCGCAAATTGGCTAAATTTTGATTTTTGTAGCAATATTGCCTGCCAAGAGAACAATCATTAACCAAGACGGCTACTCGCCAATCAGAGAAAATTGACTTTATGTCTTTTTGATAGCCATTATTTTTCAAAGCGTAATTTAAAGCATCAAAACCTTTTGAGGAAGAATTAAGGGCATCAATTAAAATGTTTTTTCCGTAATAATCAACGAGATATTGGGTAAACAAATTGAGCGCTCCGTAATCAGAGGCTAAACCCTCCCATTCAGTAAGAGAATCAGAGGGTTTTTCTAAAAAATTTTTGACTCTTATCTCGAGATTACTACCTTTATAACTACTATCATAGCCGATTAGAGTAGGTGCATACTCACTAAACATTTCCTGAAACCAAACATCTTCCTGAATTCCATATCTTTTTTCTTTTTGATTAAAAGTGATTAAGTGTTGAAATTCGTGGGCGAGGAAACTTTTAGCTAAAGGAGAAGTAATGTAATTAACGTTAAGATAAATCATCTCTCGGGTATTGGATGTCGGTATCTGAATTCTTGGATATTCATCAGCAGTTCGGTAATATCCCTTGGCTGTGTTTTCCATCGGGTGTAAAAGAACAGTAATTATTTCATCTCCATCAATTCCCGGTTTCCATTCGAAACCAAAAGTATTAGTAAGGATCGGGTAAATTTTACTATTGAATTCTTGAGAAAGAGAGCTTATGGCTGCCCTGATTTCTGCTTCTTTAGAAGGACTAAATTTCTCCCACCAGCTATCATCAATGTAAAAATACAGTTTGCTCGTTTTTTCCAAAAGAGTAGCTGAAAGATTGTCTCTCCCTAAGGAATCGTAAGAAGGGTCAATATAAAAATTAACTTTCTGACCCACGGTGTCAGCTGAAATAACTAATGGAAATAATAAAAAAAGTAAACCAAGGAAAATTATTTTAAATTTTAACTTAGAAATTGACATCTTTTAAATAAAAACGCCGAAAAAAGAATTTGGTTTCTGATTTTTTTTATTATATCAAAAATCTCAAGAAAAACAAAAGGCCCACCTTTCGGTGGGCTCTTTTGATCCCCACAAGGAAAGGGAAATTTGCTTTAGTAAGCAGTAGATTATTTAGCTCGGATTGACAAAACTCGGTCCGTAAATATCACCCTTGAAGATGAAATCACCTTCTGCATAAGCTCCTGAACCATCTATACCAAATGTACAATCAGCAGCTGTA
>Ga0210018_1001362_pt1 | contig 12794 bp, 9 predicted proteins | sample CryGeyCG2014_010_2_FD_183967 | JGI IMG/M metagenome (GOLD analysis project Ga0210018, IMG submission 183967) | Groundwater microbial communities from aquifer - Crystal Geyser CG09_land_8/20/14_0.10 (SPAdes) (version 2) | ecosystem: Environmental > Aquatic > Deep subsurface > Groundwater | place...
GCCTGATAGGCCAGTCCTTTTTCGAAAAGCTTCAGAAAAATCCATTGGGTCCATTTATAGTAAGCGGGGTCTGTGGTGTTGATTTCTCTCGACCAATCGAAAGAAAGCCCCAGAGATTTCAGCTGCCGCTTATAATTGGCGATGTTTTTTTCGGTAGCTACTCTGGGATGAACGCCTGTTTTAATGGCGTAGTTTTCCGTCGGCAGACCGAAAGCGTCCCAGCCGATGGGATAAAGCACGTTGAACCCTTCCATTCTTTTCTTCCGGGAAACTGCATCCAGGGCGGAGTAAGATCTTACGTGCCCCACATGGAGGCCTTCTCCGGAGGGATAAGGAAACTCAATTAAAATGTATTTTTTGGGCTTCGGAGAGGAATCTTCCGCTTGATTCGATTTCTTTTCTTCCCAATAATTCTGCCACTTGGGTTCGATTGTCTGTGGTTTGTAATTTGTCATAAAGCAAAGAGTGATTTTGCGTTTTTCGCGGTAATTTCGGATATTTCTTGATAACTCTTTTTCTTAATTTTAGCAATTTTTTCGGCTACGTACCTTACATATATAGGTTCGTTTCTTCCTTCCATTGGCGCAGGCGTCAAATAAGGGCAATCTGTTTCAATCAGCATCCGATCCAAAGGAGCTTTTTCAATCGTTTCATCCAGATTTAATTTGAAGATTATCCCATTGAAACCGAGATATAAGCCTTTATTCAGGTATTTTTCCGCTTCCTGCCAGTTTCCGCTGAAACAATGGATAACGCCTCTTTCTTTTGCACCAAGGCTGTCAATTAAGTCCTGATGGGCAGCCCGACAGTGAAAAATAACCGGCAAATTTAACTCCTTGGCTAAGCCAAGTTGCTTTAAAAACGTTTCTTTCTGCTTATTTTTGAATTCTTCCAGTTTCTTTTTGGTCTTGGGACGATACCAATAATCAAAGCCTATTTCGCCTATGGCAACAACTTTTTTTGATTGAGCTAATTTCTTGTATTGCTCGCAATCGAATTCCTCTTCCCTGGTGTTGAATTCTATCTCTTCTTTGTCTATCTTCGTCTTGAATATTCCGTCGGATAAATGGATGGGATGAAGACCGACGGCGGCATAAACGCCTTGCGGATATTTTTCCGTAAGTTCAACCGCTCTTTTCGAGGTTGAGTATTGCGAACCTACGTTTATCATCCAGACATTATTATTAAGGGAGCGCTTGACGACGTCGTCGATATCATTCTTGTAGGCGTTGAAATTCAAGTGAGCGTGAGTATCGATAAGCATAGATGAATTTTACCAAAATTTTACTAAAACAGAAAGCGGCTCCATCATAATGATAGAGCCGCCTAGGAGAACGTCGTGTATCATACCGGATAACATTTGAGGTGCGCAATCAGCTTCTCCGGAGATAAAACACACCTTCTGATCCCATCGTCGTCCTTGCCGTAATAGACGACGATTTCGCGTTTTGAGTGATCAAAGAAGGCTGCTTCCGGAAAAACCACTCCCCCGCTAAAACTCCCGCTGGAACCAAGAATCCAATAGGGACTTCTGTGGGTAACTATCAAATCTTCCAGCGAGAACCACATCAGTCCCATTCGATAGATCGGACCTCCGGCAGAGGTTTTTACTCCGTGATAAAGGAGCAAAAGACCATGAGGTAACCCTTCTACAATCTCTCGAGGCAATTCCACCAGCTGAGGGCCCAATCCGATTCGCGAATTGTCCCAAAAAGTGCCGCCTCTTGTTCTGGCAATGCAGCTATGCCCCTCCCAAGCGCCGAAGTTTTGCTTGGTGATTTCCTCACGAGAATAGGAAAACCAGATGTCTCTCCGATCATCAATGTGAGGCCGGTGAATCAGACCAAACCGCTTTTCTCCGTTAACCAAAACAGGAACTTGAAGCAGGCAGGCGTCTTTATTATCTTTGCTGTCAATTTTAATATCCGACTCGTCTAAAAATCTGGCTTCTCCTTTCCTCTCAAACTTATTGAATTCGTCCGTTGCTATAAAAGCAATCTTAGTTTTCTGCTGAACCGCCGTATAAGTAATGAAATAACGGTTCAACTCAGAAAACCAGACAACCCTCGGGTCCTCCAGTCCTTCATCAACTAATGGGAGAGCATAATGCAACGACTTGGGAATTATCTTCCAGTCCCCGTCTTCTTCGTTCTCAATGCAAACTAAACCAGAATTGCCCCTTCTTGTCTCAAACCTCAAAATCAACACTGTCCTGCCGTCCGGCGTAAGAATTCCACCCGGATTAAAAACCGTGTTTATCTCCACCAAGCTCTCGGCCTCCGGCAAGCTCCTTAACCGCTGGTTCAGCCAGCCCGCATTTATTGGGAGCTGCTTGTCCTCTAGAACCATCTCCGATATTATCTCCATTAGAATCCTCCTTTACCTTATTAACTTTTAAATTTGCTATAAAAAACAGCAGCTATATCAACTGCCGAAACTGCTTAACACATTAACATATATTAATTCCTCCACTTATTTTGTCAAGTCTTAAATTCTGGGGAACAAAGGCTTACTTTTTTTTGTTTTCAACTGCTCTAATATCTTTTCTGCGCTTTCAGGCAAAAACGGCTTTAGCAATTCCGCTATTTTATTCACGGCAAACAATAAATCAGAGATTATTGCTTTTTGTTTTCCACTTTCCTCCCAGGGCCGCTCTTTTTCAATATATCTGTCGCAAAAACTAATCAGCTCCCAGACGGCGGCCAAAGCTTCGTTAAACTTAAACTTGGCTAAGCCAAGCTGATATTCCTTATCGACTTTTTTAATCTCTGCAGCGAGTTTAGCTTCAGCTGAGACCGGTTTGGCTGAAATATCAACAGCCAGGGTAACAACTCTGGCGACAAGGTTCCCCAGCCCCTTGGCCAGGTCTGAATTGTACCTTTGTTCAAACTTTTCGTAGGTGAAATCGCCGTCCTCAGCCGAAGGAATTTCCCGCAAGAGAAAGTATCTGAGGGGATCTGCGCCGTATTTTTTAACTAATTCAAAGGGGTCAATGACGTTTCCCAACGATTTTGACATCTTTTGGCCACCAGAAGTTACAAAGCCATGGATAAAAACCTGTTTAGATGTCGGCAAGCCGGCTGATATAAGCATGCTTTGCCACATAGAAGACTGTTGACGAAGATTATCTTTTCCGGCCACCTGAAGGCCTGGCCAAAAATCATTAAATCTCTTCGGGTCGTCAGGCCAACCCAAACAAGAAATATAATTTACCAGCGCATCAAACCAAACAGCTATCACGTGTTTATCATCCCCTGGCACCGGAATCCCCCAGGACATTTTTTCTTTTAGCCGAGAAATACTAAAATCCTTTAGCCCTCGTTCAGTAAATTTTTTAATTTCGTTGAGTCTGGATTCCGGCAGAACAAACTGAGGATTTTTTTGATACAATTCCAAAAGCTTGTCTTGATACTTTGCGTAACGGAAAAAATAATTCTCTTCTTCAATAATTTCCGGCTCTTGCTCTGGATGAATGGGGCACTTGCCACGGATCAATTCTGACTCGGTCTTCTCTAATTCACATCCTACGCAATATTTAACCTTATAGTTCTTTTTATAAATATCTCTATTTTTATCGCAACGCCGCCAAAATTCCTGAGCCGCTTTAATATGATGGGGGTCAGTGGTACGAATGAAACTGTTGTAGCTTAAATTTAAAACTTGTTTTAAAGCTTTATATCTCTTAGCATAAATATCGCAATAGACTTGAGGCTCTAAATCTTCTTTTTGGGTTTTACGAAAAACCTTAAGGCCGTGTTCATCTACACCTGTGTTAAAAAATACTTCATAACCCTGTTGACGAAAATATCGAGCAATTACATCTGCTTGAACAATTTCTAAGGTAAAACCAAGATGTGCTTCAGCATTAACGTAAGGCAGGGTAGTTGTAATATAGAATTTTTTCATAATCTTAAAAGGAGGCATTAACCTCCTTTTATTTTATCACAAATTCTGTTCTTTTTTAAATTTATCTCCCGGCTACAAAACCAGTGCTTTTTCCTTCTCTTCCTTCTTCTTCCTCAAGAAATCCCTTAAAAATTCGAAGATTATTCCGGCCAGAGGAATGGCCAAGACCGCTCCCAATATTCCCAGAAGTTTGGCTCCTATGGCCAGAGAAAGCAAAACCAGCACCGGAGGCAAACCGACGAATTTTCTGGTTAGAATGGGAGAGAGAATATTGCCTTCGATCTGCTGAATTAAAACAAATCCAATCAGAACGAAAATGGCTTTTACCCAAGAATCCAGAGCGATGAAAATAAAAGCAACTGCTCCGGCAAAGACCGGCCCCAGTACCGGAATAAAGTCCAGGACGCCCGCAAGAAGAGCCAGACTTAAAGCATATTCTACGTTGAACAAATGAAGCATGATGAAAACAGCGACGCCCACGAAAAGAGCCAGTAAAATCCTGCTGCCGAACCAACCGGCAACCTTTGTCTGAGATCTTTCCCAAAGAGCCAAAACATATGCTTCGTATTTTCTGGGAGAAAGAAGGCCAATCACTCTTTCAACCCATTTTCCTTCCAGAGAAAGGAAAAGAGCTATTGATAAAACGAAAATGGTTGAGCCGACTCCCCCAAAAAACACCGCTAAGGCGCTTAAAATATCGGAGGAAGCTTTTTGCAATATGCTTCCCAAAGCCTGGCTGAAACTCTCCATATTTTCGAATGCCTCAACCCCCAAATCTCTCAATGGAGGCGCAATCTTTTCAAAATACTGCGGGAAAAGCTGAGAGAACTGCTGTATTTCAGAAAAGAAAACCGGAGCCATCCAATAAACAAGCAAACCCAGTATTCCGAAGATGGCCACGTAAATGAAAATTACCGCCAGAATCCGGGGAACTTTTATCCTTTGCAGAAAAGTAACTGCCGGATTAAACAGAACCGAAATGATCAAAGCGAAAATGAACCAAACCAAAATATCCTTGACCAGATAGATGATGTAAAAAATGAGAAAGGCCAGCGAAATCTTCAAAATCGTTCCCCAAGATATGTCTAAAACTTTGTCGCCATTCATACGAGTTTTTATTCTTTGATTAAATCTTTAGCAGTTTTTTAAACTTATTTTTATCTTTAAACGGACCGATGAGGGCCAGGTTCAACCTTTCCGGCTTAAAAATATCTTTCGCTACCTTAAGAATATCATTTACGGAAACTTTATCAATTTTCTTGAAAATATCTTCCGGCGCGGCAATCTTGTTTTCCAGAAGTTCCTGGCCGGCATAAAAAAACGCTTTGGCGTCCGAAGTTTCCAGGGTAAGAGAAAGCTTGCCCTTAAGATTGTCTTTCGCTTTTTTCAGTTCGGAAACCGGCACCTTGGCGTGGGATATTTTTTTATATTCTTTCAGAATGGTTGAAATAGCTTTTTCCACCCTGGAATTATCTATACCCGCCAAGGTCACCAAATACCCTGTATCAGTATCAGCCTCTGTGTTAGTCCTGACATAATAAGCCAAGCCCAGTTTTTCCCTGACTTCGGTAAACAAACGCGAAGACATCATCCCCCCCAGGATTATTCCCAAAATTTCGGCAGCATATCTCTGCGGGTGGAAAAGACTGTAAAAAGTTCTGGAACCTAAGGCAAGATGTGTTTGGTCCGTCTTTTTGAAATGCAAAAGCAGCTCCGGCGCCTTCTGCCTTTCGAAAACTCCCGGCTTGGGTTGGCTTTTCGAGGTTTTTATTTTTGAAAAATATTTCTTAACCTTTTCTATTGCTTGGGACGAAGACGCTTTTCCGGAAACGCAAACTACGGTATTTCGGGCCACGTACTGTGATTTCATATAATGAAAAAGCTGTTCCCGGGAGATGCTTGATACGCTTTCTTTGGTCCCTGCCACGTCCCAGCCAGCCGGCTGATTGCCGTAAAGCAGGGTTTTCCATAGCTCCCCTATGTATATTAAGGGCGTATCCAAAAGCATGTTTATTTCTTCTATTATCACCCCTCTTTCTCTTTCCATCTCTTTTTTGGGCAACAAGCTGTTCAAATAAATGTCTGATACCCAGTCCAGAGCAGCATCAAGATGCCCTGCGGAAACTTTGGCATAGTACCCCGTGAATTCCTCGGAAGTGAAAGCGTTAAAAACTCCCCCCAGCTTATCCATGGTTTCGGAAACCGCCAAAGCGTCCGGCCTTCTTTTTGTCCCTTTGAAGTACATATGTTCCAGAAAGTGGGAAATGCCGCTTATTTCCTTTTCCTCGTACTTGGAGCCGGTCCCGACCAAAGCTAAAACCGTTACCGCCTGCGAACTTTTTTGAGGGACAGTAACGATTCTTAAACCGTTTTTAAGAGTAGTTTTACGAAACATTCAATTTATTTTTAATGGTTTCCGCCAGATCTTTAATCTTCACTCTTTCCTGCTTCATTGTGTCGCGGTCGCGGAGAGTGACGTCTTCTTTCTCCAGGGTTTCAAAGTCACAGGTCACAGCAAAAGGAGTTCCTATTTCATCCTGTCTGCGGTAGCGGCGGCCTATCGAATCTGCCTCGTCGTAGAGACACATAAAATAAGGCTTTATAAGCTCAAATATCTCTTTGCTTTTTTTGACCAGTTCCGGTTTATTTTTGACCAAGGGGAAAACCGCAACTTTTATCGGCGCAATTTTCTTGTCCAGCTTCAGAACGATTTCCACTTCTTTGGCGGCCTTGGTCGTTTTCGTCCTGGCTCCTTCTATTTCCTGATAAGCATCAATCAAAAAAGTAAGGAAGCTTCTGTCGACTCCAGCAGACGTTTCAATAATATGAGGATAATATTTTTCTTTTGTTTCGTCATCGAAGTATTTGAGGTCCTGACCGGAATGTTTTGAATGATTGGATAAGTCCCAGTCTCCCCGGTTGTGAATTCCTTCAATTTCTTTCCAGCCAAAGGGAAAATTGTACTCAAGATCAACCGCTCGTTTGGCGTAATGAGCAAGCTCTTCTTTGGGAACCTCTTTGAATCTAATGTTTTCTTTTCTAATTCCTAAATTCAGATACCATTTCATCCGCTCACTTTTCCAATGGTCAAAAAATTTATCGGCCTCTTTGGGATGGCAAAACCACTGCATTTCCATCTGTTCAAACTCCCTGACCCTGTAAATAAAATCTTTTGTGGTGATTTCATTTCTGAAAGATTTGCCGATTTGGGCTATCCCAAATGGAATTTTTAATCTCATCGAGTCCAAAACATTCTCAAAATTCATATAGATTCCCTGACAGGTTTCAGCCCTTAAATAAGTTTCACTGGCCTTATCCTCCACCGATCCCACAAAAGTTTTCATCATCAAATTGAATTTTTGAGGAGAAGTTAATTCTCCGCCACAATCGGGACATTCGCCTTTTTCTAGAAAATCTTTTCTAAATCGATGGTGGCATTTTTTGCATTCCACCAATTCGTCGGCGAACCCGGCGGTCAAATGACCGGATGCCTGCCAAACCTTTGGATTCATCAAGATTGCCGCATCCAATCCGACGATGTTTTCATGGTTTTTTATCATTTCATCCCACCAGGCTTTTTTAATATTATTTTTCATTTCAACCCCCAACGGTCCGAAATCATAGGAAGAGCCGAAACCGCCGTAAATTTCCGAGGAAGGAAAAACAAACCCTCTTCTTTTGGCCAAAGATATGATTTTTTGCATTAAGTCTTGCATATACTTACTGGACGATTGATTGCTCTCCCGTTATTGTCTGGTCGTCGGGCAAGGTGGTGTTCACCGCCGGAGAAGTTCCCCTGACTATTTCTCCGGTCCACTTGTCTTCCCCGGAAATCACGGCTTCTCCGATGATCTCGGGAGTCTGGCCCACTTGGTTTGCATAAGGAGTTAATCTGACCTGGAAAGAAAGGTTGGGGGCCGCCGTGCCTTCCACCCCTTCGCTCACTTTCAAATCTCCCGCCCCCCAAACTATTTCTCTGGAGTCCGAATCAAAGGTAAAGTTCGAGGAGCCGTTTTCCGGAAAGATGTTGCCGGTCAAATCAACATTGGGCGGCAGCTTGGCCTTTATTTTCACACCGCTGACATCATTGTAGAAATTTCTGGCCTGCCACATAACAGTGTAAGTAGTGCTCTCTCCGGCCCTCGGCGGGATGGATCCTGCGTTACCGAACACCTCGTCCTGAAAGTAAACCTTCTGGACGATCTCAAGTTTTGAGTTAACTTTATTGACAAATTGCTCCTGGATTTGGCTCAAGTAAATATTCATCTTAATCTCAGGATTTTTGTCCTCTGAGCCGGAAATGGGCCACTCATCCTTCAGCTCAATCCAAAAGTCCACTTCTCCCTCTTCTCCGGCATCAAGAAACTGAAGTCTGGGAACTCTTTTCCAGTCAAAAATAATGGAATTGTCTCCGCTCTCCAGGGTTCCCTGGGGCGCGATCATCGTGCTGAAGTCAAAAGCCCCTCCTTCAAGCTTTACTATCAAAAACAGATTAGTGAATATGTCCTCTCCCAGATTCTTAAAGAAAATCTGGTAATGGAGCGAATCTCCCGGGCTGGCGACGTAACGGGGATTTCCGTTAATCTGCTGGGAAACATATAGAGAGGGCTTGGTGATTTCCACGCCTTTGGCGACTTCCTTCAATAAAATAAACTCTCCATCCCGCCAGGTTCCCAATTTGGCCTGGAAAACTTTTTCTTCTCCGATTTCCCCCCTCAACTTGCCTGTAACTGAAATTCTTCCGCCCTTGGCCTTATTAAGAAGGCCTATTTCCCATTCTTTTTTTTCTAAAGATTGCGGGGCCGATTCGACAAATTCAAAATCGGAGGGATATTCAACGGTTACCCTCAGACCGGAAAGAGGATAATCCACGTTTGAAAAATAATTCAATTTGAAATCAAAATCTTTAGCGGATTCAATTTTCGTCGGCAAGTCAAAATCAAAGGTCAGAGAAACTTTTTTAATTACGGTTGTAAAAGTGGTGTCGGAACTATAGCGGGCTTTTAAGTTTTTGGGCTGGTAGCCTAAAGTGGCTTTCGCCTGTTTTACTTCTCCTTCTCTGCCAAAAAGGCGGGCTTTGAAGGAAAAAGTCTGTTCTTGCCCCGGGTAAATCGCTCCCCCGAAGTCCGAGGCGTTTTTGGTCACCCTTTGCGAGTCTCCCTCGCTGGGAATGGAATACTCGGGGTATTCAAAAATAAGCTCGGGTTCTTCCAGGCGGGTGTCTCCGTTGTTTTTGTACTTCACGATGTACTCTATTTCCTGGGCCAAGTCCGCTTCGCCTTGCCCCAAAATCTCCAATTTTAAAATCTCCTTGGAATAAATATTCCTTTGGTAGTAATAAAGGCCGACAATCCCGGTGATTGCGGCTAAGATAATTATAATTAGGGTTATTCTCTTCATTTGTCTTTGACTATACTTTTTCTATCTTAACAAATTATCTGGTTTGCTCCAAGATTTGAGAAAGATAATGGTTCGAAACAACGGAAAGCTGTTTTAAATCTTCCGCCTTGATTTTTAATTTATTAAGAGTAGCCCAGTCTCTTTTTATCATTAATCTGATTGTTTTTACGATATCAGAATCTATTTCTTTGGCCGTTTTCGTCTTTTCCGCGCATTGGCCGCAGAGCAAGCCGCCTTCTTTGGGGCTGAAGAAAATATCTTTGGGCGCAATCTTCTTGGCACAGGAAACGCAGTTGTGAATTTCCAATTCGTACCCCAGAATTAAAAGCAGATTCCATAAAAAATAGTGGTAAAGTATCTGGTATTTGGCGCCCGGCATACGGGGATCATCCAGCTTGCCAAACACTTCCTGCAGCAACTGCCAGATTTTTTTATCGGGCTCTTCTCCTTTTACCAAGTCGTTTAACGTTTCCGATATCTTATACGCCGTAGCTAACTTTTTTAAATTGCTCCTTAAATTTTTGAAATCACAGACTAAAATAGCGTCTGTCAGGGTTTTATAGGCCTTTCCCTGAATGAATTCAATTTCCGATAAATAAAAAATTTCCAATCCCGCTCTCAATTTTGACGTAATTTTTCTTTCCGCCCTGGCCAGCAAATCAAGTTTACCGAAATCCTTTGTGAAAATTGTAAAAATTCTGTCCGCTTCACCGCTGTCGCATTTTCCCAAAATAAAACCTTGAGTCCTGTAATGAGTAAACATCAGAACAGGCCTACTTTTTTTCTCCCAGCATCTTCCTTATTAATTTTTTGGAATCCAGCCTGTCTCTTTCCGAAAACTCTTTAAACTTTCCCCACTTTCCCTGGTCTAATTCTTTATCCATCCATTCCAAGTCCGATTTCTTGACATAATCTTCGCCTCCGAACATCTTCTTGCCCAGTTCCGTTCTTCTCTGCTCCCCCAGCTCAGTTCCCCTGTACATTTCAGGGTCTCTCAATTTGTAGTTGAGGCTCCCTTTCTCCATGCCAGGCTTCCCTCCGAAGATCGAAGCGTCTCTTTTTTCTTCCACCTCTTTCGCCGCAGGGTAATTTCTTTCTCTTCCTCCGGGCCGACCGGCCCCCCGGCTTAACTCTTGTTTTTTGTTTTCAATTGCCATGTTTAATTTTTTTTATGGCTAACCATAGAATTTTATTATCGACCTTTATTATTTTTTCAAAATCAAAAACTTGTTTTATCTTTCTTCCAAATAGAAAATCTTTAATTTTCCCTTCTGTCAAAATGGTATTTTTATTTCTTGCCAAAATTTCCTCCAAATCAGGACTGCCGGAAAATCTCACCAAAATTTTATCCTTTGGCTTAAGTCCCGCTTTTTTCCTCATTTCTTGTATATTGCGAACTATTTCCCGAACCATCCCCTCTTCTTTCAATTCCGGGGTAATTTTAGCATCCAATTCTACTTCTTTTTTAATTTTAGAATCAAAAAGCACTTCTTTAACGTTTATTTCCTCTTTTATTAAATCTAACATTTCTTTATCCATTTTGACTTTTGATTTTTGATTTTTGATTTTGAGCGCAGCGAGCGGCTGCCTCACTTTTATTCCGACTTTTGCCCTTTCCGCCAAAGACAAAGCTGCGGCTTCCCTCGCTTTCGCCATTTCTTCTTCCAATTTCTTGTTTATCATTTTTACATCAGCCTTGGGCCAGTCCTCCAGATGCACGCTCTTTTTGCCGCCCAATCTCTGGTTTATTTCTTCGCTCAAAAACGGGATGAAAGGAGCGGTCAATCTGCTTAGAGTCAGAAGAACAAATCCTAAAGTGTGGGAGGCTTCGTCCAGCTCTTTTTTCGTTTCCGGCTTCTGGAATCTTTTTCTTGATCTCCTGATATACCATTGAGATAAATCTTCTATAACGAAACCCTCTATAGCCCTGGCCGCTCCGGTAACATCGTATTTTTCCAATTCTTTAGTCGCTTCTCCGATGAGATTATTTAATCTGGAAATTACCCATTTGTCTAAAACATTCTTTGACGTTACATTTTCTATTTTATATTTCGCATTTTTGCCGTATGTTTCGAAAAACACAAAAGAGTTCCATAAAGTCAGAATAAATTTCTTTAAGGTCAAATCAACGTCTCTCTCCGAAAACAGCTTTGCGTCTCCCGGCTGGTTGAGAGTAAAAAAATACCAACGGGCGGTATCTGCTCCGTATTTATCGATGATCGACTGGGGAACGACTATGTTTCCTTTGGACTTGGACATTTTCTCGCCTTTCTCGTCCAGAACGTGGCCCAAAGAAACAACGTTTTTATAACAAGCCCCTTTCCCCAGAAGGGTCGATATGGCCAGTAAGGTATAAAACCAGCCCCTGGTCTGGTCAACTGCCTCGGAAATGTAATCTGCCGGAAACTGTTCCTTTTTATCTATCAAATCTTTGTTTTCGAAGGGATAATGGTATTGAGCAAAGGGCATGCTTCCCGAATCAAACCAGCAGTCAATTACTTCCGCCGCCCTCGTCATTAAGCTTTTTTGGCATTTGGGGCAGCGGAACTTAACTTCGTCGATGTAGGGACGGTGGAAATCCAGCTCCATTTCGCCATTGTACGGCAGGTTTTTGAATTCGATTTTCCGCCACTCGCCTGTCTCGATTTTGCTTTCTTTTTTCCATTTTCTCCATTCCAGAATCTGCTCCAATGGCCAGGCCTTCAGAGTGCCTTCAAAAATCGTCAGGGGCAGTTCATGGGAAACGATTAAAATGTTCTTTCCCTGATACTTTTCATTGATATCCTTTAAAAATTCATACATTCTTTTTCTTATCTCCAGCAAGCTCTCGCCCCGAGGGGGCTTGGCCAAAAGAATGTCGCCGCTTTTCTTTAAATATTCCCAGACTAAAGAAGGATCTTTTCCGTTGAATGTGCCGACATCGTACTCCCTCAATCTCTTATCAAAAATAACTTTAGCTCCGACTTCTTTTGAAACAATCTGAGCGGTTTGTTTGGTTCTTAATAAATCCGAAGAAAATATCAGATTAATGTTTTTATTTTTAAAAGCCTTGGCCGTTTTTGAAACCTGCTCTTCTCCTTCTTTAGTCAAGGGACAATGAGTTTTCTCCGGCCAGCAGACGCTAACTTTGCTTTTCTGCCTCAAAGAATCTCCGTGCCTAAGGATGAAATAATTGTTAAGCGAGTGTTTTTGGGATAAAAGGTCCGCCAAAGATCCCAGAACTTCTCTATTTCCGCATGCCTTGCACAGCCAGACGGGGAAGGGAGTCCCCCAGTATCTTTCCCGGGTAACCGCCCAATCTTTTATCTCCTGCAGCCATTCTCCGAATCTTCCTTTTTTCAAATGAGCGGGCACCCAGTTTACAGTTTCGTTGTTCTTTATCAAATCCTTTTTCACTTTCTGCATGTTTATGAACCAGCTTTGTTTGGCGTAATAAAGCAAAGGGGAATTGCATCTCCAACAAAAAGGATATTCGTGTTCGTAAATTT
>Ga0210018_1001364_pt1 | contig 12775 bp, 13 predicted proteins | sample CryGeyCG2014_010_2_FD_183967 | JGI IMG/M metagenome (GOLD analysis project Ga0210018, IMG submission 183967) | Groundwater microbial communities from aquifer - Crystal Geyser CG09_land_8/20/14_0.10 (SPAdes) (version 2) | ecosystem: Environmental > Aquatic > Deep subsurface > Groundwater | place...
CTTTTTTGTTTTTTTCCTAAACTCTAAAATTTTCCCTTTAGATATTTTCCTGAAGTTTTTAATTAAAAAGCAACCACTTTGAATAAATAAAAAAACCAGGGCAAGAATAAAAGTATTAATCAGCAAAGCCAAAGAAGGAAAAAAGGGCAGATAAGAATGCCAATAAAATTTCAAAGGTAAAAGCAAGGAAAAAACAAAAAACAATTTGGCGTCGCCGGCTGACCAGAGATTAAAATGCCATAAAAGATAGCCGATAATTAAAGCTAAACTGCTATTAATTAAAACCCTTAAAATATAAGAAAGAGAAATCGGGGAACCCCCGAATAAATTCCAAATTGAAAATATAGAATATACTCCTATTCCCCAAATTAAAGCCGAAATAATCCATTTATTTTTTATTTTGCCATAACGAAAATCTTGATAGCTGGTAACCAACCCAATCAAGAAAAGCGCAGGCAAAAATAGATAATCAAGAATCATATAATTGGTTTTAATTCTTTATCGCTATAATATTTCAAATATTCTTTCCAAATACCCTCGCATTGATTATAAAGATAGCATCCTTTGCATTTTTTTGTTTTACTGCGACCTATTTCTTTTCGAGATTTCTCTACGTCCAAATCAACAAAATCAGGAGCAAAGTGTTCAGTATGAAAGGTGGCTATTTCCTGCAATTCGCTAATTTGATCTAAATAACCAGTAAAATAGCATAAAGGAACATAACGAATTGCCCAATGAAGTATTTTTTTATTTTTTTTGGCTAAATCTAAACATTGATGAATATATGAAGAAGCCTCAGAAATTTTAGGAACAAATTTAAAAAAATGATTATAAGCTGCCCCATAAGTAGGGTCAACAAAAATAAATTCTGAATTTCTAAAACCCAGCTTTAAAATTAATTTACCAATCTCTTTTAAATGTTGATAATTTTGCTTAACAATAGTTGTATTAGTTCCTATTTGTTTTAATTTCAAACTTTTAACATTTTTTATCCCCCCCATCAGTTGTTGAAAACTCCCTGGAGAACGTGTTAAGGAATCGTGTAATTTGGCATTATGGCCATGTATAGAAAAAATTAAATCTGTTAATCCTGCTTTAATAATTTTTTCGGCAAGTTTTTTATAAGCAAGAAGCCGACCATTAGTAGCCATAACGATATTTTCAAATTTTAACTGATGAGCAACTTCAATTAGTTTAACAATATCTGATCTAATAGTTGGCTCACCACCAATCAGTTCTAAATAGGTAAATCCTCTTTTCCGCATTAAAACCATTTCTTGCATTATTTGTTCAGTTGTTTTGTTAACTAAATTTCTTTTATCTGCATTAATACAAAAACAACAATTATTATTACATTGATAACCTAAAATAATAACTGCTTTTTTTATTTTTTTATTTTGCATTTCCTTTCAAACGCCTTTAACCCATTTTATGGGTTTATAATAATCATTGGTTCTTACAATCTTTTTTCCTTTTAAATCTAAAATTGGCTTAATTTCTGGTTTTCTTACATAATTAAGATAACTCTTGTGAACACCCAAGCAATCTTGCTTTAATAAACACTTTTTGCATTCAGGTAAAAAAGTTACTTCTCTTTTGGGTAAAGTTCGCCAGCAATAAGGCCAGAAATCAGAAGTTAAAACACACAAAGGGAAATGGTAAAGCCGAAAGTTTTTAAAAAACTTAAAATAGTTTTTAGTTTTTTCTAAAATTGGTCTAAGTTCTTGATAGGTAATCCCAACTTCTTTTTTATTTAACTCTCCTTTTCCTTCAAATTCTAAAAGAATTAAAACTACTCGATCAATCTGAGGAAACTTTTCTTTAATCAATTTTAAAATTTTAGGAATTACCTTAAAATTTAAACGAGTCGCTATAATTCTAATTTCTATTTTTTGGTCAGCTTTTCTTTTGAAATACAGCTTTTCTAAACCTTTAATTGTTTGATAAAAACTTCCCGGAACTTGGGTTATCCTATTATGAGAAACATTATCAAAACCATGAATAGGAATAATAAAATCAATATTCCTAAAATTTAAACATTTTTTCAGAAAATTGTCATAAAAAAAAAGCCTACCATTAGTCAAGACTCTTATATTAATCTTAGGATATTTTTGATAAAGATAATTGATTATCTGAAAAAAATAAGGAGAAATTGTAGGCTCACCTCCTGTCAAAGCAATGCTTTGAATATTTTTAATATTTTTTTTTTAATTTCTTTTTTCAAATAATTAATGACCGAATCATAATTAAAAAAAGAGGAGGGAGCGTTTCTCATTGCAATTCTATTAGTACACATTCTACAGTTATTATTGCATTTATTCCAAATTGGTATTTCAAGATAAGACATATTTAACAATCATCTTTAAGCTTAGCACTATTCTTGGATTTTATCAAATACAAGGGCCACTAAAGCACATACTGGTTTATTTTTACAAGTAATTTTTTCAATTATAACATTTATTTTCTTTTTATATATTATTTTAGGAAATATTAAAGACTTACTTTTATTATTTTTACTTATTTCTTCTAATGATTTCTTTATATTATTTTTTAACTTTACCTCATTATTAGCTTGGGCCTGTAAAACTATACCATGTCCGGTGCCATTTTTTTGTTCTATCCAACCCAAACCAGCACAAATTTTTTTCCCTTTTTGAGAGGTTTTTGCTTCAGATATAATAACATAAATCTTTTTGCCATAATCTTGATAATTAATTTTAGGTTTTTTATTAATAATTTTAGAATTATGAGGCAAAACAGATGATAAGCGAATTAAGTTTAAATTAATTATTCCAGCCTCTCTTAAAGCCTGACAATAAGCAGAATCCTCAGTTAATCCTCTTCCCTTTCCTTTAGTTAAAAATATTTTAATTTTATTATTTTTTTTCATAAATTGAAAAAACATAATCAATGATTAATATTTTCTATAAATAGCTATTTCTGTTAATATATTTTTAAGGATATTATATTTCCTTGTTTTTTTCAAAATCAAAGACATTTTAAAAAGATTTTCCATAATTCTAATTGGAGACACGTTTAAAAGCCTGTAAGGAGGATAGGGTAATAAATTTTCTACTAATGCCAATTCTAGAAAATGAAATATTTTGTTATTCATGTTATTTTTTTTAGTAATGTTTTCTTCTTCGGATTGTAAAATATTAACAGTTAATTTATCAATATCATTTATTCTTTTATATTTATAGCGCAACAAATCAGAAATAGAAGGGATAACCACCCTAACAACTTTAATTGGACATTTATCTACTGAATAATCTAAAATTAAAGTTCTCCAATTATTTTTTAGAGAAATGTTTTTTATTAACTCAATTTCTTCTAAAAAATCTTTTGTTTCTTTGCTTTGTAAATCGCCAAATGATATATTTTCCCCTTTTAAAAAATCAAAGTCTGTAAAACTTCGCCATTTCATAACCAGAGGTATATATCTTTTTGTTTGATTAAATGTTTGAATTATTTTTTTAGTTTCTTCTTTTGTAAAATATTGTTTTAATACGTTTATAGTAGGAGCTTTTCCCCTTGTTGTATGAAAATCAGGATTTAGACATCCTGGGTTTTGAAAATCTTTAAAATCATTATAAAATTGAATTTGCTCTATAAAACAACGAGTAATAGCTTCTTCTAGGTCAAAATGCGAACCTACAGCTAAAGTTTTATAATAAACTTGTTTTCGCAAATTAGCTTCTTCATTTACTAAATTTCTATTAGTAAAAATAATACCCATTACTGGAACTCTATTACCAAAAGAAAGATCTTTTATTTCAATTTTAAAATTTAATGATTCAAAAAGAGCAATAAAGTTTTGTATTTTTTTATTTTTAATGGTTTGTTTTTTTACTGTCGGTGCTGATTTTTTATTTATAATATGCTCTATTGTTGAATATCTTTCACAAATCTCACAAAATGCTTGTGATATAGCCTCTTCTAGCGTATTCCCTGCAGCACAACCATTGGAACGACTAATATTACTAATAAACAAGTCTGGAACAGAAATATTTTTTTCTTCGCATAAAGAATGGGCATTTTTCCAATTTTTGAAAATATTGTGTTTTTTTAATTTATTCAAATCTACTTCTGGAAAATTTTGCAAAAATTCTTTTATATCTATCTTTTTGTCAATTTTTTCTTTTTGCTTTTTAAATATTTCTTTTTGCTTTTCTGTCAAAAAGGGGCTTAATTTCGAAATCCCATTTAAAAGTCTTTCAAGTATCTCGCAATAAGTAGAAGCGCAACTTAATTCATTGGTAGTTCCCTTTCCTGAAGAAATAATAGAAGAATTATACCACAGGTTTCCAAAATAAAGCTCACAATTATTTTTTTTTAATTTTTTTTGTTCATATTCTAAATTTAAACCCATATCTTTTAGAAATTTTTTAGCATTTGCAATGGTTCCTTTGGGATAGGCGCTTTTATAATTTTTAAAAACTTTCGGGCTTGAATGAAATTGCATATTATATGAGATATATCAAAAACAAAAAATATCCATATAGATTACTATTTTATTGGCTCAAGAAAGAATAGTCTCTTTTAAAAATTTAATTTTTGTCCTGTTTATTCTTGTTAAAATTTCTTCATGTAAAGCCTTGGTTTTTTGACAGTTTTTTGAACAAGCATAATGTAAAACCAACTTTCCTCCTGATAATTCATATTCTTTGTTTTCTACATTATAATACTTATTGTCTTCAAATTTGTAACTGCAACAACTGGGATAGCCATATAAGTTCCCTAGTATATGATTATATTCTCTTGAAAGAATTTCAGATAATTTAAAACTATACATTTTTAAACTATTCTGTAATAACTCGGTAATTTCTTTTGCTTTTTTTGCTAATTTGATATCTTTAGAAAAAAAGATATATTTTTTTTCTTTATCAATAACATAATCATAAGTTTCTAAAAACCTAGTCAAATCTTTTATTTTCTGATTTTTAATAGCTAAACGCAAAACTTTTTTAAGACCGAGTAAAAAATAAATTTTTTCAAAACGATCTGGATCTTTTTTTAATAAATTAACCTTTTTTGAAATTTTTTTAATACTTTTCATATCTATAGGGTCAAAATTAAATTTGTTTACATAAGGTCTTTTTTGGACATATTCTTTCCAATAACCTTGACAAATAGTTTTATATTTACAATAATTGCATTTTTCTATCTTGATTCGGCCTGATTTTTTTTCTAAGCTTTCTTTTACTATCCGATGATATTCAGGTTCAATAAAACACAAAGGATAATTTTTAACATAGCAACTAATTTTTTTTGTTTTACAAAATTTTAACAGTGTATTGATATAAAAAGCAGTATTTTCATAAGTGGGAACAATATTATAAAAATTCTTTTTTGATAAACTGTTGTTTGGATTAACAAAAATGAAATCTGCATTAACAATATCCATTTTATGGATGAATTTTCTAATTTCAACTAAATATTTATAGTTTTGTTTTACTATGATAGTAGTAGAACTTATATTAAAAAAACCTAAATTTTTAATATTTTTTATCCCTTTTTTTAATTGATTAAAAGCCCCAGAAATTCCTACAATATTATCGTGAATTTCAGCATTAGGACCATAAAACAAAAAAACAATATGATTAATTCCTAAATTCAACAAACTTTCAGTAAAATTTTTATTAGACAATATCCTGCCATTAGTAATAAGTTTGATTTTTGTATTTTTATTTTCATTGTAACAAAAAATACATTTATTATTGCAAGAATAACCCAAAAATATTACTATTTTTTTTATTTTATTACTTTTAACCATAATTTAAAAACTGCTTCTTTTAAAAAAGCAAAATGAAAACAAAGAAGAAAATATACCCATTCCAGTCATAAAAATAGTAAACTTCAAATTAGAAGATTTTTTATTTCTTAAAAACCAACCAAATAAACCGATTATCATAAATGCTGACCAAGTAAAATACAAAATAGAGGTGTTACCAAAATAAACATCTGAAATAGCTATTATAGCTAATGGTATTAAAAGGGTATATAATCCTCCCAATACTGCTCCTCCTATTAATGAAAAAGAAGTAATTATTTCCAGATTGGGAATTTTAATAAATTCATTTATAAAAATCCGGCCCAGCAAGCCAAAAGCAATGAGAATTAAAGCTGTAATTAGTCTTGTTTTCTGCATATAACTCAATAAAATTATTTTAAAATTCCGGCGGAAGTTCAAATCTCCACTCGATTATATCTCCCCCCTTTACCTTCTTCTTATCGGCAGCTACTTCACCCAGTTTGTCATTGACCCAATATTGCCACCACTTATTATCGTCACCCCCTTTAAAGCCAGCGATGCTTTCAACAAAAATACCTATTTCAGGATAAAAAGTAGTTTCTATTTCAAAATTTGCTTCATCAGCTAATTTTTCTAATAAAGAAAAAACAGTTGAATCAAAAGAAACCTCTATTTGATATTTTTTAACATTATCAGTTCCTTTGTTTATGATATATAAAACATTGCCCTGACTTGATTCTTCTTTTGTTAATAATTGATCTGAAAAAAATCTTGGCTGTAAAGAATCATAAAACCACCATCCCAATAAAACAAAAGTTATTAGAATTATTAAAATAGCAAATATAAGTTTAGGCTTTTTTTGAAATAAATTCATAAAATTATTTAATATGTCCTTTTTCCCAAAAGATATAAATTTGCTGTTTTATAATTATTAAATAATCTTTATTTTAACGAAACCTTGTCGTAATAATTTTTCCCAGTCATTCTGGGATACGTAAATAAATGAAAATTATCCTGATTTATAAATTTTTTTATTTCATTATTTAACTTTAAAAGTTCTTTCTTTGGATCTTTTGGGAAAGAATCTAACATTATACTCAAACAATTAACGATATTTCTATCTGTTAGAAATGAAAGCACCTTGCTGAGCTTTTTGATTTCGGTTTTTTTAGCCGCACCCATGCCTTCACCTTTTGGAACATACAGTTCAAATTCTAAAATCTTCTTCCCTTTAATCAAGTTAATCAATTTTTCATCTCCCGGTTTAAAAAAATTGTGGTTAAGCCATAAGATTATTTCAGAATTTTCGTGAGAACTTTTTTTAAAAATATTGAGAATCTGGACAAATCTATCGTGATATAAATTCAGATTACAGTTAATAATTTCAATACAATTTGATCTTTTTAAAATAAAGAGTATTTCCTTTTTTACTCTTTCTAAAGAGAAAAATCTTTTTATTTTTTCTTTTGGATGAATATCACAAAAATAGCAATTCATTATATTGCACCCGTATTCCACCTGTAATACGGGATGGGGATACCGAGTTAAATCAATAACCCCGTTTAAATATGGCGAAGGTATTTCATCAAGATTATTTAAAGAAGCATACTTTGTGGTAATAATTTTCTCATCGTTTCTAAAACTCAAAGAAGGAACTTTTTCTATGTTTCCACCAAGCAGATACCATTTTAAAAATTCTTTAAATGCTAATTCTCCCCTTCCGTGAATTAGAAAATCAACATTTTTATTTTTCAAATAATTTTCTTCCACTTGTAGTCCTCCAAAAATGATAGTTGTCTCTGGAAACCTATTTTTTACTTTATTAGAAAGAAGAATCACCCGATTTTTACACCAGCACCAGACCGTAAACCCTATAATTTTAGGATTTAATGTTTTAACCAAAGAAAAAAAAGATTTTTCGCTAAAAGAACTTACGGCATAAGACTCTAAAAAAATATTAAAATTTTCTTCAATTAATTTGTCTTTAAGAGCATAAGACTTAAGATTAGCTATGCCTAAAGGAGCAAAGCTGTCGTTAAAACTAAGCGCAACTAATAATATGTTCTTTTTTATTTTATGACTTGATTTATGCATTTTAATAAATGTTTAAAATATTTAATTCTTTGAGATAAATTTATCCTCAGGTAGCTTTTCTTATCGAAGGCCTCTCCTGGCATAACTGAAATGTTGTATTTGCTAGCTAAAAGCTTGGCTAATTTTAGGCTAGAAAAACCATTTATTTTAGGAAAACAAACACAGCCACCTTCTAATTCATAGTTTAAAACAATCTTTTTTCTTTTTACCAAATCACTGCTTTTTAATAATAACCAGTTATTTCTTATCCTAGAAATAAATTCATACATAATCTTTTCAATATTTTCAATTGCCAGTTTTGCAATGGTTTCATTGACTAAAGATACGCAATGGGTCGTATAATCTTTATAATCTCTTATTTTGTTTAAATCGGGCCTGTTACCAATCAACCAACCCACCCTTGTACCAACTATACCCGTAGATTTAATAATAGAACCTACAGCAAAAACCTTATTATAAAATTTGCTCACAATATTGTAACCAGAGGGTAAAATATTTTCAGAGTCATTGATGGGTAAAAACCTATAATGTTCGTCAAATAAAATAGTTGATTTTACGCTTTGAGCAACTCTACCAATTTCAATTATTTCTTTACTACTAAAGGTAAAACCGGTAGGATTATGGGGAATATTAATAATTAATAAGTCAGGTTTGGTTTTTTTTATTTCAAAAAGCAAACTTTTTAACATTGTTTCTTTACTTTTTTTAAATTTCAAAATGTCAAATAAGCAAACCTTAGCGCCATAAGCCTGGGGAATTAGGTATAAAATAGGAAAGGCAGGAAATAAAACAAAAACTTTTGATTTTTTAGTTAAAAATAAATTAAAAAATATATACAAAGCTTCGGAAGTCCCATTGGTTACAATCAAGTTGTCAGTTTTTATATTTTGATAAACGCCAGCAATAACTTTTCTTAATTCTAAAGCTCCCCAAGTATTATTATTTCCTAAGAAGACATTATTTAAAATTGATTTATTAACTTTTATTTTTTTAAAAAATTCAGTCAAGGTAAAATCAGGAACGCCGCTTTCAGAAAAATTGTATTTGCAAGAAGAGGTTTTAATAAACCAATCTTCCATTTTCATTTTTTTCAAAATCATAATCTTTGACTATAATTAAATTTTTTAATTGTTTCTAATGACCTTTTTGTTTCTAAATCAGGTGTTTTTAAAAATACTTTATTGGCTAAATTTTCATCGTCTAAACCAACAAAGATAGGATATTTTTTAAAATCAACTTCTTTTTTAATCTCTGATAGAAGTTTTATTATGTCCCCTAAATTTGTTAATTTATATTTCCCTTGATTATATAACTCTTCAAGCGGAGTATTGGGAACAATAAATATCGGAAATAGAGCAATTCTTCCCTGACAGTGGTATTTTTTGTATAAATCAACTACTTTTATTATTGATTTTCTGGCGTCTTCCAATGATTTTTCTAAGGATAGTTTTGGCGCGCCAAGTAAAATATAGGTGCATATCCCAACGTTTATTTTTGTCAATTTTTTTAAACAATTTATATAATCTTTTATTTTCAAATCTTTTTTTAATATCTCATTGCGAACATAATCTGAAAAAGATTCTAAACCAACACCATACTCTAATTTAATGTCTTTTAATATTTGCTTTATTTGTTTGATTTTTTTTAAATCGCAATATTCAACTCTTCCCTCAATTAAAACGCTTTTAATTTGTTTTATTTTACTAATCTCTTCTATTGTTTCCAAAATTTGGCTGTAGTTGATTTGTTTTTCATCTAGGATAGAACCTGAGCTCAAAATATCAATATGATTGATGTTGTTTTTTTTGATAGTTTTTTTAAAAAAATTAAACTGAGCAAGAAGGTTATAATTAGGATTTTTAACTCCCGAAGAATGAATGTCAAAACCACAAACAAAACACCTCCCTTTTTCAACCATTTTCTGACAAGGAGGTATTTTAAAGACAATCATCAATCTTTTTTGAGTCTCACCGTTAATGAAAATTTTACTTTTTGCCCAATAGGCTGGTTTCTCCATAACAGCTTACTTCCAATTAATTGATTTAAGCAGTTTTATTTCTCGGTTGACTTCTTTTTTAGGATAAAATTTCAGATATTCTTTTTGAATCCCATAACACTTGTTTTTGTAATAACAATTTTGGCATTCTTCAAGATAGCAAAACATTTTATTGTAAGCTTCAAACAATTCTTTTTGATTAATCAGCCAGTTTTCTGTTTTTCCCAAAAAATAGGTTTCGTATATATTGGGATCGTACTGAACTAAAAGTTTTTCTTCAAAAGCTAAATGAAAGTTATAAATAAAATATCTTCCTTTTTTCAAATCCTTTTGGTTAAAAAGGCAGATTGGAAAACCTTCAAAATGAATTTTGCTTGGATATTTTTTTACTATTTCTGAAATTTTTTTATTAGTTTCTGTTAACTTATATTTTATATTTTTATAAATTTGACCCTGGGTATAGCCAAAAGGCATTAAATCAATTACTCGCAACCCCTCTTGATAATCAGTCTTTCCATTTGATATTTTTTTCAAAAAATTAATAATTTTGATAACATTAATATCTTTTTTTAAGATAACATCTACGCTGGTTATCTTGAGGTTGCTATTAATTGCTTTTTTAAAACCAGCAGGCCACTTTTTAAATATTTCACTTTTATGACCTGACCAGTCACTAAATGTTTTTTGATTATAAAAATTTACCGATACCGCTATATAGACTTTATCTAAAAATCTTTTAACCGATTCTAATCTCTGCCAGATTAAATCATTGGCAAAAGCCAAACCATTAGTATTAAAAGTTATATAATTCGCTTGGCAATTCTCAAAAGAAAATCTAATTATTTCATCAATATTTGGATGAAGAATAACTTCTTGACCGGTGAAAATAAGATTATTTAAACCCAAATCAACAGCTTTTTTTATTTTCTTTTTTAATACTTCTAAAGGAACAAAAGATTTCTTTTTTACTCTCGGTAATTTACAAATTTTACATTGAAAATTGCACACGTCGGAACCATGAATATAGGCTGCTTTTAAGGGGTGAAAATTATAAAATGAATAATTAAAGTATTTTTCCCTCATTTTTAGAAAATTCTTTTATTTTTTTGTTAACACTTTCATGATCAAAGAAAAATAAACAAGTAACATATCGTTCAAAAGGGTTGGTTGGCAAAAAAACCAAATCTCCTTTAATTTTTATCTTATTTATTGATTTTAAATTTTTAATTGCCGTTCTGAAATTAGTTTTAAAGCTTGACTTAAAAAAAGTTTTGAATTCTTTTTGAGAAAAGCAAGTTTTATGAGATAAATGTTGAAGAATAAAATATCTCATTTCATCTTTCAAATTAAATATCATTGCCCAATATTTTTTTTCTCTTTGGTTAAAATCAGCAACTTCTCTGCCAAGGGCAGCATCATTATATTGAAGTGCACTAAATATATATGAATTAGATGCTGTCCCCAAACCAAACAAAGAACAAGGCTTGGCATAAGTAATTGGGGCAGTAAAGCCATAATAATCTTCATAAGTTGGTTTGAAATTTTTAGAAATATAAGCGTGTCCAATAGAAACAGAAGTATAAATTTCAAATTTTTCCTCTTCAAGATTAACATAATTTAAAACATTTTTCATTGAATTTAATCTTTGATAGATTTTTCTAGCTTTTTTCTCCAAATTAGTATTAAAGGTATAATAATTGTTATGAAAATGCTTTTTAACATATTCTTCCGATGGCTGGAAAGAATATAAAGTGATAGTGTCTGGCTGTAGTTTTGTTAGGGCAATAAAACTTTTCATAATAGATTTTATACTGTCACCCTTAAGTCCAATCATTAAATCAGTATTTACTTCAAAATTTAATTTTTTAGCGTTTTTTACTACTTTTCTAATAAGATCATAATTTTCATATGCTCTATTGGCAAATTTTAAAACTTTTTTGTCTAAATTTTGTACTCCAAGGCTTACTCTATTAAAACCGAATCTTTTTAAGGTCTTAAGTTTTTCCAAAGTCGTACTAGAAGGGTTACATTCAAAAGTTTTTTCTCCTTTTTTTTTAAATTTAAAGACAGCAAACAAATTTATAAATAATTCCTCCATTTGTTTTTGAGATAAAATGGAGGGGGTTCCTCCACCAATATATAAAGTGGTGAATTCAATATTAGAAAAGGTTGGCTTAAAAAAATATATTTCTTCAATTAAATTATTCAAATATTCTTCTATTTCCTGCTCGGTTGAAGTCCGTGAATAATACAAACAATAACTACATTTTGATCGACAAAAAGGAATATGAAGATAAAAATTTATATTATTCGTATAGTCTTTATTTAAGTCGAGAAATTCTTCCCAATAAGCTCTTATTTGTTTAGGGCTAAAAAAAATTGGTTTTTTTGTCCAGCGTATCAAATTTGTTAAAAAAGAAAGGCTGTAATAATCTTTAAATTGTTTTAAAAATTTTTTGTATAAATTATATTTTTCCTGTGCTATATTCATTTTTTGGTTATTGGCTTAAATTCTGACCAGCCAAAAATTTCTGGATATTCTCTCCAGGGACCTTCACAAATAGGAAAATAAAGACATTTTTTACATTTTTTCCCTTTTATTTTACCTTTAGTCTGTCGAAGTTTTTTATAATCTTTGATCTTAAAATTATTTTCAATAACCATGGTTTCAGGGATAATTCTTTCAGCAATATACTGTTCATAACCCTGCATAAAACAATAAGGGATGGCTTCGGTCATTACTGTTTTGCCAGCTTTTATACCAATATCTAGTCCCTTTTTAACATAAGGCATAACTTCAGCTTTTTTAGGAATAATAGAATGCCGATTTTTCCAAGCTGAACCCAAAATATGAGGAAAGGCAAATTGGAATTGATCAACATCTAAAGCAACTAACAATCTAGCAATTTTTGGTAAATGGTGGTAATTAA